>Ga0180007_10004612_pt1 | contig 14475 bp, 13 predicted proteins | sample MM_PC_MetaG_FD_121122 | JGI IMG/M metagenome (GOLD analysis project Ga0180007, IMG submission 121122) | Groundwater microbial communities from the Aspo Hard Rock Laboratory (HRL) deep subsurface site, Sweden - MM_PC_MetaG | ecosystem: Environmental > Aquatic > Deep subsurface > Groundwater... | reverse complement strand
ATGTGACCCGCAAGAGATAAGAGAGCAAAGAAAATCGCCAACATGAACGCCGGAAAATCCAGTAAATCGCCCCAAGGGGTATCTACCAGCACGAAACCAACAGCAAATGATTGCGACCAAATTTTCAAACCTCCCCACATATTTGCCTTGGTCGTTACATTCCAATAACGCTTTATCGGACGAATGGTGGTGAGTACAATATCTAGTCCGACTACAGTACAGATGATCCAAAGAGGTACCCTACTCCAGCATGCGAAGATTAGCGTGCCCAGCAGAAAGATCTTGTCTGCAGTCGCATCCAAAGATGCACCGACTTCAGTGGTCTGCTTCCGAATTCTGGCGAGCGGGCCATCCAGTATGTCGAAAATCGATGAAAAAATCAGGATCGAAACTGCCAGCCAAGGTACTGATCTGAAATAAACTAAAAAAGGGAGACAGACAACACGCACGAGCGTGAGATGATTTGGATGAATACACTTCGGGATTTTTTTCAAAAGCAACGCACGAACCGAATCATCAAATTCCTTCAATTGTGCCTCCTTTCATTGGCTTGGGTTTCAAGGAACGGTGAGTACGCATCAAATCACAATTTCTGCTTTTCGGCAAGCCCAGCGCTCATCGTTCAAACTTTAAAAAATACTCTTTTGGTTTGGATTGTTGGGTTATGACATCTCGCCAGCTTGGATCTACGTCCGAAATTCGTACGGCTGCCCCTTCGTGCATGCAAAGCGGATCTACTACTCTGGATTTACAAAATATGTGAGCGTCGTAATCTTGCGGATCATTGCGCACGCCTATCTTTAAATTCATGCGGTCGAATAGGGAGCGCAGTTTTTCGTCTTCTTCCAGATACGTGTTGATCTTGGATAGAACCTTTTTATTTGTTGTATATAAATCATCTTTGGAAATATATCCCTTTTGTATTGAATACTTTAAATAATCCCCCACTGTTCTGAACATGATAGCTGATGGCATACCTGACCAAATAGCATTATTAAATTTTAAATATAAATCAGCGAATTTTTTGGCGCTCTCAAAATTTCGGAATACCCAGCACTTTTCTTGAATAATCAAATTATCCAAAAAATAATTTACTCCAGATCGATCAAATGCCTTGTGCGCAATAGCTGTTAAAAATGTGTAATCGATTCGATCAGCACATAAATCAGGCAAATTTCTTTCTTGAAGTGAAAAATTTTCTTCGTTCGAAACAAAATCCGGATCTAGGTCGTACTTTTTCAAAATAGATGGAATCTCGGTATTTTTTACGAACTCGACAAACACATTGTCTTGATATGTTTGTTCTTTTTCAGATCCTTCATCCAAAACATAATCAATACAGTGCGAAAAAGCAGCGTGCGACACATCGTGAATTAGGCCGGCAATGCGCTCCTCCAACAAAGCACCGTATTTAGTTAGAAGATAATAATCACCAATTGAATGTTCGAATCGAGTCTGGGAAGATCCCTGATAATGAGGTTCAAAATATCCGGCCTGATCAATCTCTTTCAAGCGTTGCAGCGCAGGGCAATTGATGAGCTCGATAATTACCGGCTCACTTATCTGAATTTCTCCGTATACACGATGATCTAATTTCATATTTTCGAGGCCTGATTCCCAATGTATATAAATCGTTGAACAACTATTCCATCTTGATTTACTTTCGCTTCAAAATCCTCTTTTTTCCTTATCCATAAAGCATTCATTCCAAAATCTTGTGAATCATAAAGCGCTTTATAAACAACGACCTCTTCTAAAGCTTCGCTATCTCGTGCAATACCAATAACTTCGTATTCCTTGCCTTTGTAATGTAAATATTTACCCAATTTCATAATTTCGAATTCACAGCCTCATTTTTTTCATTGATGAATCATTCGGGCTAGCGAGACTCGAACTCGCTATTTCAAAACTAAGTCGGGCTGGCGGGACTTGAACCCGCGGCCTCATGCACCCCATGCATGCGCGCTAGCCAACTGCGCCACAGCCCGACTAAGTTTTGAAATGACCTTCCCGACGTCACGTCGGGGCGCGCTAGCCAACTGCGCCATAGCCCGGATGATTCATTAATTTCGTGTTCTGATCGTATTCCATCCGATTAAACATTTCAAGATCACCATCTAATAAAAAAACCGGGTATAAGCCGGATTTTTTTATTTTTATTTTTTATTTGAGTGAGAAATGGATTCTACTCAGCCTGGTGGATATCGAAAGAAGATTTCGGCTCAACGCTATGTGAGCACAGCCTCATGAAGAGCGTTACAGATAGATTTAGCCGATATAATCAACTGATCCATCACTACAACTCCTTAAGAGTGAACACCGCGAGACTATCATCTAACTGCCACAGCAGTTTCGAATCATCGTCTCAAGTATATAATTTAGCCCGAAATCTCAATCCGACTCCTACCAGACATATATAGAATACATATTGGTAAATTACGGGTCAAGCCGCTTGAAAAGGCAAGTTATTAAGCCATTATTTGAACCTCTTTGGATCAAATAAAACCGGGTCATTGGCGTGATCGTAAAGATGCACCTCAGCTTCTGTGAACCAAACACCAATCTCATTTTCAGCTTCGTCAACGTTTCCAGAAGCGTGAATAATATTTCGAACCGGGCGATCGCCATTATTAGCTAGCGCATAAGTATCATGAGTCAAATCGCCGCGAATTGTGCCGGGTGCTGCTGAAGCAGGCTCAGTTGCTCCTGCTAGCTTTCGAACTAGAGACACTGCCCCCTCCCCCTCTAAAACCATAGCTACAACTGGAGAAGATTTTAAGTATTCAAGCAAGCCATTTTTTATGTAAGTGCCATAACTAATATGATCAGGATGGGGGAAGTCTTCACCTTTTTCAGCATATTTTTCTTTTGCCTTATCGTAGACACCCTTCATCCATCCTTCTGTAAGCGCATAGTGTTTATCAACCTGATCATGATCTGCTTGAGCTAATTTAAGAGCGATAATCTTCAGACCCACGCGCTCAAAACGGCCAATAACTTCGCCGATTAATCCGCGTTGAACTCCATCTGGCTTTATTAATACGAGTGTTCGTTCCATATGATTAGAAGTTAGAAGATTATGTGAATGCCAAGAAGATAGCAAGCCGTATTGACAATGTCCACACTAGATGTTCAGATATCCCCAATAACACGTAATATATCGTCCGCACTCCGACATTCGACATCCTGCGTCCAATCAGTCAATTATTCATAATATTCGTAATTAATTCGTTAATTCGTCAACGCCCATTCGTATGAAAAAAATCATTTTAAGTCTGCTCTGCTTAACTGCAGTGACCGGCATCACATCATTTTTAATTTCATCCGGTCAGGCTGAAACTTACATACCGGAATCCGGACCATACACATTTGAGGAGCGTTTTCCTTCTTACCACCATTTAATAAACAATCTTGTAAAAGGACCTGGTCCGACCGTGTATTGGGTGGCGGAAAATGGCGTGCGATATCCATTCCCAAACATACAAACATTTTGGAGCTGGTTTCCATCATCCAAATTGGCTGAGGTCAAGTCCGTTACCATAAGTCAGATGGCAGAAATTCCTTTGGGAGGAAACGTCACATACAGACCTGGAGCTAAGCTCGTAAAAACCCCAAGTAGCCCAAAGGTTTATGCTGTGTCTCGCTTTGGTGTTCTTAACTGGGTCAAGACTGAAAATCTGGCAAAACAGCTCTATGGATCAGAGTGGCAAAAATGGCTTCAAGATATTCCGGAAAAACTTTTTGAAGATTACACAATAGGCCAACCAATCGAACACGTGTGGGATTACAACGTTGGCAATCAATACACCACAGTAAATAATCCAACTATAAACATTATTGAAAATCTCGACTCCGGATCTTTGTCATTAACGCTCAGCAAATATCACATTGTGAAGGGTGAAACCTCCAAACTCACTGCAACTTTAGATTCCAACAACCAGGTAAGCATTGCTCGAATCGAGCTGCTTGATATTCATGGAGACACTCCTGTAACTCTCAAGACTTGCGAAAATACAACATCATGCAGCATTTCAGTTACCGTGGATGGCAAAGAGGCAACGCGTTCGTATCTTGCAGTTGTAAAATATGACTCTCCGTACCAAAGCAACAAGCGCATCTATTCCAATGCAACAACTTTGAGAACCAGCGTGCCAAATTCAAATTTCCGTGGGTCAGTTATTATTGATTCAGAAATTGTAGCGCCACAAAACATGACGCCAATAATCCGCGTTGTTGCAACAGTCCTTAATCCTTCAGTTCTTGATAAAGATGTGGTCGTAAGAATTTTTGATGGCAAATATAACAACTTGATTGCGACATGCGAAGGCTCAGTAACATGTGTGGCCGAAGATTATGTTCTGGATATTGATGCGGCAACCAAAGTTAAGTATTACGCTGTTGTAAGCGACAGCAAGAATCAAGCGCTTGAACCTGTTTGGACTGAAATAGAAGCTTTGCCTCAAGGCTGGTACTCAAGTTTTGATAAATGGACATTTACCGCAAATGAATACGGGATCATCACGGACATGACATATGAATTGGAAAAGCAATCAAATAACTTTGGCTTGGTCAAAACGTCGCTCTGGGATCTTAAGAGAGGCATCCAAATTCCATCCAATGATCCGAACTATGCCGTAGCCCCAAACTCTACCGTATTGTTGGACGCGCAGGTTGAAGCCCCAAAATTTACGGACAGACTTTATGTGGAGTTAACTGATCTGAACGGTCGCGTTTATAAAACCTGTCAGGGTACCGGATCGGTAAATTGCAGTGCGTATATATGGTTTGGAGAAGATGCCGCTTATAAAAACTTTTTCTTTGTTGTACGGGCAAACAATCAGATTAACGAGAAAAAAGATTTTTATCTCAAAGACTTCGTATATGTAAGTGGCAACAATGGATTTGGTGGTAATGTACGAGTTTTAGCGGATTCAAAAGAGCTGGTATCCGGAGATTCCCTTAATATCTCGACGAAAATAATGGCTCAGACCTATCCAATCGCCAATCTAACAACTAAAATTTATAATCTGGAAACAGAAACATTGATTAAAGCTTGCAAATGGACAACCGAGTGTCAAACCAAAACAGTTATAGATGTGGGACTCGAATCACTAAATTATTACGCTATAGTTTCCGATGACGGTGGTCGTGAAATGCATGCCGAGTTTTCCAGAACAGTAGATCTTCGTACGGAATAAGGCTGAACAAACATAGAGCGGAAACATTCGTCGACTATTCGCAAAATTCGTAACTTATTCGTCAATTCGGCACCATGCTTGCCAAAAATGCCTAAATATTGCTAGAATAGGGCTAAATCATAAAAACCCGAGAGCGCAAGAACATAAAAACAATTAATTATTCGTATTTTCGTATAAGATTCGTAATTTTGTAGACCTGATATGTCACTTCCCTCACACCGTAGAACTAAATCCAGTAAACGACGCCGCTCGTCTCATTTTGCTTTAAAGCCAGTTGCTACTGTTTCAGATAAAAAAACAGGGATAGTTAGCCTAACGCACCGAGCAGCTCCTGACGCAACCGAATACAACGGCCATCCGATTCATGTAAAGGGTCGTGAAAAAAAGCTTGAAAAACTTTTAAAGAAATCCAAATCTAAAACCTAAGCCAATTGGCCCCTTCGTCCTTTCGCCAAATAGCCCTTTTATATGTCAAACCGCCACTTAGCCCGAACCGTAGCACTGCAGTCTCTTTATGAGTGGGATTTTTATGATGAAAAAAAGGATGCGGGCAAGATTGTCGAGCGGAATATAAAAGAAATGGCTCCGGATCTTGATGAAAAAGATTTTGCTGAAAATATCGTAAAGTTTGTTTTGGAAAACCAAAAAGAGATCGATTCAATCATCTCAAAATTTGCTCCTGACTGGCCTCTGGAAAAAATTACAACTGTAGACAGAAACGTTTTGCGTATTGGTACGTATGAATTAGTATTTAATCAAGATATTCCATCTAAGGTCTCTATCAACGAAGCTATCGAAGTAGCAAAAACCTTTGGCGGTGAATCGTCCGGCAAATTTGTAAACGGTGTTCTAGGGGCGATTTATCGTGACCAGTTGGACAAAGGTGTTATGAAAAAAGCTGACCTGCCAAAAGAAAAGAAAGAGGAAAAAGAAAAAGGAACTAAAGAATCGAAGAGCTGAAGAACTAAAAGGCTGTTTCTTAAAAGTTAAAATCCGCTACCTAATTACTCAAACCATGACAATAAAACTACCAGAACTATCACCCCTAGAAGAAAAACTGGGTCACAAATTCAAAGATCGCGACATGCTAATTCAGGCACTCACACACCGCTCATTTTTAAATGAGCACGCCGAGTTTTCGCATCCGCACAACGAGCGACTTGAATTCCTTGGTGACGCTGTTCTGGAATTAATTGTTACGGAATATCTTTACATTAATTATCCGAATCCTGAAGGTGAGCTGACAACATGGCGCTCAGCATTGGTAAATGCCAAAACTCTAGCCGGTATCGCGAACGACCTAAGCTTTGAGGATTTTTTGCTCTTATCCAAAGGCGAAGCTAAAGATAAAGATTCCAAAGCAAGACAATATATTTTGGCTAACGCCATTGAGGCACTTATCGGCGCTATTTATATTGACGGTGGTATAAAAGCAGCCAAAAAATTTATTGATAAAAATATCTTGAGTCATCTTAAACACATTTTAGAAAGCAAGCTCTATATCGATCCAAAGAGCAAATTTCAGGAAACTGCGCAAGAAAAACTGGGTGTCACTCCCACATACAAAGTTTTAAAAGAGATTGGACCGGATCACGCTAAGATTTTCACGGTCGGTCTTTACTTGGGCAAGGAAAAAATTGCCGAGGGCAATGGATCGTCCAAACAGGAGGCACAAGTGTCTGCTGCTGAAGCCGGGCTTAAAGCAAAAAAGTGGGGCTAAGGAAAGGTTTATAGAAAAAGACCCGGGTTAGACTCGGGTCTTTTGAAAGTTTTTTGAGAAGATGCACCTAGCCACTCACGGATGGATCTGTATGATCGCCGCAACAAGGAAAAACACTAGCCCTCCGACGAGCATCAGATTAACCAACCTGTCGCCGTCGTACAGATTTTCCGGATCATGAATCCGCATCATTCCATCCTCTCTTTAGGGTCTGTACCAATCACCCATCCTAGTGGAAGTGCGACTACTATCGTTAGGAGGATTCCTATAATTATTACGCCACGAGTAAATTCGAGATTTCCGATAATCTTCAGGGCAAAAAGTAGAAGCCAGGGCAAAGCTGCAAAAACTGTCAAAAAGAAGCTCCGCGTAGGCCAATCAGCTTTCATGGTCACCTCCTCTCTATTTGGAATGTGCAACAGATGAATATTCAACCAGAAATTTTAACAGAGGTCAACATGGACTCAATTCAAAAATAAAACCGACAATTAGATTGCCGGTTTAGATAGTGCCTGGGTCAAGGACTGAATCGCTTCTATCTCTTGGCCTTTTTCTTACAGCCTTTGGACACCTTTTGAGCTACATCCAACTTGATGTAAAAAAGCGTGACACAAATATTTGATACGCCTCCATTTGTGTCTTCGATCGGACTCTGGACAGCGCACGTGCGCCGAACAAAGCTGCCTTTCTCGTCAAACCATTTCTGAATGCTGCGTTCAACAGCGTCGGGAGTACCCTCGAAAATCTTCACATGCTCCTGTGCCATGTTTTTCTCCTTATGCGTTTGACGTTAAAAGCCTTCCATCTCCGGTGTATGACAATTCACTGCCATATAACCAAGACGAACATCATCCAGATCAATTGAGACTATAAACTTGTAACCAAGGTCTTCAGCCATTTCCTTCGGCATTATAAATAGATAACTGGGACCCTTCTTGCCGGGTCTAATCCTTTTCAAACGATCCTCTTGTTCCCAATCTTCATTTCGCTGATGAAGATCCACTGCCACACCGGCTGGGAAGTAAAATTCGATGAATTGAAGAGCGAGATCTTCCATAACGTTAGGCGAAGCTACGACTGCGATCTTCGCGCCACTTGATGGCCTCTTTTTTACGGAGGCTTTTTTGATCTCATCAACAGAGATCAGATAAAATCCAATCTTGTTCATGTCCAGCCTCCTTGCCCCGTCTGATGGGAATTGTGAAAGTGCCTTTGCAAACCAAATCTGGCGACTTGATCGTGAAAGATAAACATAGCTTACCATACCTGTCAACGGGATTGACGTTAAGTTATTTTTAGTATATCCTCGGCAAACATATGCGTCCCTAGCTCAGTTGGATAGAGCGCGTGGCTTCGGACCACGAGGTCGGAGGTTCGAGCCCTCCGGGGCGCACCATAACAAAACACTCCCAAAAGGAGTGTTTTATAATTTCCAAATATCAATTTCCATACCTTTTATCTACCTCCTACAAATCACAAACTAATTCATTCATTCATTCCTTCCTCACAACTCCCTTTCCTTGCGCTCCTTCATCATTTTGCAAATCAGTGGTCAACTCCGGTTGAGTCAAGACAATGGTTTTATCAACCTGCGCATCTTTGAATTCCAATCGACTTTCGCTCATTAGTTTTGCAAAGCGACCCGCATCCGCTTCATTCGGCGTGACAGTAATCTCAAATTCGATAATTGTATCATTCACATTTTCCGGCAAACGATTAAGTTTCCAAACAACGCGGCGTGTATTTGAATCATAAGCAAGCTCCCCGGCATCAGTCTTAACAACCCGTACCCAGTCAGCAATCTTGGATAAAGTTGTCTCGGCTTTCAAGTCTTTAAGCTCATGAAAATTTTTATTAATCTGCCAGATGACACGATAAGTCGTTTTTTGTCCGACTACCGGCGGCAAAGGCCCTTCGCCAAACGGCGCACCTTCTTCTGAAAAATATCTGGCTTCGGATTTAAATTCAGCATCTGTTATATAAGACAGGACAATGGGAGCGGATTTAACCACGCGTTCAACTTTTGTACCGCCAACTGAATCGACAGTGGCTTCAAGAACCACGCGAACCGCCAAACCGGTCGCTCCTTTGTCACTTGGCAAAGTATCTAATGACACATCAATATCCCCCATCTCGCGTGGCTTTAAGCGACCCAATCCGGAAATTTGTTTCTTTGTCCACGTTACAGAATCACCCTTTTGCGTGCCACTGGCGTTATCATCATAGTTTGACCAATCCACTAAATCTTCGGACGATCCACCATTGGTAGAGGTAACTGCTTCAAAACTAAGACGCATCTCAACATCTTTTAAATCTTCAGATGATGTATTTTCATAACTAATAGCAAGACGCAACATGCTTCCATAATTTACATTTAAATCCGTATCGCTTCCGTTCACAATCATCTTGAGCGATAAGTCGCCTGCCAAAACAGTAAACGACGTTTCACTTCGTTGGCTGGCATGAAAAATACCTTCGTTTGTTTTCTTACCGGCCTCAGCTATTACATGCGCCTCACCGGATACACCTGACGCGAATGAACCATGGACTGAAAGCGTGGAGGATGCACCGGCCTCAATCGTTCCAATGGGTATGAGCGCGACTCTTCCGCTAATATCGACAATACTGGAAGTGGCAACCAATTGAAAACCCTCGGGCAATGTAAACTGCGCCATCAAATCTTCAAAAGCAATTTCTCCTTTATTCTCAACCGTATATTTAATTGTAATTTCATCACCGGGCAAGGCTTTTACCGGAACATCCAACGAACCCTCCAACACACTGTCTTTATAATTTAAGACCTTTGTGGCCAATGTTTCAAAATCGCTACTGAATGAGGCCGGTCGATATGTGCCCACAACCTGAACGGCAGTCACCGTCCCCAGCGCGCCTGTAAATGTTCCTTTGATTTCTATGCTGCCTTCACCACCAGCGGCTATTGAACCAAGACGCCAGCTAAAATCTTCATCAGTTGGCGGTGGTTCAGTTTGACTAACTACAAAATCCGATGGAAAGTTGACTCTTAAATGAGAAGAAGCCAATGGCTCGGATGTACGATTGTTATATTTTATTAAATAAGTGATCTCCTCTCCCAAAGAAATATTTTCAGGTCCCTCAATCTGAATAGCCAAAGCGTCGCCAGTGAAGCCGCGAAAGGGCTTTAGAAAAGTTGAGCCGGCCCATATTGCGCCAATAACAATTATTGCGAACAAAAATGCGGTTACCAACAAATACAACCATCGCTTTGATTTAACATGTTCGAACTTTGTCAGGTCGGGCATCTTACCGGACTCATCTTTATATATTGCGCCTAGTCCCTTAGTGACATCCTCTTCGTGCTGCTCGCTAACTTTTGTATCAGCAGGCTGGACTGTTTCAACTTTAAAACTCTGAGTCTCTTTTAGGGCCTTTGCTATCAACTTTCTATTTTTCTTATTTTTCTTTTTTGCCATGTTGGTCTACGAAATTACTAATTCCATAAAAATTTTACGAATTTCCTGTCCTCGTGCTCTCGTGCTCTCGTGCTTTAATGTTCTATTGCTTTAATGTTTTAATGTTCTCTTGTTAACAACGCTGCCATAACACGATCGCGATCCCATATTCCATTATAACTTAAAGAAGCCGCATCTTCCTCAGAGCCACCTCTCGACCAACTGACCTTCCAGCCATTTGGAATTTTCAAAGTGGACGTAACCTCTCGCGTGGTTTTACCTGATTGACTGGTAAGTAACAATGTATAAGCACTGCGATCCATTGAATCGTTTTCTGTTTCCGGTGAAACCTCCAGCTGACTGTAAATATCACTGAGACCAAACGGAAGTTTATATTGGAAAACGACTTCTTGTGTTTTTCCCGGATCAAGCTGAAGCCATCCACCGAATACGGCTCTGTCCGATTCCTCGCTAATATCAGCGCCACTGACGTGCTTGTACATTGAGTCCTCTGTGGCTACCAGACTCTCATCTTGTTTATAAAATTCTTCCGGATATTTAAATAAATTAGCTGGAGGTGGATTAAAGCCGTTCGCCTTTATCAATTTGCTGCCCAACGGCACATACACGCGAACATACGAAACATTGCGCACACCACTGAACATCTCACCCTTTATGCCGTTATGAGTACGAGTCAATTTTATCTGATCTATAATACTGCCATCCAACTGAACTTCGGCTAGGTGCTCTACTGTTTCAGAGATCACACCGTCTGTTTTTTGTCCGGCAATATTACTTTCAATAATGGCAAGCGCGTCTCCGGTTGTCGGTTTAATTCGCCCATTCCAACCGTATCTTTCTACTTCCGCCTCTTCTTCAGGATCGACGAGCGCCACCTGAACATCTTTGGTGTCTAAGCTTTCCGAGATTAGCGACACGATCTTGAGCCAGTCTTCTTTGTCAAAATGCTTCATTCTCTCCATAAGCGCTTCAGACAAATCACCGATAAACTTCTTTGGAGTGTTGGCGTCTTTGTCATATTCAATCTCAACCGCCTTTTGCGTTTCAATTAAAAAGTTGGATTGATCTATAACCTTTCCGTACTCCGGCATATTGATTGGACCGGTTACACCCAAAACCTTTTCCATAAACGAAGCGTTAACGGCAATGACGCCATTCACCGTAGGCTGACCTGACTTACTCCAAAACCATCGAACTTTTTCCGCTGTGGTTGGAAAATCCGCAAACCAATTTGCATCCTGAAACTGCCAAAGCGGATTTATCAAATGCAAAGGTTTCGGTGAAGCAACATTCTCAATCAGCTGGCCTTTTAAATCATAACTACCGCCGGGTGGTACATACAATTTTGTGATCTTTCCTCTATCAAGTGTTATCTCTGCGACTGAACCGATAAAACCGCCTGATGGACGTAGTTCAGTCTGATTCTGAAATAACAATAGATATGTACGCGGATGTTCCTTTCCGATTAAAGCCGTTAAAAAATCTGCCAGCCCGGCAAACTCGCGAACTGATTGAATTGCCATGTCTAAATTTCCAGCTAAAACGATAAATTGCTCACGCTTATCTTCTGGCAAAGTATCAATATCAACGCTGGCGGCGGCCCGTCCGGCATCAGAAAGAAGCGGTAAAACTCCACGCGCATAAGCGGCCATCACATCCAACCGCTCATCCAGTCTCCTGTCCGGCTCATCAAATATTTTTTCAAAACCAAGAGCGAATAAACGGGCTGCCTCGCTCGTCTTATCTCCCACTTCCAACAAAGCTTTAGCTGAACGATATTGGTCTGGTACGAACGATGCTAATCCAATAGCCAAAGCGCTGGACTGATTTAAAATCGCATCAGCTTCCCTAAAACGAGTCGACGCTCTTTGTAATGAATCAAGCGATAGATCAGCGCCCTCAGAACCTTGTGCTGACATTAATTCTTCAATTGCAGCTTGCCCGGATTGTTCAGCCGCCTGCTTAACTCCCCAGACAGAGCGATACAACATCACCGCATTGGCAGGAAGAGTAATTACCAGTAGAAGTCCCACAAAACCCCCTAACAATTTAATACGAGATAGCCGAGGCACTTCAATTACTGCGACGGAATCACGCAGCTCGTCGGCAGCATGACTCGTGCTTCTTGCCATACGTTTTTCCATCATCTCCAAACGCTGAAACACGCTGGTCACGTCGTATGCTAAAACTCGAACAAATCTAACCATGTTACTTACTGGTCCTTTCAATATCGAACGTCTAACGTTAAAAGTGGACGGTGTAAACTGCTCAGCAAATAAATGCGGATTATAGCCATCCAAAACCAGATCCTGCGTTATCATTCCATAGATACCGGAACTCTGAACATTAAACTCCGGTAAGTATTCGTTAATCAACGATGGATACACAAAATCACGTTCCTCTAAATAAGCGCCTGACTCTACCGGAACTCCGCGCAATGACAAAACATAAGCACTTTGTCGACTCTGCTTTTGCGCTATGTTCACGGGAAGTGAATCACCACCGCTAAAACCCAGACATTGCGAAGCAAGGGTTTCGATCAAGCCCATGTCTAATTCCGCGATTTGATCCGAAACTGCAAAACTTTCTGTTTCAATAAATGTTTGTGGCACTGCTCTAGTGTCCATTCTGCTGTGCTTAACTCTTTGCGCGCGACGACTAATACCATGGGGCGTTGCCATGGTTAATCCATCCTGTTCTAAAACTCCAACAAGTTGATCTTCTAACTCCCTATCCAATTGTTTCCTCCTTTTAAGCATGATTGTGGTTTACGAATTAACGAATCACGTTACGAATTTTACGTATGGGTTAACGAATTACGAACTCACTACTGTATTTACCACTGTATTCACCACCGAATTTACAACCGTATACCCACTGCATACCTTCAAATTATTCCGCCATTTCATAGGCTTGCAATGTCTTTTTTGCAGTCCGGATCCAATCATGACGAGCGTACAATTCTGGCAGTGCTTGTTGTGCCTGATTTTTTGCAGCCTGCGGATCGGCCAGCACTCTCTCAATGGCTCTAATCATATCAGTTTTGGAGCCGGATTTAAAGAAAAAAGCAGCGTCCTCTCCCAAGACTTCAGGCAAAGCCGTGGCATCAGAGCTTATTACCGGACAACCGGCTTGCAGGGCTTCTAAAGTGGGCAGTCCAAAACCTTCAAAACGAGAAGGAAATACAAAAGCCTGCGCCTCATTATATAGCTTTTGAAGATCATCGTCTTTCACAAAACCGAGAAATTCAACTCTTGGTAATTTACGTTTCTGAACCTCGCTTTTTAGTCTTTCCATAAACACATCTTCTTCTCCGGCAATCTTCAATCGCAATTCAGGATTTTGCATTTCAATTTCTTCCCAAGCGTCGATCAAAAGATCCAGTCCCTTGTGCGGATAGGCTGAACCAACATATAAAAGATATTTGGATGGCGGCGGCTGGTTTGCAAAATTTTTATAAAAAATATTCCTCCTGCCCATGCCCTCTCCGGTCACCACAATTTTATCCGCTACATTGGGATATAAAGTTTTCAAATCCTGTGAAACAAAAAAAGTTGGTACCAATATTTTCTTAGCATGCCTAATAGCCGCATCCACAGTCGCCCTATACCCCATGCGTTTGAGTATTGTGACGATTGGGTTTCGCGTAGATATTCGAGCGCTTGTAACTTCATGTCGTAAAAGCAAATCATGAATAGTTACGACAAGAGGACCATTATAAGTAATCGGAACATTCCAGTGAGGAACATGCACAACATCGGCTTTTAACGAGCGGAGAACACTCGGCATTTTTAGCTGTTCCTTTATCCCGTACCAGTGAACATCCGCAACCCTGGTTTCAACTGATGGATACGAAGAGAACGGATGAATGGCTGAACGCGTCACCAATACGTAGCGATTATTTGGTGCCACTTCTAACATAGCGCGAATCAACTCCTCAACATAACGACCAATACCCCGCGTTGCCTTGGGCGTCATCATTCGCGCATCAATTCCAATTCGCATAAGCAGTATTCAGTATATGGTATTCAGTATTCAGTATTCAGTATTCAGTATTCAGTATTCAGTATTCAGTATTCAGTATTCAGTATTCAGTATTCAGTAT
>Ga0180007_10004611_pt1 | contig 14479 bp, 12 predicted proteins | sample MM_PC_MetaG_FD_121122 | JGI IMG/M metagenome (GOLD analysis project Ga0180007, IMG submission 121122) | Groundwater microbial communities from the Aspo Hard Rock Laboratory (HRL) deep subsurface site, Sweden - MM_PC_MetaG | ecosystem: Environmental > Aquatic > Deep subsurface > Groundwater... | reverse complement strand
TAGTATGGTCGAAAAGCTTGGTGGTAACATTGAGCACATCTCAGAAGGCATGAAGATGGACAAAAGAATTGGTGAACACGCCTTTGTTTCTGCTGGAGTGGGTTACGGTGGTTCTTGCTTCCCTAAAGACGTTCAGGCCTTGATTAGAATTGCAGATAGGGCTAAGTTTGATTTTGGGATTCTTAAGCAAGCTGAAGAAGTAAATAAAGAGCAAAAGAAATTGGCTGTCAAAGGGGCCAAGAAGCTTCTTAAGACTCTTAAGGGCAAGAAAGTTGCTATCTGGGGCTTGGCTTTTAAGCCCAAGACAGATGATCTTAGAGAGGCTGTTTCTTTGACCGTAGTCAAAAGTTTGGTTAGAAGTGGAGCCAAAGTCAAAGCTTATGATCCTGTAGCTATGACAGATGCTGAAGGAGAATTGCCCAAAATTCAGTACGCCAAGACTGCTTTTGAAGCTGTCAAAAATGCTGATGCACTAATAGTTCTGACTGAATGGGACGAATTTAAGCAGGTTGATCTAAAGAGACTCAAAAAAGAATTAAAAAGTCCCAATGTCTTTGATGGTCGAAATATCTACGATCCAGAAGAAATGAAAGAGCTAGGATTCAATTATATAAGTGTTGGCAGAAAATGAGAATTCTTGTTACCGGAGCAGCTGGTTTTATAGGCAGTCATATCTCTGAAACCCTCCTGGCTAGGGGAGACGAAGTGATTGGGGTTGATAATTTCTGTGATTATTACGACCCGCTGATTAAAGAGAATAATATCAGTGATTTTGAAAATAATAAGTATTTTCGATTGTACCGAGCAGATATTGATAGTTATCCGGTTATGAATCATATTTTCAACAAAGAAAAGCCACAGAAGGTTATTCATCTTGCTGCTAGGGCTGGGGTAAGAGCTTCAATTCAAGAACCGCTATTGTTTTCTCAGGTCAATAACGTGGGTACTTCAAATTTATTGGAACTTTCACATCAACATGGAGTTGAGAACTTTGTTTTCTCTTCCTCCTCTTCTGTTTATGGCAATAACGAGAAAATCCCCTTTGCCGAAGAAGACAATGTTGATTATCCCATCTCTCCTTACGCCGCAACAAAGAAAGCAGGAGAGCTTTTGTGCCACGTCTATAGCCATTTGCACGATTTGCCATGTACCTGCTTGAGATTGTTTACCGTTTATGGTCCCAAAGGGCGTCCGGATATGGCTCCATACAAATTTGTTAAGGCTGTTTTTGAGGAACAGAAATTAACCAAGTATGGTGATGGGACAATGAGGCGCGACTATACTTTTGTAGATGATATTACCAAAGGTATAATTTCGGCTCTGGATCATGAGTACAAATTTGAGATTATTAATCTAGGTAATTCTGATCCGGTTGAGCTCAATGACTTTATTGCTATCGTTGAATCTTTGGTCGGCAAGAAGGCCAAAATAGAGACTCTACCAGTGCCTCCCGGCGACGTTAAGGTGACTTATGCAGATATAAATAAGGCCAAAAAGCTTCTGGATTATCAACCCACAACCTCATTTGACGCTGGGATGGATAAATTTGTCTCTTGGTTTGGCTCCAAGGCAGTCTAGAAAACAACAAAAAGTTACCAAAAAATAAAAACAGACAATTGTTTAAGTGGCTGACAACAATTGATCGCTTCAGAAAATACGCGATAGTCATGGTCGTTTTGACGACCATTTATTTGGTTTGGTTGGTTTGGGCCCCCAAGGGGATTCTCGGAGCTGCTTTTACTATCCTGGAATTTTTCATGCACGCTATGGTTTTTATGTTTGTGATTACCAACTGGACCAGGAGGTATGCAGTTACCGGAGGCGGGTATTCGATGAGAACAATTGTTGATGTTTTTATCTCTACTATTAATGAGCCTATTGAAGTCATTGAGCGAACCGTTAAGAGTGCCACAAAAATAAACCACCCCAATACCAGAGTTTATATTCTGGACGATGGTTGTCGTGATGAGGTTAAAGAGCTGTGCGACAAGTATAGGGTCAACTATTTGAGCCGAGGTGAAGACAATATCAAGGACAAGCCATACAAGGCGGCCAATATGAACTACGCCTTTGAACGTACTTATGGTCAGTATATCCTCGCCCTGGACGCAGATCAAAAAGTTAGCCCTTCGATATTTGATGATGTACTAGGACATTTCAAAGACAGACACGCTGGTTACGTAACCACAAGACAACGCTTTGAGGTTGATAAAAATGACTTCAATCACGATTATCTTTTTTACGAGTACATGCAGGCAGGCAAAGCCTCTTCATTTTCTCCAGTTAGTACAGGCTCAGGAGTTGTATACAGAAGGAGCGCCCTGGATGATATTGGAGGATTTCAAGAGTGGAATATTGTTGAGGACCTCTATACTTCTGTTGTGCTTAACGAGTATGGTTATAAAGGCATTTATGTGGCTCAGGCTTATACTATTGGTCTAGCACCGAAGCGGCTCAAGAATATTTATAAGCAAAGAGGAATTTGGGCACAAGACAGTCTGAGGCTTCTATTTTTTAAAAACCCTCTTTTTAACACCAAGCTGAGCGTTTTACAGAAAATAACCTACTTTGAAGTGGGTTATATCTATCTAGTTTGTGGCATTTTTATTCCTGGGATTTTTATTCTAGACATTTATTCTTTGCTTTGGAATGAGCCTATCTTGAAGGTTGGTTTGTCCTATCTTCTCTTCAAACTTCCTTCATTTTTCTTTATTTTGTACGTTTACAATTTAATGAGTCGTGGCTCAGCCTCAACTTCTATGTGGACGGCTTTGTTTCCTGTTTATTCTCGAGCTACTCTCAGAGCCATGTTTTATAAGAAGCCAAAATATAAACCTACTCCCAAGAAAGAAAGCAAGAGAAAAATTAAAGACATTCCTTATGTTGTGCCGCATCTTGTCTTGATTGGCCTTTCTATTTTTGCTTTGGCCTATAATTTCTTGACCTATGATATAAACATGCTTCTGCTTGTGAAGCTGACCTGGATTATTTTGCTTTTTATAATTATGTTTCCAGTCTATCCGAAGGTGTTTGCCATTACAAAAGACAAAGTTAGAGCAACTATGGTTACATCTTTGATATGGTTTGTTTTTCTTTTATCCCTTGTTTTTGTGTATGGATATGTGGGCCTAGATGATAGAGTTTCTGACGCCGTTTTGTGGACATATAACAAAGTCACAGGTAAAACGACCCAGGAAAGTAATATTGAAACCGGGTATTTTGAACTTGATACTAGATATATTGATGATCTTCGCCTTGCTTACCCTAGACACTGGTATTCGTTTGAAGAACTTGATGACAAGAGTTTCTCGGCTGTACTGATAAAAAGCTTCACACCTCTATTCATGGTCTCTGATGGAAAGAAGGCGTATATGTTTATGTCCAAAGAGCAACTTGAAGAGACCCCTCAGAATAGAGCTTCGAAGTCAATTTTGGACATAGATACAACTGCCTACGTTGATAGACTGCTTGATGCCGGAGAAATTGATTCGGTACAGGTTATAAGAAGGAATTTGGTAGACGAGAACATTTTGGAGGTGGAAGAAAGTTTTAACTATAAGGGAGAGAAATACTACTTTGTTTCTAGAACTTATTTTGCCAAGATAGAGGGACAAAGCATTCTTTATACAGTTGGTTTGATAGTTGATTTTGACAGCCGAAACAGGTACAATGACATGGTCAGGGGGATGTTTAAAAAGACTCATTTGAGAAAAACTATATTTGACAATGGCTAAGAAAAAAAACAGACGAAAGGAAATTTTGATAGTCGAAGATGAGCCACAAATGCTCAAGGTTTTGGATAGAAAGATTTCCAGTTTGGGACATAGCACAACTCTGGCAGAGAATGGAGAGGTGGCTTTGAAAAAAATTCAGAACAAGGAGTTCGATCTGATTTTGTTGGATATAATTCTTCCGGGGAAAAGTGGTTTTGATATTCTGGAAGCGATGAAAGCAGAGGGGATAGAAACACCGGTTATCGTGATTAGCAATTTGGGCAGTGAAGATGACGTGGAGATGGCTATCAGGCTTGGAGCGAAAGATTATTTCATCAAATCTAATATTACCTTAAGAGAGCTTGTCTCAAAAATAGATAGCCCAGAGTAAAAGCTATTATGGGTTGTTTTTGTGCTAATGGTGGCGTTTTTGTTTAGGTTGACTTTGAAGTATTTGTCGACTATAATTCTAGTATAACTGACAACATCATGATACCAACTTACTCGGTCATTGTTCCCGCCTATAACGAGGAGGGGAATGTTCAGGGTCTTTTTGAGTCGATCAAAAAAACCATGGATAACCTGGGCGATGCTTACGAAGTCATTTTTGTTAATGACGGATCAAGCGATCAGACTCTTGAGGTTCTCAAGAAATTCAGCCCGATCAAGATAATCAATTTCAGAAAGAATTTTGGACAGACAGCAGCTTTGGATGCCGGTTTTAAGGCCGCCAGAGGAGAATATTTTATTACTTTGGATGGCGATGGTCAGAACCCACCAGAAGAGATTCCCAAGCTGATTCATAAAATGAAAGAGGGGGATTTTGATGTAGTGTCAGGGTGGCGCAGAAAAAGAAAAGACCCGTTTTTCAAGCGTTTTGCTTCTAAGGGAGCTTATATACTTCGTAATATGATTGTCAAAGATCATGTCAAAGACTCCGGTTGCTCGCTCAAAATTTACAAAAGAGAATGTTTTGACGGCGTTGATTTGTTTGGCGAAATGCATCGTTTTATTCCTGCTGTGCTGCATTGGCGCGGGTTCACAATTGGTGAAGTTGAAGTTTCTCATCAGCCCAGAGTCCATGGCGTAACCAAATATAATTGGAAGAGAACTTTTAAAGGGTTTGTGGATATGATCTCGGTGTGGTTTTGGCGGAAGTATTCTAACCGGCCGTTGCATCTTTTTGGGGGGGCGGGGATGATGATGACTACGCTGGGGCTACTTGGTTTTGTTGTTTTAGCTGTGTTGAGGATTTTCTTTGACTACGGTCTTTCAGATAAGATATGGCCCTTAGTATTTATCCTTATGGTCATTATGGGAGTTCAACTGTTTATTTCTGGGTTGATGGCTGATATCGCTGTCAAAAACTACTATTCAGGTAAGAGAAGGCCATATATTATAAAAGAAGTGATAGAGATATAGATGAGAATTCTTGTTATTGCTCCAACTCCTTTTTTTGCTGACAGAGGTTGTCATATACGTATTTATGAAGAAGCAAAAAAGCTGGAGGAGCTTGGTCACCAGATTAAAATTGTTACTTATCACCATGGTCGTAATATTGCTGACTTGGATGTTGAAAGAATAATAAACATTTCATGGTACAAGAAATTGTCCGCTGGTCCTTCTTGGCACAAGATCTACCTTGATATCCTACTCTTTTTTAAGACTCAGAAACTTGGCAAGACATTTAGGCCAGATATCGTACATGCACACTTGCATGAAGGGGTAATGATTGCTCATTGGTATAGTATTTTTAGTCGTAGCAAAGCTCCTATTGTCTTTGATATGCAGGGAGGGCTTGTGGGTGAGCTCAAGTCCTATGGATTCATTGGAAATATGATGGAGAAGGTTTTTCTTGCTCTTGAGAAAAAGTGCTATTCTTATCCGGACGTGACAGTGTGTAGCTCGCTATCCTCGTATAGAATTGCCGAAGAGGGCTTGAAGCTTGTAAATGGCAAAAGAGTAGTTCTGGGGATAGATGGCGCGGCAATAGCCAAGGAAGATGGTAACATAAGTGACCTGAAGATTGAGCTTGGGGTTTCTGATGACAAAACAATTGTTATATATACTGGAGGCCTGTCAAGGACTAAGGGCGTGGATTTGTTGCTTGAATCTGCTTCAGAAGTTTTGAAGCAGAACAGTCAAATTGCCTTTGTAATACTGGGATATCCTGATGTCGAGCACTACAAGAAGGTCACAAAAGAACTTGGGATCTCATCTGAGGTATTCTTTGTTGGAAAAAGCAGATATGAAAACTTACCTAAGTATCTTGCCTTGGCAGATATAGCTGTTGACCCAAAACCTGATGGATCTGGCGAGGCTAGCGGAAAAATGTTAAATTATATGGGAGCTGGCTTGCCAGTCGTTTGTATGGATACTGAAAACAACAGAAGTCTTTTGCCTGCAGGAAATATTTTTGTTAAAAATGGCAGTGTTGATTTTGCTCAGGGAATACTAAATCTGATTGATGACAATAGATTGAGAAAAAGGCTTAAGGAGAAGAATAGCGAGAAAGCCAGGAGTAGTTATTCGTGGGAAAGAACCGCTGGCATCATTAACTATGCTTATCAGGAAATAGTTTCAGGAAAATGAATTATACTCACAAGCTTTCGATTGCAGTGTTAAGCTGGAATACTCGTAGACTCACCAAAAACTGCCTAACCTCGATTAAAAAGAATGTAAAGGGGGTTGACTACGAGGTTATTCTTATTGATAATAACTCAAGAGACGGTAGTGATGAGATGGTTGAAGAGAATTTTCCATGGGTGAAATTAATTAAGAATGAAAGCAATGAGGGATTCGCGAAAGGCAATAATCAGGCTTTCGAAGCGGCTGGTGGGAAGTACTTTCTGCTCCTCAACTCTGATACAGAGATTTCAGTTGGATCAATTGAGAATATGGTGGCCTTTCTGGATAAGAAGCAAGAATTTGGAGCTGTCACAGGCAGACTTATGAATCTAGATCAGACAACCCAGTATTATATGCATCGTCGTTTTCCAAATTACTTCTCTCTAGTAATGGCTCTGATCCACAAAAAGGCTCGTTTTTTTAAGCCGCAGATTGTGAAGGATTATTTGTACCTAGATAAGGACTTCAAGAAGAACTTTGAGGTGGAACAAGCCGCGGCTGCCTGCTTGATGCTGAGAAGTGATTTGGTGTCAAGAATTAATGGGCTGCTAGATGAAAAGAACTTTCCTATCTATTACAACGATGTTGATCTTTGCTACCGACTTCGTCAAATAGGATCCAAGATTGCTTGCTTGGCCATTGCGCCTATTACACACATAAAGGGGCAGAGTATAAAGAAGCTGGACTTCTCAAAAGGCATGCAGGAGTATGTTGCATCTTCACTGAGATTTTTTTCCAAGTTTGATTTACGATTTGATTATTGGATGTTGAAGTTTACTTATATGTTTGTTTTTTCTGGTGTTCTAATATTTTCATTGGCCCAACTCATTCTCAAGCGAATAAAGTTGACTGAAATTCGCAGAAGATGGGAGATCCTGAAGCAAGCCACAATTGTTCAATCTATTACTTGAAATATGAAACTGAAGATTACGAAATCAAATTGGGACCTATTGGCTGAAATGATCAAAACAGACTTCAAGTTACGCTATCACGGATCATTGTTAGGTTTTTTATGGGTACTCCTGAAGCCGTTTTGTATTTTCTTGATTCTTTACATTATATTTTACTATCTTTTTGCTAGAGGAGATGAATATTTTGCCCTCAGGCTAATTCTGGGATTGATTGTTTATTCATTTTTTGCAGAAGCAACAACCCATGGAATTAATTCCCTTCTTGGGAAAGCCAATATAATTCTGAAGGTGAATTTCCCACGTCAGATAGTTGTTTTTGCCTCGGTGATTAATTCTCTTATTACTTTGGGTATTAGTTTTTTTATTTTCCTGATATTTTGGGTCTTCAAGCCAACAGCGATTACTTGGCTGTGGCTTTTATTTCCAGTGTATATTTTGGTTTTGACTTTGTTTGTTCTTGGAATATCTTTTTTCACAAGTATTATTAGTGTGAGATTTAGAGATTTGCAGAATATTTGGGATGTACTGCTGCAAGTCTTGTTTTATGCTAGTGCTGTTTTTTATCCTATTTCTATCTTGCCAGAGAAATTACAAAAATGGATTTACTTAAATCCGCTAACGATCTATATTCAGCAAATAAGACAAATACTTGTTGATGGTGAGTTACCAGATATGAAGTTATTTGTGGCCATCCTGCTGCTAAGTGTGGGCACTTTTATTCTTGGATATTTGTATTTTAGAAGAAATATAAAAAAGGTAGCGGAGTATTTCTAATGAATAGTTATGTTATAAAAGTAGATAGGGTTTCTAAAAATTTCAATATTCCTCATGAGAAAAGGAATACTTTTAAAGAACATTTTTGGAATGTTTTTAAACCACGAAAGAAAGAGAGCTTCGAGGCATTAAGCAATGTATGCTTTGAGGTTAGGAAAGGGGAGTGGTTGGGATTGATTGGTCGTAACGGCTCGGGAAAGTCAACTCTTCTAAAGATGCTAGCAGGTATTTATCAGCCAGATTCTGGAAAAATAGTGACAAAAGGCAAAATTATTCCCTTTCTAGAGTTGGGGGTGGGCTTTAATTCAGAGTTGTCTGCCCGTGAGAATATTTTCTTGAATGGCACAATGCTAGGGATGACTAGAGAAGGTCTTGAGAATTCATTTGACAAGATTGTTGAATTTGCTGAAATAAAAAGCTTTCTTGATACACCACTAAAAAATTTCTCTTCGGGTATGCAAGTAAGACTTGCCTTTGCAATTGCAATTCAGTCAGAAGGTGATATTTATCTTTTGGACGAGGTTATGGCAGTTGGTGACACAGTTTTTCAGCAGAGATGTCTGGAAGAGTTTTTAGAGTTAAAGGAGAATGGCAAAACGGTAATCCTAGTAAGTCATGATGCTGACCTAGTTAGGAGAACTTGCAAGCGTGCAGTCTTGCTAGAGAATAGAAAAGTGAAAAGAATTGGTAAATCTGATGATATTTGCGACTTGTACACACAGTACAACATTGAGATTAAGGAGAAGATTAAAGCAAGGGACAAAAAAAGAGACAGGGGAAAAGAAGAAAGAGACGGAACAAAAGATGCAAGTGTCTCATCTGTTTATTTTGCTGATCGAAATGGCGAGAGTCGGAATGTTTTTCGAAGAGGGGATGAAATTAATGTTAATATAGAATATGATGTTAAGGATGGTGTAACACTAGAGAAGCCGGTTTTTGGGATAGGTATTCATAATCAAAGCGGTGTTCATGTTTTTGGGTGTTATACTGACGACTTGGGTGTTAGGATTCATAAGATTAAAGAGAAAGGAAAAATTGCTTTCAAAATAAATGATGTAAATCTTTCTGCTGGCAGCTACCTTATTTCTATTGCAATATATAGCGAAAGTCGTGTAATACCAATTGACAGAGTTGTAAAAGCCTATACATTCGAGATTGCACAAGGAAGGGCAAAGGATTTTGGAGTGGTTCAATTAAGTAGTGAGTGGAAAATACAATAATAAACAAAAACTATGTTCCCAAAGTACCCACAGGCAGTGTTTATTCAAACCGTTTCAGGATGCACAAGTGATTGTGTAATCTGTCCAGAGAAAAAAACGTTTGCAAGATTTGGCAAACAAAAAATGAGCAAAGAGCTTTATGAGAAAATACTGAATGATTTGACCATAGATTACCCGGGGCAGGTTGGTCTTTATCTTCATTTTGAACCCCTTCTAGATGAAAGAGTTTTTGACTTCCTGAGATTGGCAAAGAAAAAATGCCCAAAGTCTTCAGTCGAGATTAGCAGTAATGCCAGTCTTCTAGACAAAGAAAATGCTCACAAGCTAAGCGAAAGCGGGATTGATTTGGTTCACTTCAACGTTAATGGGGCAACCAAGAAGACCTATGAAAAACAAATGAGGGGTCTAAATTTTGAAAATATGCTCAAAAACATTAACTATTTTCGAAAAGTGTATGATAAGCCAATAAAAATAAACTTTGTACTGTCTAATGATAATTTACACGAGAAGGATATGGTGGCAGATATATTTCCGGGATGCGAAATAGTTAATGACTTCTGGGCCGTAAATAGGGCAGGTAATGTGGAAATAAATAAATCTGAAGCGAATAATACTCGTTTTAGAGATGAAAAGAATAGTTGCAATCAGCTAGAAATGAATCTACCAATTTTAGCTACAGGTGAAGCAATTCTGTGTTGTAATGATTGGATGAGGACAGCGATTGTTGGTGATGTAAATAAGGAAAATGTATTGGACGTTTGGCAAAGCTCAAAAAGGCATTACGGGTACGATATTTGTGATAAATGTTTCTAGGTTGTCAAAATGAAAATTCTCTTCACAACGCATCACCTTGACGACTTCGCTGGTTCTGAGCTGTACACTTTTGATATTACACGAAGTTTAAGGTCTTCGGGGCATGATATTTTTGTTTATTCTCCCGTACTTGGGAAAGTTTCAGGGAAAATTAAAGACGCCGATATTGAAATAACAGATGACTTGCGTGAGTTTAAGGAAATAGACTTTGATGTGATTTATGCGCAGCACAACACGACAGCTATTATCGCTAGGTCTGTATTTCCAAAGACGCCTATGATTTTCTGCTCTCATAGTGCATATCATGAGATTGAGCAACCACCGTCTATTGATATTGGAATACATAGCTATGTAGCCTTACATGAAGAAATATACGACAACCTAAAAGACAACTATCATGTGTCTGATGATAGAATTGAACTTATTAGGACTCCGATTAACTTTGATAAGTTCAGCTACAACTCAGTCATAAACGAAAAACCAAAGAAGCTTCTAGTGATTAGTAATCACTACAAAGACGATGTTAAGAAAGTTATCGAAGAAGCTTGTAGCAAGGAAGGTTTGAAGTGTTATCATATAGGCCTGCCAGAAAATCCTGTTGAAGACGTCAAGAAATATATCGACGAGTCTGATATTGTTGTTACGCTTGGCAGGGGGGCCTTGGAAAGTCTTGCTAGTGGTAGGATGGTGATTGTCTTTGATCATTTTGGTGGAGATGGCGCGGTCACAATAAAGAGCTTTGATGCGTTGCGGGCACATAACTTTTCTGGTAGATCTTTTGGTAGGCATTACTCAACTGATGAATTTGTAGAGGAAGTTCGAAGGCTAAGAAATGCAGATAGGGAAGCTCTTAGTAAAAAAGTATTTGAAGAACATGAGATAGCAAGAGTTAGCAAGAAGTTGTTGGCTTCATTAAAGAAAGCTAAAGGAACTGAGGTGAGAAGCTCTATTCTAGAAGGTCATCTTTTAAACGAGCTTACCTTTTTGGAAAACATGGCAAAAAATGCTGGTAGGCTTGGTAAAGAAACGATAGAAATATCAAGAATAGTGAAGCTTAGAGATAATGAAATAAGTGGGTTAAGAAAAGTGATAACAACAGAACAAGACAAGGCGTTGTTGGCCGATAGGGAACTAAAAAGAAAAGAAAAGGAGCTACAAGAAATCAAGTCGAAGAGTTGTGTTAAGTTGATTATGTGGTTTTATAGAAAGCTCTTGAGTAAACGAAATGATTCATGAAAATTTTGCTGGTTGTTCACGATTTTTGGCCAAATTTTAAAGCAGGGACAGAAAATGCGACATACTATCTAGCAAAGGAGCTTTCTAAACGACACGAGGTCTATGTCTTTACTGCTGAGCCAAATTCTGAAAGTTACGGATTTGAAGAAATATATGACGAAAGTGGTTTCAAAGTGATCAGAATTCATCAGCGAAAGTCATCTTTTCGAAGTATCAAAGACACATACCAGAATGCAAAACTAAATTCTGTCTTCAGAGAATATTTGAGCAAGGTCAATCCAGATGTTGTTCATATTCAACATTTAGTAGGTCTATCGATTGATTTCATAAAAATAGCTAAGAATAGGAACGTGCCCGTATTATATACCTTGCATGATTTTTGGTTTGAATGTCCTCTAATAAGAAAGTATTACAAGAATAATATTTGCCATGACTGTGGTAGCAGTAAGTGTAACGAGTGCTTGATTACCTCCTTTCCTCTAACCAGTAGTTCTTCTTTTATTGCGGCAGCCTTAAAAAAAATGCTAAAGACGAGATATGTGAAACGTATCACGTATACTCTCTTGAGCGGTTTTAATCTAAGCTATTTAGTGCAAGGTGGTCAAAGAAGGAGCCTGCTTAGAGAAAGAAACAAAAGCTTCATGGAAGCATTTGAGTTGGTTGATGTTTTTATTTCACCGTCTCAATTTCTTGCGGATGAGGTGAAAAAATTTGGCATATCTAAAAGCATAAAAGTAGTTTCTCATGGATTAAGCATTCCATCAGAAAAGCTTTTGAAGGATTTTTTTGAAAGAAAGGAAAAGAAGAACAACGAGGTAAGGTTTTGCTTTATGTCTCATCTGGCAAGAGAAAAGGGAATTAAAGAGTTGATTGATTCATTTTTGAAGCTGAAGCTAAAATACAGCAATGTTTTCCTTGATATCTATGGCTCGTATAATGAGAATGACAGGTACTCAAAGACTGTTCTCGAAAAACTTGAAGGCACAGAAGGGATCAAATATCATGGAGTGTTCTCAAATGAATCCATCAGCAGAGTTTTGCAAAATGTAGATGTTGTTGTTGTGCCGTCTTTGTGGGAAGAGATTTACTGCTTAGTTGTAGATGAGGCATATTTGCATAAGATACCAGTAATTGTTTCAAACAGAGGTGGGATGGCTGAACGAGTTAAGAAGGGGAAGGGCGGATATATTTTTGATCCGGATGTTAAGGATGACTTGTTTGATAAAATGAGTCTATTTGCCGATGATCCAAATCACGCAAGAAAGTTGAGCAAATCTATCCCAGAGATTAAATCAATAGACAAATATAGCGAGGAAATCGAAAAAATTTACTTTAAATGCCTAGAAAAAAATGAAGTGGCTTATAAAAAATAAATACACTGTTCTGCTACTTTTGATTCTGCTTGCACCAGTTCTGTTCTACATTCTTGGAAAAGGTGAGCTAGCAAGTAATATCAGTATTAGTTTTGTATACTTCTTTTCTTTGCTTATTCCAGGCTATGCGATTCTTTCTCTTCCATATTTTAAAAAGCTAAAAGAAATTGAGAAATTCTGCTTTTCTTTTGGCATAAGTGTTTTTCTCTATGCTGTTCTAGCTGTGATTTCTACAGCACTTTTTTTCGATTGGCTTGAGTTTGTGAATTGGGGATTTCTCATTGTGTTGAATGCTGTGAGTCTTTTGTATATTGTTTTTAAAGTCAAGAGAGCAAAAATATCAAGCAATAGCGATTTACCAAAAAAACTTATTAGTATTCTTCTTTCATTTATTGTTTTTCTCCAAATATTTGTATCGCTTCCATTTTTTGTTGAAGAAAACCTTCCTGATGGGGCATATGTCTTTAAAAATGGAGATAGTCTTCATGTCAAAATTCAAGCATTGACGGGTGATCTTCCGGCTGACAATTTTGTGCCATATGCTTTCTCTCATTTTTTGCTGCGAGGTATCTCTTTTCAGGAGAATAGACCTTTACTTCCCGGGCAAGAGGTTTCAAACAGAACAGTTTTGGCAGGTTTGAATTCAACATTTTTCATGTCAATATTCCATATGCCTGAAAAAGATGACGATGGACTAATAGGTAAGTTTAGCTACCTTGGTGTTCAGTGGCCGGATGTTGGGTCATTTGGAGAGGATAATATGTCGTATGCGGTTTTTCTTGATATAAGTATGGTCATGAACAGTTTGTTTGTTTTCTCACTGTTTATGCTGATGTACCGGTTTTTTGGTGAAAATAAGGCATTTGCGGTTGTGCTACTATTCTTAATATTTCCCTATGCGGTGAACCAAGCTATTTTTGCTTGGCCAAAATTCTTGATGAGCTACTATTTGCTTCTGGCCGCCTATTTGCTTCTAGGGGAGAAGAAACCTCCGGTTTTGTTGCCACTTTTTCTGGCGATGGCCTATCAGTCTCATCCGTCAGCAATGGTGTATGTTGGCTTTTCAATTGTGTATTTCTTTGCAAAAGAATGGCAGTTTGGAATTTGGCTCGCATTTGTAAAAACGGCAAAGCTTTGTTTAGGGGTTTTATTGTTAGTTGCTCCTTGGTTTATCTGGACAAAGCTGATTGTCAGAATTCCTTCAGACTTAATCAAACAGAATCTTGTGTCTGAAAATTACACTCTTTCATATCAACTAAAAGCGAGACTAGACAATTTTTTTACTCTTGTATTGCCATGGGTAACAAGTGCCCAAACGTTGAAAATCAAACTGCTAAAAGAGATGCTGTTTACTTTTACGGGGTCTGTGGGTATATTTTTTATTTTCAGTTACTATTATGCAACAAGATATTTTAGGAAGCATTTCTTGGAAATTACCCTTCTTCTCTTGGCTCCCTTAGTGTTCCTAATACTTCCCTGGGGAAATCCGATGGGATCGTTCTCGGTTTTATTTGCACAGCCCGTAATTCCCGTATGCTTTGCATTTGGTATAATAATATTTTCGTCAAAAAATAAGTTCGTATTTTCTATTGGATGTGTGGTGCTACAGATGGCTCTTTGTTTTTATGTCCTTTGGTTTGGGATGTATAATCTCAATTTGCAGGCAAATCTTTACGATTTGCCGAATTCTAATATAGGAATTTTGTGGTTGTTGCAGGCTTTGTGGATTATCACTGCTTTGTATTCTTTGTACAAAAAAAGTCCTGATGACCAGCGTTACAATCTTAGATGCTAGGCTAGCTAAATTTTCG
>Ga0180007_10004610_pt1 | contig 14479 bp, 23 predicted proteins | sample MM_PC_MetaG_FD_121122 | JGI IMG/M metagenome (GOLD analysis project Ga0180007, IMG submission 121122) | Groundwater microbial communities from the Aspo Hard Rock Laboratory (HRL) deep subsurface site, Sweden - MM_PC_MetaG | ecosystem: Environmental > Aquatic > Deep subsurface > Groundwater... | reverse complement strand
CTGCTACAATTAGCAAGATTGTTGGTAGTTTAGCCGATACTTTGCCTAGTCCTTCTGTGAAGTTAGCAGTCATATCGTACGCTGATCTATTTTCTGTAGTTCCTGTTCCTAATAAACTAGCGTTATTTAGTGTTTGTACAACAACTAGAATAACAATAACTCCAATAATCAAACCTCCAATTCCCATTACTGTAGAAGTAACAACGCCTCCTTTCTTTGCTTTAGGCATTAATCTACTTAAAATCTGTTCTTGTTTGCTCATCTTTGATAACCTCCTTTCATCTGTATAGAAATGTAAGATAACATCTATAAATTAAACAAAAAATAGTTTATATAAGTGTGTAACAGTGTAACGTTATCTCTTTTTCTTTTTCTTCTTTCTGCCTTTTTTAGCCATATTGTTTTTTATTGCCTCCTTTCATTTTCTTTTAATCCTCCAAACTCTTCCTCTATAAGAGGGTGTTCTTTCAAGTTCTCTTTTAACACTTCTTGCTTTCTTAATAGAATCTATTTTACTATATCTTGGTTTAGAAGTTGTATGAACTGTCGGACCAAAATTATAAAATTTCTTTTTCTCTTTCTCTCTAAACATTATTTTATATCTTACCATTTTATTTTTTATTACCTCCTTTCAATTTTTTAAATTTCATTTCTGCTCCTGTCTAAAAATAGCCATAAGCCAGATATTATTGTTATCACGACGAGGATTGCCAGGTATTCTGGCTCGATTAATCCTGTTGTTAGTGTTAAAGGCATACTAACCATTAAAGTACCTAGCGAGGCTAGAGTTACCCACATAGGTATATCAGCATTACCCAGCCTTCTTTTTTGTTTAGTTATTCCTCCTATGAGAATCACGCAGAATATAAATAATAAAAACATAGGAATAAATATAGTTACTTCTCCCATTACTTGAAGCAGCATACTATCTATTCCTGTTGTAGCATTAGGCAGATCATAAATAGCCATTTTAATCTGGGTTGCCTCCCTTCCAGGTTTTCCATACATACAATCCGAATATAGTTAATAATAAAGAGGCTATGGCTGTTGTAACAACAGCAAAACTAACATCTCCTCCAAACACTTTTGAATTTGTTAGTGCGAATATTTGTTTTGTGTTATCGTACATATCTTTTCTTACTACCTTAAACTGCCCTCCGCCTTCCACGTTTTCATCTCCGCTTTTAATTTCTGAAGATTCTAGTATATCGCTAGACGAATTAGAAGAAGTTACAAAAGTATCGAAGCCTCCTCTTAAGTTAGTATCTACTGTTGAAAGCATAGGATCATCGTTTAAATCCACTCCTACCTCGTTGTCGTCGGCAAATTGAGTTACATAGCTAATTACGGCTATTGAAAACAGCCCTAAAAAAGCCAAGCCTATTATTAGTTTAATTAATCCCATTATCGTTTGCTCCCTTTAATTAGCACGATTATTATTGCTATCATAATCCACAATCCAGTAGCTCCATAGCCATAGAAACTGCTTACTCCTGTATCAATTAAATTTAATGCTATTAATAATATGCTTCCTATAATTAGGAATATTCCCAGCATTTTAGGATCATCAGATAATCCTATTCCTACTATTGTAATTATTAGGAATAATCCCAGAAATATAACGCTGCTTCCGTATAAGTCTGAAGGAGATTGCTCCTGTGAAATACTAGCATAGCCTACCTGTGTTCCAGCCTTAAATAGTTTGGCTGTTACTGTTGTGTTTCCCAATCCAACAGGCACAGTACAAAACAAAGTTCCAGAAGCGGCTGTAATGGTATGGCTACAGGCTTCGGTATTTCCTATCCCGTCAGCGAGGGTAACATTTAACTTTACTTGTTCAGATGTGCTGCTGGGTATTGTATAAATTGTTTGTACCTTCCTGGTATCTTGATCATAGGTTAATGTAAATGTAAAATCATCTAGCACTGTATAATCTTCTGTGCTTACTTGTGTAGTTAGGCTGTTTAAATTAATTAGGCACTCGCTTATTAAAGGAGTCTGGCATACTGCTAACTGATTAGCAAATGTTCCTAGTGTTACTCCATTTTTAACCACTACAAAAGTATAAATAACTTCATTTAATCTTAAGTTGGCGAGGGTTAATCCGTCTATATCTGTCTTTGGTATTTCTACTGTCTTGAAAATTCCCTCGTCTATATACTTTCTTTGTATCTGTATTAATGCGTCTTGAATAGGAAGGAAGTTAGAATCCCTGTATCTTATTGTAAATGCCTGGCTTTCTGAATCCTTTATATCAAAGAGGTTAATCAGCTGCGGGAGGCTAGAATTAATCACAGTGTAATTTTGAATATTGTAAAATTCACTAGCGTAGCCGTCGCCGTCATATCTTATAGTGGAATCCAAAGTGTATTGCGAGGAGTTTAATGTGTATTCCAGGCAGACAGTAGGGTTGTTATTTTCTGAAAAGTTAGTGGAGAATTCCAATAATTTTGTGGAAGATCCTATAGGATATATTGTTATATCTACTTCTACTGTTGTGTTGTAAAGTGTTGCGTTTATGAAGTTCTGTGTTGCCTCGTCTTTTAATGAGAGGTTAAGGAGAACATAGCTATAGGCAGTACAATTACCCAAATTTAAGTTTGTTGCGTACTGGCTTTGTAGCGTGGAAGTTTCCCAGTTATTAGTAGCATTAATAAAATTAATGCTCCAGTTAAAATTAAATGTAGTGTCTGTTGTTATCGAAGGTACTTGTATCGTCGCTGTTACACTTCCATAATCTCCCGACTTTGTTATAGTTCCTGTATGGTTTGTGTTGTTATAAACTAAAAGTCCTTCCAGGTTTGTAAATTCCGTGCTGTCATAAGTAAAGTTAAGCGTAAATGTTTCCTGCGATCCTTCTATTGTAGCCGCATTAAAAGTATTTGTATCTTCAATAAAATTCTTAACTGTAAAGAAAACACTTGTAGAATTTACATTATTAGCAGAATCATTAGCATAAATAAATAATGTTGTGCCTCCCTTTGAAAAGGTTACTCCAGATATGTTATTATTAGCACAGACTATCGAGGTATTAGTTACTCCTCTATTTACAGAATACCAGCAGCTATCCTTATTAGTTTCTGTTATTGTATAATTAACCTGTACCAATCCATTAGTATAATTTGAATAATTAGGAGGCTGGGTTATTGTTATTACAGGATATATATTATCCTGGAAAAATGTAACTGCTTCTGAATCCTCGTGATTAACCGTGTCATTCATATATAAGTTTAGTGTTGTGCTTCCTTCTTCTCCCAGTATTGTAAAGTTAGTAGAACAATCATTAGGCGATGAGTTTGTAGCACCGCTGTCTTTGGAATACCAACAGGCAGAAGGGTTAGTTTCTACATAACTAAAGTTAAGAGTTGTAACGTTGGTAGTGTAAGTAGTGTTAGTAGGGTTAATTATCGTGAGAATTGGAGCAGTTGTATCTACTGTTAAAGTCCTGCTAGTTGCTTCTATAGGATCTGAATCGCCTGTGCCGTCTGAAGCCCTACACGTCCAATTATAATCAGCGTCGCTCATACTTAATGAAGTCTGTAGGCTTAAGTTTTGGTTAGGTGTTGAGTTTGTTATGGTGTAATTATCGACGCTGTCTATAATCAAAGTAAGATTTAATACTCCTACTGTGTCTGTTCCAGAACAGTTAAAAGTAACATCACTTATAGATGAATTATAATAATCCACAGGAATACTTAATGCTGCTGCTAGATCATTACCAGGAGGTACTGTAGGATTATATTGTATTCCACTTCCACCATTATAAAGAGCTACTATTTCAGCATCGGTTAAAGCCCTCTCCCAAAAATACATTTCATCTAGTCTCCCATTCCAATAACCACCGCTAAACCCATTAGTTCCTAAAGTTAAATTAGCAGATGAAGTCTCAAAGGTATCTCCATTTGTAGAACTTGCCTCAGCATAGCCATCAATATAAATAGTATAATTAGTTCCACTTTTCCTTAAAGTAGCCATTTTCCAAGCTGCTCCTATTGTTGTTGAGCCAGTTACAGTAGCACTGTTCCAACCTAAACCATCAACAGAAGATATAAACTTTGGTTTTTCTACTGGGTCGCTTGTAACATACCATACCCAACTTTCTCCATCAAAAGAATTATGAGCAAACATAATCATACTTCCTGTTGTATTTTTCCATACCCACGAGTTCATAGTAAAATCAGTTGCTAAATTCCAAGCATCGTCATCTTCAACTTGTACATACTGGGTACTAGCACTTACAAAAGCCAAAGAATTATTTATTTTTCCTGTTGCCCATAAAGGAGTATTAACCAAAGAGCCATTAAAAATACCATTAACACTTTCTAAAGCATTAGTTCCTGTTGTTTCATCAAATTCCCAGACAGCAGTTAAATTAGTGTTTAAACTTTCTGTCCAAGTTGCCCAAGCAGTTAGCCTTTCATCTCCATAAGCATTAATAATCCATTCTACATTATCTCCTTTTTGAACATCTGTAAATATTCCTAGCTTTATTATCTCATCTTTTAATAAAGTCTTCTGATTAAAATCAATCCACTCCTTCCCGATAAATGTTCCGTTCTGCTTTTCTATACAACTATCTATTCCTTTTGAACAATCAGAAACTATATTAGGATATACTTTATCTACTTCTATCTTGTAATCTACTTGCCTGTTAATAGAAGTCATACCTTTCTTGATATTATACAATTCAATACCTTTTATTATCTCGTCATAATCAAAAGCTCCATTTCTTATTTCTATTTCTGCTACCTTTGTATATCCTCTCCCAACATAATAGTTCTGTGGAGTTTTAAGTTCAAGTTCTGCTATTGTTTCTCCAAGCCCAAAGAAGTTAGTAATTGTATATACCTTTGTTCTTTCATCATAAGTTTTGAAATCATCAAAACTTGCTGCTGTAATTAGGTTAAGGTTTAGTATTACTAATAGGAAGAAAACGCAACACAGGGCTTTATATGAAGCCTTTTTTTGCTGTTTTTGTATTTTTTTACTCATTTTATAAATATTGATCCTCCTGTATTCCAGAAAATAATATTATGCCTGTAATGAAAACTATAATAGAAAATATCGCAGGAGAGTATAGAATCATATAACTTAATAGCGTGTGTTCTTTTAACCTAGTTCCTAAATCGTCTGTGTCATCGTAGAAATCCTCATAAACATTACTGATAAACATCGCTGTTATAATTACCAGCAGTGAAATTCCCAAATAGAATCCTATAAGCCACTTGTTAGGAGAAGTCCTGAACACGACTGCTATTCCTATGCTTCCTACTAACATCATCATATATAATACTCCTGTTAGCCACGTTGTAGATTGTACCAAAGTGTTTAAAGGTGTGATTGTATAAGAGGCTACATCAGTCATATTGGTATCGCCGATTACTCCTAAATCTGTTAGTTCTGGAGCTGCTATATCAAAAGTCCAATTAATAATGCTACTTCCAACTACCATTATAAAACCTATGAAAAGTGTAACTACTAGCAATACTGCGAATAGGATTATAATTCCTATGTTTCCTTTCTTGCTTTCTATTAGTGATCTCATCTTAAGGTAAGTCTGCCTCGATTATATCCTTCTTCATTTTCTTAAAGTCTTTCCAGCGAGTCATAGCCAGTGTTATTCTTCTTGGCGATGTAGGTTTAAGCACGTTATCCTTTCCTCGAAGTATTCTTTGTATTCTCATATCCTCTATCTCCTTCATAAAGTTAGGATCGTTTCTGGAAACTTTTGAATTCTTTTTAGCCATTTTATACTCCTTTCCCGACAGGGATTCCTCTCTCAATCATTCTTTTAGTTTCGCTGTCTTGGAATATTTTAACAAAGATCCAGATAAACATAACTACAACTATAGGCAGTGTTAGTATCATCATTACTCTATATATAGCCCAGAATACATTAGCCATTAAACCAGCGTTAAGGAAGTTAAATGCTAGGTTGCTGCTAATAAACATTATAGCCATTAGCAAACCCCAACTAACAAAGCCTAGAACTATCCTCAAATACTTTAGGTTGTTTATGTTTAATATCATTCCGTCATCGCCTTTGTCATTTTCAGAAGGCAATAGGAATATTCCTATTACTACTGTTATTAGTAAGAATATTAATGCTAGAAATAATGTGCTGTAAATAATAGAGTGAGGAGTTTCCAATACTTCTCCTTCATTACTGACTATGAAACTACTGGCGATAAACCCTCCTGTTCTCGAGCTGTTACACTGTGCTATGTAGCTGTAAGTTCCCGACGTTGTAAAATTGCCTTTGTCTATTGTTAGTTTAAAATCTACAGCGTTGCTGTCTGCCTCCAGATTATCTTGTAGTATATGGCTTCCAACATCGTTATACATATGTATAATACAGGAAACAGGATTGCTAGGGCGTATTCCGAAGCCTGTTGTTAAGTTAAAAACGTGAATATGAAAATTATAATCTGTATTAACTTTTATGTTGTCTAGGCTTTGAGGTATTTCTATTATATAACCTTCTGTAAAATCTGTGCCTCCCTGCTGTTTAAATGGTGAAACAGCAGAAGCAAAGCTAACTATAAATAGTACAAGTACAACTGATAATAATATCTTTCTCATCTTTGATTAATCCTATTTTGTTTTTATGAATATCAAACCAGGCTTTCTCTTGAATCCTCTTGGTGTTCTTAATCCTTCAGTGATTATTTGTTTTTGTTGTGGTGTGATTCTAAAGGCTGTTAGAGATGTTGCCTTAACCTTAAGAGTGCCTACTGTTATAGCCCTTCCCAGACTTAAACCAGCTCCTATAGTCTTGAATCTTCTTCCTGTTTTACTAACACTAACTCCGAATAATCCTCCTGTTTGTGTTGGTAATGTTGTTCTTAATTTAAAAGGAAATGAGGTTATTCTTCTTGTTGTTGTAGTAGGAGTAAAAGGTATTATAGGAATAATCTCATAGCCAAATTTTTGCTCTTGTAATGTTTTTATTCTTAAACTTGGTACTACTTTTTGAATCTGTCCCTGTGTTGTTATTTGTGATATATTTACTGCTTGTGCTGATGTTTGTCTTGCTCTAGGTAATGCTACCTGTCTTGCCGCACTTCTGGGAGTTATTCCCTGTCCTGTTACTTGTGTTATTGCTATGGGTTGTGTTGGAGATAACTTTTCTTTTAATTTTGGCGAAATAGATTGTATTGTCTTTGCTTTTACTGAAGGAGTCTTTAAAATAGATAAACCTCCAGCAGTTCCCATAAGTATTGTTGGAGTTTTTACTATCGAGGGAGTGGATATTGCTGCCTTTGTTATTGATTGTATATCTCCTTTAGCTATTGTCTTTGCTATTGATTGCTGAATACTTTGCGAAGCTCCTCCTCCAAACGATTTAGAAATAGTTGTAACTCCTCCCGACTTTGAAAGTGTTTTAATTAACCCTGCTGAAATACTACCAGCAGTTTTTTTAGTAAATGTTTGTCCTGCTATAACTGATAAAGTATCTCCCTTATAACTAAAACTTCTTCCTAAAAATATATCCCTGCTTGTTCTTGGAAAATATGTTCCTGTCTTTAAAATAATCTTCCCGCCGCTAACTTGTTGTATAACTCCGCTAGGCAACTGCTTTGATAAACCAACTGCCCTAGATCCAAAGGCTTTCTGTATTGTAACAACTTCCTTCGCTGAAGGAAATTGTACGCCTCTCTTAAAAACTATGCCGTAAGCGTCTGTCTTTGAAATAGTTACATCTCCAGCCTTTATTTTTGATATTCCTCTTACTATTCCCTGTTCTCCTTTCGAAGTTCTAAAGCCTAAATCTGTTTTAACTAATCCTTTTTGGGTTAATTGCTTTGAGCCTGTAAATACTACTCCTGTTTGCTGTAATGATTTCTCTATTGCGAATGTAGATGTAGTGAAAGGAGAAACTCCAGCAAATAAAAAGGCACTTCCTAAAACCTGTCCTCCTAATTCCATTTGGGTAGAAGTTAATTTTTCTCCTCCGAATACTTTAGTTCTTACTGCTTCTGTTCCTCTAAAATATAACGTTCCTGCTCCTGTACTTGCTTTTCTTACAATAGAAGGAAGCTGTCCTGCTGCGAATAAATCCTTATAAGAAGTTCCAGCCTCATACTCTCTTAATCGTCTTTGATCTTCTGTTTCTGTTGTTGCTTCTATTAAAACTTGTTTTACTTTCGAAGGTATCTTGCTTTGTCTTGTATCTTCATACTTGGTAATTGCCTTCTCGACAAAGGTAGGCAATCTTTCTACTTCTGTTTGTGTTGTAGTGTATGTATAAAATTGTGCTGTGGGATCTCTATAAGTTCCTCCTGGTTTAAATGTACCCTCTTCTAATCCAGCCTTTAAACTTTCTGGAGTAACAGAATAACCTTTGCCAGAAGGATCTACATAAGTACTCTTTGCCTGTAAGTGCGGAGTGTATGCTGGTTTTCCAGCGAAGCCCTGTGCCTGTTGGTATTCAATTACATTCGAGAAACCTAACCTACTTGCCTCGCTTAATGCTCCTACTCCCTGATTAACAATACTTTTTATTTCTGGATTTTGTGTAAGAATAGTATAGGCAGTTCTTCCCTGTGGATTATCATAGCCAGGCATTAATGAAACATTACCAGCTCCTTTTAATCCTGTTGCCTGTCTAATAATATAAGCCTTTTGTACTTCGATAACTTCTGGCGGAATATTTCTTAATCTATAACTTTCTTTCTCTTGCTGCCTGTTTAATAATACTTGAATATCCTCCGCCATTCTTATTTAATGTAACTATGTTACACTAATATATAAAATATAGTGCGACATAAAATATTTAAACGACATCTACCTTATTCTTCTTATGAATAAGGAAGAAGAAAAATATATATCAGATGTACAAAACAATCTGGAAAAAACACAGGCATATTTAGATTATGAACAGATGAGCAAAGTTCAAAAGGATATGTTCCAGCAAGAACAACAATTATCAATAGCCACAGAACAGTTAAATATGACTGATGAAATAGAAAGGCTGTCTAATCTTTTAAGAGGCAGATTCCAGGAGAGAAATAAGGAAACAGGAGAAATGGAGTGGAGAGATTCAATAGATAACTCCACCAGGATATTAAGCGAGGAAGGAGTACAGTTTGTTTTAAATTCTATGGGCTTTTATTTACACAAAGGTACTTTATTATCAAACTACGACGAGGATACCATACTTGTTAAAATGGAAGACTACGCAGAAAGTTTAAACGACACTTTATTTATGAGAAGCCAGATATATTTTTTAGATCCTAGCTATGAAGAAGTAGTTAAGGCATACGAGAAGCAATTAGCCGTTAAGATTGCGAAGCGAATAGCAATAGCAAACATAAGAGGAGAAATAAAAGATCCTATTAAAGTAAGAGAGGAAATATTAAAGGAAGCCGACGTGGAAAGTGCTATAGAAGGATTAAAGTTACAGATGAAGAACGATAAACTGCGAGGGTTTAATCATTTACACAGGGTTATACAGGATATAATACATTCCACATACCTACGGGCTTTAGGTGGGCAGGAAAGAAGAACATTAAGGCAGCAGGTTTATATTTCAGAACAGCACGGCACAGGTACGGCAGCTCCCGAGAGTAAAAAGCTGTTTGGGTGGTTTAAAAAATGATTGAAGTAGAACAGCCTTCAGCAAAAGGAAGTTTTAACCAGGCATTCTACCAGCAGGAAAGAATTAACGAGTTGATATTAAGAATAGACAGGCTAAACATTAATCCTCTTGAGAATAACATTACCTTTGGATTGTTTAACTATGAAATAATACTTAATGATTTAAACTCTTTGTTAGCAACGGTGTATTCCAAATTAACTCCAAAGGAAAGAGAAGAAATAAACCAAAAAAGAATATTCCTGGCTGGAGTGTTCGATAAATACCCAGTGTATAGGAAGAAACAGGAGAGAGTTATCTTCTATCCTAAAATATGGGAGGCTTTTAAATCACTATTGTTTGATTACAGGATTAGCATAGAGTTATTAATGGACAAGCACGAGTTAAGTAACCCTAGCAAAGCAGATCCTAGCAGGGCAATCGTAAATAATTAGTTATAATAAATTATAATGGCGAAATATTGTATTAATAAATACCCAAAAGGAAGTCTGCCTAATCAAAGGACAGCAGGAAGGTACATCGACGGCTATTTGTATAACAATATAGAAATATTAGCGAGGAATATTGTAAAAGACATAACATATCTGGGAGTTATCTTCTCCAGTACCTATGAAGTAGGCTCGGGCAAGAGTACATTAGCACAACAGATAGGAGAATGCTATACAGAATTGATTAATAACATTAACGGGTTTAATATTGAATTCACAGCGAAGAATATTTGCTTTCGCCCTAAAGATTTAATAGAATTAGCCTTCAAAGTTCCGCAATATTCAGTAATTATCCTCGACGAGTGGGACGATTTCCATTACTGGAGTGAATTAGGTACAACTTTACGAGAATTCTTTAGAAAATGTAGGCAGCTTAACCTTTTTATTGTGATTATTATACCAAATTTCTTCCAGCTTAACATAGGCTATGCGATTAGCAGAAGTTTATTCGCTATCGACGTAAAATTTGCTGCTGAATTTGATCGAGGCTTTTTCGACTTCTATAATTTCGACAATAAAAAGGATTTGTACATCAAAGGCAAGAGGTTTTATAATTATAATGCCGCCAAACCTAATTTTAACGGCAGATTTTTAGACGGCTACCCTGTTGGTAGAAATGAATACCTAAAAAAGAAGCGTGATGATTTAGCCAGATACGAGGATCAAGACGGCAAGAAGGAGATAACAGAAAGGAGTATAAATACTAAAATTTTTCACAAATTAAGATTTTATTTTAAAGATATTACACTAAAAACGTGGGCAGAAGCCTTCTGCGTGAGCGAAAGGACTTTAAACAATTGGTTAGCTGATGAAAAGAAGGCTATAGAGGGACTGTTTCCTGCGAATGCGAAGTAAAGAAACAAATATTAACTATACCTATACTAAGGTTACCTTAATGAACGATTACTGCTGGTAGGGAGAGGCACTCCTATTAATATAAGCGTTGTCTGTGTAGATTTTTTCAGAATTAAAGTATATTATAGGCGAGTTACCCTCCCTGATGAACGATCCACTGCCCACAAACTCCTCACCATATAGATTGCTGTAGTATCTAGCACCATAGCTTAATGGATTCTCCATACACTCGCGGTTATTAATATAGAAGTAGGAGTATGATATTCCAATTACGATTGATGAGATCATTAAACTTATTGCTATTATATATAGCCAATCATTCTTCATCGCTATCTTCTTCGTCTTCGCTTTCCAAAGATTCCTCGAGAGCGTCTGCGATTCGGTTTAACGCTATTAGTGTTTGTCGTCGGTAAAACGTCTTGTCCTGGAGATTGATATACTCTTTCAGACTCTCGTTTTCGTTCCGCAAACCTGCTGATGCGTCCCCTTGTTTCGCTTCCGCTTCTGCTTTTATCTTCTTCTTCATTATAATTTTTTCTTAACTTTTTTAATTTTCTTTTTTCTATTACCACTAAAAATAAAAAAAACAAAGCAACTAAAAATATACCCATAAACATAACTGTTAAATCTGTAGAGTTCATTAGCCTTCTCCTGCTGGTACTAACCCGCTTCCACGACTACAGATATTATCGAGGCTGGAGATTATTCCGCTCGACGCTGCTTGTACCTGCTTGGCTGCTTCCAGTGATCCTGCCGACGCTGTATTTATTTCTGCCATTTTGTCGAGGAGAAACCAAATGCCTATAATCATTATCAGCAGAAAAAATCCGCTCATTACAATAGTACCATACTTCTCCATAAACTTTTGCTTCCTGTATCTCTCCTGGATATTTTTTCTTATAGCTGTTACCATATATCTCATATCCCTATCGATAGGCTCAATATCCAGCATACCCATTTTAGCGTCGAGATCGCCCAGTACAAAGTTATACCAGTAGCCGTCTTGCCCTACGGCAAACCAAAAAGTATTCTTGCCCATTTTCCTACCATAAGCTCCTCGATAAACTTTTTTCTTTCTTAAAAATAAAACCTCCTCTCCACCGTCGCCCAGCTTAACTGTTCTTGCCCTGTCCTTAAATACAGGCTGGTAGCCTCCTCCTGCTATGTTCTCGAATACAACTATCTTCTTGTCATAAACTTTAAAATTATAAACAACATAAATTATTATAGCAGCGAATAGGCAGAATACAAAAACAATCAATACCCAAAGTATATTGCCTGTTCCAACTCCGAATTTAAATTCTGGTATAGGCACATCAAATCCAAATATATCAGCCATTTAAGGATATAACTCTCCTCCGTGTTTCTTTAATCCTTCCCAATAACCTAAATAATGTTCTCTTAATTCCATTTCTTGTTCCTCTAATATTGTATAAACATAAGTATTGTAAAAATCATCGTCTTTGTCATCTTTCCACAATTCCCATGTTTCATATATTTCTTTTTGCAGGTTATTCATTCTAAACCCTCCCTGCAAGAAGGAATAAATGGGTTAACTTTATTATATTTCAGATTATCCCAATAACTTTTCAATTTCAGTCTTTCCTCTTCTATAACACTATCAATTAATGTTTGAGCATAAAATTCATAATGCTTTCTGGCACTTTGGCTTTCAGATGTTTTATATTTGTAACCTATTCCTGCAAGTTCATTTTTTATGCTTTCAATCTTGTCTATTAACATTTTCCTTTCACCTCTTTTTTTAATTCATTTAAAGCAGAATTATAAACCCTGTTCTCATATGAAGTATTGTGAAGTTTCATCTTGTTAATAATCTTTACAAATGCTTCTTTACATTCTTTACATATTTGTTTTTTCATTTTAAATCCTCTTCTGTTATGTTGAAGAACTCAGTAATCCAATATTCTATATCTCCATTATAATCAAGAATATCTTTAGATTTCACCCACTTAATTGCTTCTGCTTTTAGTTCATCTGCACAACTTCTCCCTTTTTCACAACCTTTAACAAAATCCAAATCCTTTAAAGTTTTAAGTTCTTGATTTTGTTTTTTCATTTTAAATCCTCCTCTATAACTTTTAACTTAACTCCAAAATTAAAAATAAATACTCCTTCAGCCTCACTTAAATCAGCCCATCTCAAATCAGCCCCTCTCAAATTAGCCTCACTTAAATCAGCCCCTCTCAAATCAGCCCCTCTCAAATCAGCCCATCTCAAATCAGCCCCTCTCAAATCAGCCCCTCTCAAATCAGCTCCTCTCAAATCAGCCCCTCTCAAATTAGCCTCTCTCAAATCAGCCTCACTTAAAGTCTTTCCTTTAACTTTCATTAAAACTTCTCCTGTATTTTTATGTTTTATTTCTATTGCTTCTTCTTTTTTATTTTTCATTTTAAATCCTCTCCTGCGAGGTTGTCTATAATCTCGTGTTGATTAATAACTTTCATATTTTCAGCAATCTTTACTTCATTATTTAATTCCTCTTTCAACCTCTTGATGAACTCTTTATCTATTTGTTTAAATTCTGCAACTGCCCTTCCTGTTAATCTCTTTGTTATCCATTTATTAAACCACTTCTTTCTTTTATTATGTAAATTAAATTCTTCTGTCATTTTTCATTTTGATGAACTCATCTTAGTTTTATCTTCTTAGGTTTAGTTATTTTCCTATTCTTCCACTTATCAAGTCTTAAATCTTCTTTTTTCTTTCTTTTAAGTACTCTTTCAATTATTTTATTTACTTCTTTCTCATTCATTAAAAATAATCCTTCTTCAATCAAATTATTAAAAAATCTTCTTTGATCCTGTTTAACGTATAAAGTCATTTCATTACCATTATTATCATAAGGCATGTTTATTATTATATCTCCATCTTTATCTTCCCTAACTTCAAACCACATTCCAACTTCCATTTGTATTTCCATTTTTATTTATTCTCCTTATGATTTTGTTTTTTCATTTTATCTATTCCTATAATAACTTTGTTCTTCACAACCATCATAACCTAATTCAACTTTATCAATTCCATCTTCTATTTCTCTTATTAATCCATAACAAATTCCACATCTATATTCTGTCATTTTAACTCCTTATGATTTTGTTTTTTTCATTTTGATAATTCCTCTCCTGCATAATATTTAATTGTGCTAACTTCAACAAACCCTTTTGATATATTATTTGGTGTAAGTAACCTCTTGATAAATTCTTTTACCCATTGAACTCTTATATGTTTAGTTCCTTCTTCTTCCCAAATAAATTCACTTAAATTAAATTCTCCCTTATGATTTTGGTTTTTCATTTTAAATCCTCCTCTGTTAGATTGAAGAAATGTTTAATCCAATTTATTTCTCCGATATATGAACCACAATAAGGGCTTTCTTCAAATCTCTTAATATGCTTCACAGCTTCGGCTTTTAAATCTGTTGAATACGCTTTTCCTTCTTCTCTGCAATTAACTTCAAAATCCTTCAAAGTTTTAAGTTCTTCTTTCATTATGTTATAACAAGTTTAAACACCTTTAT
>Ga0180007_10004609_pt1 | contig 14479 bp, 8 predicted proteins | sample MM_PC_MetaG_FD_121122 | JGI IMG/M metagenome (GOLD analysis project Ga0180007, IMG submission 121122) | Groundwater microbial communities from the Aspo Hard Rock Laboratory (HRL) deep subsurface site, Sweden - MM_PC_MetaG | ecosystem: Environmental > Aquatic > Deep subsurface > Groundwater... | reverse complement strand
ATTATTGCTTAAAAATTTATCAATAATACACTTTCTATTTAATGTGATTGTGCTATAAGCTGTAAGCTTCTAGTGCAAAAACAGTAAACTTGGTATGGTAAGAGAGTGGAACACACTATTTTTCTATTAAAAATCGCGATAAACTTAGTAATGACAAGACAATAAATTTTGGTGTATATAAGAAATCTTTTATCAAGGAGATTATGAGATGAATGAATATAGATTAGTCAAATATGATTATGATTCAAGTGATGAGTTAGCTAAAGCATTTATTCTTAATTTTATTAATGAGCATTTATCGGAAATCAAATCGTCAAAAGATGATACCGTCGAGCAAATAATGTATGAAATCTCACAGTATGGAGTGAGAATTTTCATTGTATATGATGGTGGACATCCTTTCGGAATTGTTGCTTGCTCAACTCGAACATTTTACTATCATCAAATTTTGCGATTTATTTATCTTGAGAGTAAATTTCAAACTACCGAAGTCTATAATTCTGTATTCGATACATTGATACAAATCACTGGATATAAAGGATTAGCTATTATTTCTAAAATCCCGATTGCAGAAGAATATATAAACTCCGGTTTCTTTCAAGTGGATTACAAAAATCCTGAGAAATCTCTTGTATACCTTAGAACTCGAGATATAACTGATAAAACGAATAGAGAAGAATATATTAGAAAACATATCAAATATATGAAAAACTTCAAATTGTTGTACGGTTCGTTCTTCTATATTGTTTTTTTGTTCGCATTAAGCAGCATATTTACATTGTTATTTGTCTTCAATAGTTCTGTAAGTTCATTTGTCAAGATGCCTCTAATAATTATTTCTATTGGATTATTTGCCAGCATTTTTGTGTCTAGATACTTATTGAAAAAATATAATGTTAAAGGAGAGGCTGCTTTTGGATTTCAATATAATATGACCTATATCAATCTTTTCCAATATAAATTTAAAAGCAAAACAAAGGAATTGTTTTCATCTTTTATCCAAGCACTAATAGATGCTGGAGTATAGTGTGTTTCAACCATGCATATTGATTTGGATTGGTATGGGAATTAGACAGTAGGTTATGATACCATATGCATACTTAAATACGAAAAAAAACTACTTTTTATCAGGGGTGCGTAACTTTTATCAGGGGTGCGTAAAATCAAGCAGGGGTGCGTAACTTTTAGCAGGGGTGCGTAAATTTTGATAAGGGTGCGTAATTGTATCAAAATAGGTCATACAACCCACAAAAATTCAGAGGTTTGATACAATAGGTATCAGGCCTTTTTTATTTGCAGAATGTAAAATATTTTCTCTAAAGAAGTTGTGCGATGCTTTTAAGAATGTGAATTGAAATTTTATCACAAATCTATATTGGAACACAAATACCAAAGCGTGAAGAATTACTCGTTGCTATAGATGAATACATAAAGTACTACAACACAACAAGAATCGTATCAAAGATTAAAATGAGTCCTATTGACTATAGAAATAGAGTTTTAAATAATATATAAGAGGTGTAGGTTCATCATTATATTCTCCAACTAAATAGAGTCAGTTCAAGTCAGTTCTAAACCTTATTTAGATTTTTATCGTTGACAAAATTCTATGAATCCACTTACATACCCTTTATAACATCAATAGGTTTTTTCAAAGATAATCTATAAAGAGGGACTAATGAACTTAAAAGGGAAACCAATATACTGATTGAAAAAATAATGATAATCTGAGCGATTCCAAAATTCAAAACAGTAATGATCAAATCATAATTACTTACTAGAATGTGATTTATAACGAAATTAACAATAAAACCTCCAACACTAGCGAATATAAAGGACGCTAGTCCAATGAGCAGACTCTCTAAAACGAATATTTTCATGACATCTGTACTTTTGGCTCCTAATGCCCTTAGAATCCCAATATCTTTTTCTCTATGATTAATCATAATTGAGATATATCCATAAAGGAGAATAGAAGAAAATACTGCAAATAGAAGGCCGATATAGAATGTGAAAATAGATACATTTTGTAAAATGCCATCAATATAACTTAGTGTTCCAATAATTTCATTTGATATACTCATATTCGGATTATTAGAATCTTTAAATATATTAGAAATGAATTCTGAATTATTTTGAGTATTATTTCCCATATTAACAATAACTCTATTGTAATCATAGAGAAATAAATCATTTGACAAAGAGTTAAAAAAATCATCCGATACAATTATTACATCTTGATTTAGTAATCCGCGATATTCAATTGAATCGTAAAATCCAACAACTTCAACTGAATATTCCTTTGTGTAAACTGTTTGTATGCCTTGAAGGAAAATAGAATTAAATGCTGCAAAATAATGAACTGAAATTATTTGATTGGTAACTAAATTTAGGAAATAGTCATAAGTAAACCCATTTTGAAAGTCATTGTTTATTGCACTGGTGATATATTGCGCATAGTCTAGGTATGTGTGATCACCAACAAAATTAGCATCAAATTCATCTTTAATCGAGTTGAACTCATTAAAAGCAAATAATTCAATCGTATCATGTACTTTATTTGCTAACTCTTGACTGAATTCAGGTAAATCATTAATCCCGTAATCTAGAGGTATCATATCAATTGGTATAAGAATCTCATGAAGACTCAGTGTCGTTCTTTCTATTCCATCCTTCCAAATGATTTCATTTGGTATTGATTTTAAGGTAGACAAAAGGTTTGTATGGTGATAATACCCAGATAGCCCAGTATTTTCCATATATAGACGAAAATCTATGTCACCTTTATATGTGGATAATCGTTGTTGGTTATCAATAATATTGTTTTGATAATCGTTTCCTAAAAAAACTAAATTATGGATAGAAAATTCCTCTAAATTTGATAATTCATTTTTCAAAATATCATAACTTACACTTTGATCAACTTGATTATAAATTGTCTGATATCTGGAGCCATCATAATGTGTTTCAATAATACCTGATATCATATAATTATTACCCTCAATAGTAAGTATTTTACCAATCATATCTGATGGAACTAATATGTTAGTTTTTAACCCATTTTCATTAAAGCCATTTAATTTAAACACTTCGAAAACATGCATGCTAATTGCAATTTCCAACGGACTAGAAGTTATATTTGGAAACTCTCCAGCGACCAGATTTAAATTAAAAGAATGAATTAGATCATCTGTTAATTCGATAGCACCAGTAAATTTCTCAAAAGCAAAATTGGAAATGTTGGTTTCATAAAGAAAGCTTCGATAAGATTGTTCAAATCCATCAAATACAGGGAAAAATTCTTGATTTAAATAGTTTGATTGTAAAGAGTCAATTTGTTCTTTAGACATATTTGGATTCATCTGATATGTAGCACCTAAAGTCTTAACAATGAATGTTTGATTTAATGATGCATAGTGGATATTTGAATGTTGCATAGAGGTGCTCACTGCATTTTCTATATTGTACGCACTTATCGTATGTGATAAGCCAAAAAGAATAAAGGATATAGTGAGAATAAAAATCATAATGACCATTCGTAACGGTTTGTTAAAAAAATCTTTAATTGCAAATGGAATAGCATTCTTTAATGTAAAATGTGAGTTCATTTGAATATTATCATTGTGGGGCACTATTTCATCATCATATGGATTAGAATCTGAAATGATACATCCGTCTTTGATTTCAATAATACGATCTGCATATTTTTTTGCAAATTCTAAATCATGTGAAACTACGATAATGAGTTTTTCGGTTGATAATTGTTTGAGTAAATTTAAAATCTGATTACTTGTCTCATCATCAAGTGAGCCAGTTGGTTCATCAGCTAATATAATATCTGGATTTTTTACTAATGCTCGAGCAATTGCGATTCTTTGTTTCTGACCACCAGAAAGTTCATTTGGAAAACGTGTGATCAAATTCCCTAATTCAACCTTATCTAAAAGATCTAAAAGATTTTTATCCGATACGAATTGATTTTGTAGATTTGATGCAATCAAAATATTTTCTTTGACTGTAAAGGAATCAATCAAATTAAACTCTTGAAAAATAAATCCTATGTTTGAATTACGATAATTATCAAAATCTTTACTTGAAAAAAAAGTCGTAGATTTTTGATTGACTATCATATCACCTGAATCGTATTGATCCAAGCCGCCGAGGATATGTAATAATGTGGACTTGCCAGATCCAGATTTTCCAACAACAAAAACAAAGCCCTTATTAGGCAGTGTTAAAGAAACACCTTTAAGGGCTTTGACTTCATGCTCATTGTTTGAGTTATATGTTTTTGTTATATTCTTAAGAGTTATCATATTGCCTCACTACAAGATTATATTGTTATGCAAATATTTTGATTTACTTGGTAAATATAAATTGCACCTTCAAATCTTTATTAATCCAATCATCGCTAAATAAACCACTTGCACCATAACGGATCACCAATTGTTGTAAATCTGTGGTTAATGGTATTCCAGTAAAATCAAATGAATGAACTCCCCAAGTTGTATTTTTGACATTAGGAGAATGTTCAAACCTTTGTTCCCTTAACAAATTAGCATAGGTTGACGTTCCATCATACAAAAATATATACTGATAGCCATCAGCAACTTCTCTAACATTTAAATCGATTTTAACCTCAACATTATTATAGCCTAATAAACGCATGATTTGCAAATCTATTCCATAACTATTAATAAAATCAATCAAATCATAACTTTGATAAAACCTACCAGAATCAGTAATAGTATATTCGGCAGCTCTTAAAACCTTTTGATCAGTACTAAAAGTATTTCCAAATCCTTCTGCAGCATTGAAGATACTTGAATACTGAACTGTTTTTGAACTCAAGTAATTATTCATTTCCATAGCTAATCCATAGCCGACATTGCTAAGGTATTCAGGAACGAAGTTGTAAAGAGGTATCAATCCATCCTCGCCGTAACTAATCATTACTTCATCTCCGTCAATTGATGACAACCAATTACTATAGTTGGTTGAAAATTGATCTTGATAAGAAACGTCAAAGGGTTGACCACCAATAGCAATTCCCTTAAATAAATACTCTGATCCAGATGTTGTTAAACCATTGATCTGACTTATCGAGAAATTTGCCGATGCACTAGCACTACCCAGTCCGATAATTCCTAATTGTAATTGATCAAAGATTTCATTTCTAACTGTAGAAGTAAACTCTTTTTGATTTGAAAGGATGCTGTAAAACATTTCGAGACGTCCACCATAAACAGAATTTGCAATAACATGAGTCCCATATATATTATAAAAATCACTATACGACATTTGATTATTTTGCAATTTCTCCAAATTAGCTATGAAATCTGGGTGTAAATTTTGTTTATACATTGAAATATTACTTGCATAATTTGGTAGTGCTAGTGAATATCTTTTTACATCCAACGTCTTGTAAAAAAAGTGCTGACTATAGTATGATTCATAGGTGGATTCTAAATTCATACTGAATCCTTTTGCTAAACCTAAAGTGAATAAATCGTACGAACCGCTTAATGACCAATATGAACCTGCATTAGCAGAAAAAGCCATTGATACATCTCTAAAAGTAGATTGAGATATTACATTTGGTATAGTTTGATTGATATCAATTCTATTTAGAGTCAGACTAGACAACCAGGATTCATTAAATATTGGTGCTGATATTTTCACTGACAATGGGTCTGCATAAGTTCCTTCTCCTGCGTCAACAGAATAGCCTAAACCATATATCTGATTGATGGGATTGGTGTAGGCATAAGTTTTACCTGAAACACTTAAAACTCCAAAAAAGCACAAAACCATAAATAAGCTTGAAATTAAAACTTTTTTCATAATTCTCCTCCTTTGTAATATTGATTTTCCGTACAAGAAAATCTATACAAAAAAACAAACTGTCAATGACCTCGGAATCAATCAAAAACTGAATTTTGTGGTTTATCTATAAATTCCCCTCCCCAATATTAATTTAGTAACATTTTCCAAATCTTTGATTTTTTGCAGTGGGACCTCTCCAACTACAACATTAACAATATGATTTTTGAAAATGTAAACTATACCCCAAAAGCCCCAATTGAAAATGCTAGTTTTAGATATTATATCAAAAATATAAGAGTAGCGCAATATAAAATGCTCTCTTTTATGGCATTTATTCACTATAAGGCAATTTGTATTTTCACAATAGGATTATGACTAGAGATATGGTGCTTGTGTAGAATAGTTTCGTAAAAAATGGAAACCCACTTATTATAATAAGTTGCTTAACCCACAACAATAGACTCACACCTCATGTGGGAACATATTAATATATAGATGATGATCCAGTTATGGTCCTATATTGGGATTTTATATGTCATTAAAGAAAAAAGTATCGAAAATGGGTATATTTTATTGTACAAAAGCCATGATAATCATAAACGCATAGTAGAGGTGCGTAACTTTTTGGTGGGGGTGCGTAACTTTTACCTGGGGTGCGTAAATTCTACTAGGGGTGCGTAAATTCTGCTAGGGGTGCGTAATTGTATCAAAATAGGTCAAGCAACACATATAAGAATGAAATGACTCCGAAAAGTTGGAGAGAAGGTATAGCAGTGATACCTGATCTTAAACAAAGGGGTCTTTTTTATTATGAGATTAACATTTGAAGACAGATTAAAGATGTGTGAGGAGTTTTTTAAAGGTAATGAAAAAAATTAGGAAAACAAAATAGTGTATTGACATTTTCGGTGATTATACATATAATTAAAATAACGTTTACAAATGTAAACAAAATATTGTTTTTAACATACCAAATATTATATTTTACTCCTTAATAAGTAAAATGTATTACTCCATGAATGAATATTAGATATTTAATTAGAAGGGAATTTTGAATTAATGAAAAAAATTATGATTTTACTAGTAGCCGTTTTTACCTTTAGTTTAGTGGGATGCTCAGAATCCATAGATGTTGATACTATACCTGGTAGAACAGAAGATACAATTGATAACACTACTGATGATGATTTGATTGAATCAATTATTTTTAATTACTTAAACGAAACACCCCCGGTTAATGAATTAAAACTATTTGGTCCAGCAGGATACTTGTCAAATCAATATTGGCATTGGCACGGGACACCAGTTTTTTCTCCCGATGGAAAAGAAATGTATTGGTCTAAATATATAAAAGCAACAAATGAAATTGAAACATGGTTTACGAAAGAAAACGACAGTAATTGGGGTGAACCAGAGGAATTAACAATTGATGGAGTGAGTGGAGCAATTAATTGCCCTGTTTTTGCTGATGAAGGTAGAGAGTTATATTTTCTAAATTTAGATGGCATGAAATTTACTATCTTCAAAGTTACACGTGATGAGGATACTTGGACAAACCCAGAAGCTATCAATATAAACATTCCTCAAGGGAAAGTATTGGGTTGGAGCTTTTCTATTGCTGAAAATAAGAATATATACTTTTTACTATGGGATATAAATGGGTTAGAACACCAAAAAATATACCGTTCAGTATATGATAATGGTGAATATGGTGATCCTCAACCACTAGATATTCTAGATGTTGGATCAGACGGTGTTGGTGGACCTGCAATAGCGCCAGATGAAAGCTATATTATATTTGATTCTGTGGTAAGCAACGGATTTGGGATGCATGATCTTTATGTAAGTTTCAAAAATAATATGGGAGAGTTCACAATACCTATAAATTTGGGAGATCAAGTTAATACAAACCAAGAAGATGCAGGCTCTACAATCTCTTCTGATGGCTTGTACCTCTTTTTTACCGCAATGAAGGCAACAGATCTTGGGTATAACCCTTATTGGATTAGAATAGATGATTTAGAAGCATTTGAAGTAGAATAGGTACATTCAAAAACAATATAGAAAGAGATGATGACTATGAAAAAACAATTTGATATTACAGACTCAGAATGGGCTGTCATGAGAGTATTGCTTGATAAACATCCAATTGGTTCAAAAGAAATTATTTCAATTCTAACGGAAAGAAAAGGTTGGAGTAGTGCCACAGTAAAAACTTTCTTAGGACGACTTGTAGCAAAAAATGTTATAGGCTACAAGACTGAAAAGAATTCATATCTTTATTATCCACTCATAAGCGAACTAAAGTATATTCAAAACGAACTCAAGATTTTCTTTGAGAAATTATATGGAGATTCAATTATATATGAAACTGAAAATTTTATTTTTGCAGGCTATGGAACAAATGACTTTACTGAAAAACTAGCTAACTCACTTGAAACGAACTATCCTAGAATAGCTAAAGATATAGGGTTTGAGTTTCCAAGAAAACAAGTGGTTTATCTGCACACCTCTTTAGAATCTTTACATTCGGCATTAGGTTATGAAAATGGACCCAAATGGATGACGGCAGGATGGTTTTGGGAAATTATTCATATAGCTCCAGAAGAAATATTCGAAAATTCATCAGCATCAAAATCTTCCTTGCACGTTTTAGTACAACTCATGCTACATAATATTAATGAAAACGCACCTTTTTGGCTTAAACACGGGATTTCCGTATATGAAGCAGGATGGAAGTCATTCAATCAGATAAAATCAAGCATGATTCAAATTAAAGATGATCTCAATTTGTTCATGGTACATAGCTTATCAACAGATCATGATTTATTTGAAAAACAAAAGGGGTTTGAAATTACACAAACTGTAATTGAGTATGTTGTGGAATCGTTTGGAAAAGAACAGCTAAGAAAGTATTTAAAAAATCCAGAAAACGTATCAGGGATTTTCAAATGTACTCAAGTTGAATTTTGGAATGATTGGGTCAATTTTATTCAGAGAAAATATATTAATGAATCAATTTGAATGAAATGAACAAGTATCAGGGATTTTCTACCAATATTTGTTTAAGAAAAATACCAAGTAGAACAATACATCAAGCATGATTTACCTATCTAATTAGTGAACTGAGGTAATTGTTATGTTAAGTACTAAATATTTCAGAAGATTGTTTTTATTATATATCTCAATTATTGGAGGAAAAAATGCGAAAATTAGGTATGGCAATTTCATTCTTGTTATTGCTTTTGTCAATATCCGGATGTGCTAGTGCAAACTCAATTACCATAAGTTTTGAAACAAACGGTGGAAATAAAATTGATAATATTGCAGTCGATAATATTGATTCATCTTTTGAACTTCCGATACCAACTAAAGATGGATTTACATTTACAGGTTGGTATAGTGATGTTGAATTAACAACCGCTTATACTTTTTCAATGATACCAGCAACAAATCTAATATTATATGCAAAATGGGATGAAGTTGTAGTTGAAGATGATTCGACAGATTATACTTATATACTCCTAAGTGATAACACATATGAAATAACAGGATACATTGGCTCGAATACAACATTAGTTATTCCATCAAATCATTTAGGAAAGGAAATTACAAGCATTGGTTCATTCGCATTTTATGATTGTAATAATTTAATCAATATCACAATACCTTCTAGTGTGACTAACATTGGGTATTCAGCATTTTATAATTGTAGTGCGTTAGTCAGTATCACTATTCCTTTTGGAGTAAACACTATAGAATCTAATGCATTCGCAAATTGCGTAAATTTACTTAATATTACTATCCCTTCAAGCGTAGTAAGTATTGAATCGGATACATTTTGGAAAAACAATAGTTTATTAGGTATCAATGTAGATGAAGAAAACCAGCATTATTCTTCAGAAAATGGTGTCTTATATAATGAAGACAAAACGCTACTCATTGCATACCCAATTGGAAAAGAAGAAAATGACTATTTAGTACCTTCAAGCGTGACTACGATAGGGCAAAACGCGTTTGCAAATAGCACTCATTTATCAAGTGTTTCTATGTCCTCAAATGTGATTAGTATTGAACCCACAGCTTTCTTTAATGTTTCTAATTTAACTAACATTGTAGTATCTAATGAAAATCAACATTATCTATCTGAGGATGGGATTTTATTTAATAAACAGAAAACAATGCTACTTTTATATCCTAAAGGAAAATCAGCTAATACATATGCAATACCCATAGGGATAACTAGCATTGGTCCAAATGCATTCGAAAATTGTGATAATCTAATAAGTCTAACAATTTCATCAACTGTAAATAATATCGATACTGTCTCCTTTTGGAATAATAGTAATTTGTTAAACATATATGTTGATGATGAAAGCCATAATTATTCATCTATTGATGGTGTGTTATTTAATAAACAAAAAACAGTATTCATAATGTATCCAGCTGGAAAACCAGAAACGAACTACTCAATTCCAGTAAGTGTTACAGACATTGCATCTAATGCTTTTGCTAATTGTTTGAATTTGGTAAGCATTGTCATTCCCTCAAATGTTGTGCATATTGGGGATGTGGCATTTTATAATTGCAAAGGGTTAACTAGTATTACGATTCCATTGAGTGTTACGCGTGTAGGTTCATATTTATTTGAATATTGTAATGATTTAACTATTTTTGCTGAAGCCAACGACAAACCCACTGGATGGGATTCTGCATGGAATTCACATGATTTACCGGTAATTTGGGGATATGGGTCTTAAACATTAGAAAAGCAAATAATTTTTCACAAGTAAAAATAGTAAATAGTATTCTTTTTATAGAATTAAGTCAATAATTATTTATATCGCAACATGGAGGATTTGAAGGATGAAAAAAATGCTTCTTGAGCACAAAGGCAAATTTATACTATATATTTTTGCGAGTTTATTTCCTGTAATAAGGCAGTTGATGCAAATTGTTGTTATTTCATTGATTTTTGAAACAATTGAAAGGAATTCGATGACTTTTTTCAAAACAGTAATTCTTATTTCAATTGGGTTCTTATTAATCAACGCTATTATGTATGTTGCATCAAGACTTATGCAAATTTCATATATGCGAGATGTCTTGCTATCTTTAAGAATAAAAGCATTTGATAAAATTATTCATCTCAATCACAAAGAATTCAATAAGAAATCTAGAGATGTCTATGTTTCTAATTTAATCAATGATGTAAATACATTTGAAAATTCTTTTTTTGTTTCCCTTATTAATTTTATATTTCGTTGCGGCATTTACATATCTACTCTTACTATACTGGCATTTATTAATTGGAAGATTGCAACCATAATATTTATTGTTTCAATCATTGTGTTGTTAATTTCAAGATTTTTTGAGAAGAAGACTGTTTCTTTGCAAAAAGATGTTTCAATAGCTAATGAGAAATTTACTGTTGATACATCAAACGTATTTTCAGGATTAGAAATTCTTAAATTGAATAACATTGAAAATGCATTCTTAAACAAAAACCTTCATCAAGTAAATGATTTAGAAAGTAGAAAATTTAGATTTAATTTATATACTTCACTGCAAAGCTATTCAAATAATACAATCGGTTATTTTGTTTTAGTTGGCTTAGTTGTGTTTCTAATGTATCAAACTCAAGTTGGGCTTGGATATGGAATGTTGATGCTGACAATTCAACTAACTTCAAGTGCTATATTTCCTTTGGTAACTATGTTACCACTTCTGAATGTATTGAAATCATCAAAGGCAATCTATGAAAAAATCACTTCAATAGAAGAACATGATGCGAGTGAAGATAACCTTCTACCTTTTGATTTTAAAAACCGAATCACTGTAAATAATGTTTGTTTTTCCTATGATGATAAATCCATTTTGAACTCTGTGAATTTTACATTGGAGAAAGGTAAAAAGTACCTTATTAAAGGATCTAGTGGATCTGGAAAGAGCACACTTTTTAAATTGTTATCACACGTTTTAGATGATTATGAAGGAGAAATCGTTGTAGATGGAATTAACATGAATTTAATCTCTATGAAATCATTTAATGAAAAAGTCTCATATATCTACCAAGATGTTTATTTGTTTGAAGCAAGTCTAAAAGACAATGTATCACTTTTCAAAGCTTACTCTGATGAGGAAGTCATTCATGCATGTAAAAAAGCCGGGCTTGAAGAATTTTTAAATACGCTAGAGAGTGGAATTCACACCATGATATCTGAAAACGGAAAGAACTTATCAGGAGGAGAAAGACAAAGAGTATCAATTGCGAGAGCATTATGTAAAAAATCAGAAATCATGTTTGTAGATGAAGCTACTTCAGCGCTCAATGATGAGCTTGGAGAACAAATTGAGAAAACACTGCTACAATTGGACTCTACAGTAATTGCGATTAGCCATAAGTATTTTGAAGGAATCACGAACCAATATGAAGTAGTTTTCGAAATTAAAGATGGACAAATAGCGAAATTTGATGGAAAGCAATATTTTTCAGAGGCGACCATATGATAAAAAGAACTGTATATCTAAAGTATATTCCTTTGACTGTATTCATACTTTTAATATTTGCATTTATCAACTTTAAATTAGCTTTTGCACTTTATGACATGATTAATCGTGCATTAGAAGGCGATTGGGTAGGTTTTTTTGACAACGCGAAGGTTGTGATGATTTTTGCTTTACTAATGCTACCAACGAATCTTTTAATTGTCTATTTCAAAGGAACAGCAGTCAAAAAAATAATGATAGAAATGAAAGAAGGCTATATTAAATCTGTCTTTCAGAAGAATATTAGCGAGTTTCAACAAGATAATAATGCACTATATATATCAGCACTAACAAATGATTTTAACACTATTGAAAAAGACTACGTTGAACAAATATTTGAGGTAATTGAAGCTTTTATTGCTTTTACAACTTCAATATTGATCATTACTTTGATTAGTCCTGTTATATTTCTTATTGGTGTCGCAATGGTATTGCTCAACGCAATAATATCTATTTTTGCGACAAAACCGATAAAAAAACATCATAAAGAACGTAGCGAAATGATGTCTTCTTATGGTGGTTTCATCAAAGAAATACTATCAGCATTTAACATTATAAAAACAAATAATTTGGAGAGCAAAGTAATAGCATCATACAATTTAGAAAGTAAAAAAATTCAAGATAAAAAGTATGTAATAGATAGAATTATGTCCTATATTTACGCGATTCAAAATGTAAATAGTGGAGTTTTATTTATGGGGTTAATGCTTGCTGTATGTTTTTTAACAATTAAAGGAGTGATTTTATTCTCTGGAGTTGTTGTGATCGTAACAAATATTGATAATATTACAAAACCTATTGCACAATTCTCAGAAGCAATTCCTAGAATGATTTCTGTTAAAGCGCTTTTTAACAGGATTGAAGATACTTTAGTTAACCACTATGTATATGAAGAAAATACCTCTTTTAACGGACTACAAGATTCAATTGAGTTTAGAGGTGTTTCATTTTCATATGGAGATAAATTAATCTTAGATACAATTAATCTCAAATTTGAAAAAGGGAAAAAATATCTCATTATAGGTCCAAGTGGTGGAGGAAAATCTACTTTACTACGTTTATTAAGAAAATACTTTCCACCGCAAGCAGGAAAAATTCTTGTCGATGGAATTGAACTTCAAGACATCATGAAGTTTGATTATTTTTCGAAAATATCAAATATCGAACAACAAATATTTTTGTTTGAAGATACATTTAAAAACAATATGACTTTATATAAAGAGTATTCAAATGAAGAACTGTGCGATGCAATTAATCGTGCAGGATTGAATGAATTTGTTGAAGAACATACTGATGGGATAAACCGATTAATATTAGATAACGGTAAAAACATCTCTGGTGGAGAAAAAAGCAGAATTGCTATTGCTAGGGGGCTTTTAATAAAAGCAAATATAATTTTTCTGGATGAAGCGTTTGCGTCTCTTGATCGTCAAAGAGCAATGGATATTGAAAATAGTTTGTTTGCTTTAAATGGAGTTACTGTGATCAATGTTAGTCATGTAATTATAGAGGAGAACAAAAATAAATACGATAAAATTATTATGGTGAACAAGAAAAAGTGCATAATTGTTGAATAGATAAATTTAAATTTATTGATTTTCTGCAATTATTTTGAAATACATCAACTGACATATGCCTAGATAAGCAAAAGGTTCTCAACTTTTTTCTCTAGGGATACGTAACTTTTAGCAGGGGTGCGTAAAAATCACTAGGGGTGTTTAAATTCTACTAGGGGTGTGTAATTGTATCAAAATAGGTCATGCAACACATATAAGAATGAAATGACTCCGAAAAGTTGGAGAAAAGGTATAATAATGATACCTGATCTTAAACAAAGGAGTCTTTTTATTATGAGATTAACATTTGAAGACAGACTAAAGATGTGTGAAGACTATGTGTTAAGAGGCAAATCACTTTCACACATATCAGAAAAAAATGGAAACTATGATATTACTAATCTAAAGTATTTAATTAACCTCTATAAGAAATTTGGATCAGAGGTGTTTTTGAAAGTATCTACACTAACAGGATTTCTCCTATCGAAATTATCCTCAGAGATAAACAACTATTTATTAACAATCAAGATCCAGGAAAACTTGAGATT
>Ga0180007_10004608_pt1 | contig 14480 bp, 16 predicted proteins | sample MM_PC_MetaG_FD_121122 | JGI IMG/M metagenome (GOLD analysis project Ga0180007, IMG submission 121122) | Groundwater microbial communities from the Aspo Hard Rock Laboratory (HRL) deep subsurface site, Sweden - MM_PC_MetaG | ecosystem: Environmental > Aquatic > Deep subsurface > Groundwater... | reverse complement strand
TGTAAACTCATCAAAAGACTCAGTTTTGGCCTCAAAAACCCCCAAGTCTATGTCGAAAAGGTATCTTTAGCCTTTCTTAAGCCTAGTCAATTAACTTTGTCCCACACTGGTTGACAGAGAGCCGTGTTTTCTCCAATAAACAAAGGATTTTCTGCATAAGCGCTCCTATTCTTCCTTTGTTAAGAGATTGCTCTACTTCATTGTACCAATAATAGTCTCTATATCACTCGTGCTTGGTCCAGAAAATTCAACTACATCATCACCTTTTTGAACAAAGTAGATGTAATCATCTTCATAGAGACTATCTTGCATCTTGTATTTGTATGCAGTGATATCGCCTATCTTTACTTCTTCCTTTGTTTCCAGCGTAGCATCATTGGTGATATATTTTTTTTCTACTTCGTCTACTGTTTTTCCTGGATATGACTTAACAATAAGCTGTGGCTGTGGACCTTCGGTTTCGAGTCCTTCTTCTTGAATTTTATCGTATTCTGCTTTGGTTTCTGCATTCAAGAAGATGAGTTCGTTGCTTCTGACTTTGTTTCCTGCTATTTCTGCACCAGGCTCATACAGTGTCCAGCTTGTTGTATAACTAAACGTAAAAGGAAACCCATCAGCCTTAAATTCTTTTTTATCACCTGAATCTTCAGAAGATGATTCTGTCTTCGCTTTTGATAGTGTTTCAATTTTACTATCAAACTCTTCTATTGCGCTATCTAAGTCGGCTTGAAGCATCTCTACATCACTGGCAACCGTGGTCACAGAGTCTGAAACGGAATTTGCCTTTTTAAACGCCTGGTCAGCTTTACTCATAGCATCATCAATCTTAGGCATAATCATCATATACATATATGCCCCTGCACCAGCGACACCTAAAACTAAGAGTAGAAGAATGACAAGAAAAGTATATACTCCTGCCATTGATTGTTTTTTTTCTTTTTTCATTTCCATGTTTTTTCTGTTAGTATGTTTTTATTAGTATATCGTATTATTGATAAAAAAAGTAGTTTTATATGGAGCCACCCATCGGATTCGAACCGATGACCTACTGTTTACAAAACAGTTGCTCTACCACTGAGCTAGGGTGGCAAACTAATTCGCCATAAATCGACTTCTAGTCTGATTTATGGGTGGCACTCATACCACCCATTGTAGCACATTAATTCAGAGAGACAAGATCCTGAGTCATTATGTAATTATGGTGAAACTATCCTTTCTCAGCATTTCCATTTTTAGTGTAATCTTCTTTTGTTCTTCTTTATCGTTCGACTCCATATCACTTACAGCACGCATCAACCTATCTGTATCAATTTTTTCCCGTACATCAAACAAATATTTCTGTTGATCAAAATCCTTCATAAGTTCTTCATACTTAACAGCCCAGCCAAGTACAATCGCAGGAACACCATTCCTATATGAATGCACCAATGAATGATATCTAGAAGCAACAACATAATCAAATTGTTTAATAATGCGCTCTACCTCAAGCGCATTAAAATCCTCTGGAAGTAATAGTACCTTATCATTGCTAGAAAAAAGTCTTTTTATACTTTGGTTTAGAGGCTCATCTTCGTATGAATGCTTAAGAATATACACTCTTTTTGACTGTAAAAGTAATTTCTCAATAACGCTCTTATACAAGGCTAAAAGATCTTTTTCATTCATATATCTAAGCACATTATTATTGGTGACTATTCCTACGGCAGGTGCTTTGATGTCTATTCTTTTTATCCTTTGCTCATCTTTAAATACAACTGAGGGATCATAGTGGTCGCCCTGTAACACAACGTCATGTTCCTTTTTAGCGCTACGAATATGTAATCGCTTAAGCGAATTTAATCCTTCTTGCTCTCTAACAAAAATCTTGCGCGGCCAGGATAAGTATTTTTTTATAAGCGGAAGGAGTAGTATTTTTTGTCCAAGCGGATAATCAAACGGCCCTATTGACTGTGGAAAAATATAAAACGGAATAGACAACGTACAAGCAAGTGCAATAGTCATTACATATCCAAGAGAAGACCTAAAATCTCTTTGTGAAGATAGTGAATACCCACTCACATCTACACAAAACGCCGTATTATGCAAAATGTGCTTTAGCTCTGCAAGACTAGAACTATACTCGTTTTCCTGCATAAAAAAAGATTCCCTAACACCCATTAATTGTGCTATTACCCGTGAATTGAGTGGAAGTATCTTAAAACTGTAGGAGCTTTGACCGCCATCTATTCGTTCATAATCACGTGCTGAGAGAAGATAGATATCTTTATTTGGATATTTCTCCTTTAAAAGCTGGACAGTGGTAAAAACCATTGCTTGAGACCCTCTGTTAAAAAGATTGCCTCCGGTGAGAATTATATTTTTCTTATCTCTACGCCCTTTTGGCTCATCCGCATTACAACGATTCTTCATGAGCAAGTAACATACGTATATCCCCTCAAATGTATTACGGACTCTATGAACTGCTGCATGAGTAGTAGCTATTGCCGTAGCAAAAGCAACAGCTCGGTTAATAGATGCAAAAGAATATTCCTGGCCCTTTTTTATCTTCTTATTACGTCGTTTAACTCTCTTGAACGCTTTTTTCCCTTGCTCTGTCCGTATATACTCCTTATGTTCTTTATCCTTAAGGAGTGTTACAAATGTATAATTATCCTTTTTTCGTGAAGCCTGCTGTGAAACGGCGATACTCTCCAGCGAGACTCTTTCATGCACAAAAAGATCTGAATACAGATTAAAAACGTCCCTTCCCTTGTCGCTGCGAATTAATACACTTGATTTTCCCTCTACACTTTTGCATTCCCTAACATACGAGTCTCCACACGCAATATCTGCATTACGGTTGAATTTATCCAAGCAATACAAACACCGATTGAGCTGAAAATAGTCTTTTACTTTTGTTCTCAACTTTCTGTCAACAATACTCGCTCTTCCTGAATCAAACGTGAGTTTTACATGCCCCGGCCACCCATGTTTTTCTTTTGTTCTAAATTGAACCGTTTGCAGTCGTTCTCCAGGTTTTTTGCACGAATCTTCAAAATACAAAATACTGTTGAAATTTAAGGTTTTGTCACAAAACAAACCTACAAAAAATAAGGTATCTTGAGAGAATTTCCTATGACCTAAATAATTTTTTATCCCCTGAAACTGACAGGGGGTTCCAATAACAATTCGCTTCTTATCTTGATCATTCTTAAGTGCAGTAATCACATTAAAAACAGACACCGGAATATACTTTGACTTTGCGGCACCAAAAATATCCTGAACGTTAGATCTTTCTTCAAGTCGCGCTGGCTTACCGCAAAATGAGTCAAAATCTAACACAAACGCCGAGTCATACCTTTTATCCTCTATAAGCTTTGTAACAAGGCTCGTCACAAAGCCACCACTTATTGAGTTGCTACAAATTCTCTTATCCTTGGATTGCACAATAAATGAATCAGAAACATTTCCAAAGAGTTTCTCTGGAGTAAAGGTATCGCTGCAGTCAGCAAATGGATCAATGTCTGCCCCAGGGCATATCTTCAAACACGTGCCACATTGAATACATTTTTTTGTATCAATTTTTGGTAAAAACTGCCCATTGACAAATTCCATCCGAATTGCTTGCACAGGACAAACTGCTAAGCAAATCTCACAGGACGTACACAAATCTGCCTTCCTTGTTTCAAATACAGTATTATTTTTTTGAATCACTGGATATGGATTACGAGTTCACTTAAGAATTAAAACGAGCATCTATACTTCTTTTCACCTGCCGAGCTTTAATTATGAGTTGTGCCTTTTTCATAGAATACAGCAAATCTAACACTGCCTTGTTGTCTGATTTTTCCTTTGCAAGCTCCAAAAGCTCTTTAATAAATGAAAGATCATTTTTATTTCTAACCTCGGCTGATCTTACAACATTCCTTCCTAGAGGCAATGGAAATGACCTTTTGTATTCACTTAGCACTCCCATAAGCTTTAACGTAATCATCGTTCTTACACATTTCCTACATCGACAACAGTTCATTAAATCACGTTCTGGCTGTTTTATACAAACACGCACCCGTTCATACGTTTCTTGCCGCTCACTAATCTTTCGCGTTTTCTCCGTTCGAGTAACTTCTATGCCATCATGAAACGTTTCTAACGATTCAGTCGAAATATAATGATCAATAAGTGGATTTGACCCCCAGGGATATGAATCAGCATAGGTGTGCGTTGCAGGGATATAAAAACGTGAAAAATACCCATCAAATAGGATTGGCATTGAAAGAAGACTTGCTCCATGTGCAAAATCACCCCACGTAAGTTCGCCTCCATAAAAATCGTTTCTAATATTTGTACTGACTGGAATCAACTGTACGCCAATCTCTTTAAAAAAGGGAGCAAATCGTCTCATCATCTGATCATATCCACACGTATCGTTGATCTCAATATCAAATCCATGGACATACAGACAATGAGTAATCCTATCAAATGGGTTAACAGTATCTCCTAAATGAGAGAGTAATGTATAATATGAGTCGATTCCTCCTGAAAAAGCACTCAAAACAAAGTTCTCTTGCCTATTACTTTCTACTAATGCATCTGAAACAATAGCTACTTCAGAAACGGTATTCTTATACCAAAAACAAAAGTACTTTTGATACTCTTTAAGTCCATACAGAAGTCTTGGAGAAAAATTCCCCTTAACCTTGATATCCTCACCCACATACATCGCAAGTAACAAAAGTGCTACCGCAAAACCTTCGGACCTCAAAGAAATATGTTCTTCATATTCTTTGGGAAACGTAAACCACAGCTCCTTTGAGAGATGTGGTTTTTTCTCAATTTCAATAAACGAAGATAAACGAATCGAATCTTTTTCTCTAACACATTGAGGAGGATGAATAATCATATACCTACATACCGATTATACCAAGAAGATGGTACCTATATTATCTTCTTAAACAAGTACTTAAGCTGCTTTTCAGGAAGCAACTGCCTGTAATGACTGTGGTAGTACTCCTTATACTCTCTTGACTGTCCAATCTTAAAAGCTTCTTTCAAATGATGAGGTCTATCGTCTCTCTCAAACTTACCTCCCATGCTGTCAAAAAGAAAACCGTTTCTTTTAAGTGCCAACGTTAAACTTGTCAACAACGCAAGTGGATCTCTCACATGTTCAAACACTTCGGTTGCGATAATGATATCGAAGTTGTTTTTTGGGAACAGAGGAATTTTTTCAGCATCTACCACTCTTACAGTATCTGGATTGTACCCTCTTCGTGTAAACCGCTTTAGAACAAAATCGAACCTTTTATTATCAAGATCACACAGAGTAACATGTGCACCAAGTGAAGAAAAGAGAAGCCCAATATCTGAAACACCACAACCATAGTCCAACATGGAAATACGTGAAAACGGTTTATTCATATTCCTTTGTATAAAACGTAGGTATGGAGTAATCATTGAATACCTCTCATACTTCATCATCAGTCGGTATAATCAAAATCTATACTATCATACGCTTTCTTCAACTCACCTGGTTTTGTATTTCCGTAAAATGCTTTAAGATAGTTTTCTTTAAATCGCTCAGAATTAGGAAAACCAAATTTTACATAATGTTTTAAAAGATCAGCGGTACTTTTACTAAAAGAATCCTTGATCTCTGACTGTCTGTCAAGAAAGAGTGGTAAATTTGAATGTATCTGAGTCTTTTTTATCGCTTCATACCATTCATTTTTTATCCTGCCCGGATCAAAAAAGACGTACAACGGAATTCCCCTATTAATACAAAACCGAAATGCTAATTTCGGTACGTAACGCATATACGAGTTTTTATCGAACCTTAAGCCTTTTTTCATCAAAAATAGTTACTTCAACTCTCATAGCATGTTTTTCAAATCAAAACTTTTCACCAGCACTATCTTTTGCAAGAGTCTTGAGCATCTCCACCTGGCTATCCTCAAGATGTATAACTTGACGCTTCTCCTTAATAAATAACAAAGCTTCATCTATGCTTTTTCCTGTTTTCATTAAATATGCTGCAACAAGCGTTGGTGCTCTCCCATGACCATTTTTACAGTGAACATATACTTTCTTTCCAAGTGATACCAACTGCTCGATTGATCCCACACCAAAGTGCAACTGGTCCATTGTGGGTGGGGTAAGATCTTTTGTAGGCAGCCACACAAAAAAGTTCACCCCAAACGGTGCATCTAGTCGTTCTTCTTCAAGCGAGATATCTGCCTCAATACCAAGAGATAGGAGCTTTTCATCAAAATGAACCTGGCAACACATGTTTGTACCAATGTAGATATTCTCGGTTATCTGGTTGAATTCTAAAAAGTGTGGTACGTCATGTCCCATGATTATATCTCCTTCGGATTAAAACTATCATCAGCACTAGCAAGTTTTTCCTCAATTTGATCTCGTGAGAGCAGCCCTTCCTGCGCACCAATCTTTTGGAGTACGGCAGCCGAGCTAACAGTTCCCCATTTCATCGCTTCTTTTACCTCTTTTCCTAAAACCAGTGCCGCAATAAATCCTGTTGAATAGGCATCGCCGCACCCCGTCCTCTCAACAACCGGTGCGTCAAAAACGGGTAAATGATATTTAGCATTTCCATCAAAACAATAAGATCCTTCTTTCCCGTCAGTAATTATCACTATTTTAGGGCCATGCTCATACACCAGATCAAGCAGTTTATGAATATCTCCTGTTCTACCCACTATCCGCTGTGCCTCTTCACGATTTACTATAAATACTTCGGAAACACTCATGAGCGGTTTAAGTTTCCTCAGTCCATCTTTAATCTGATGGGTCCCTGGATTAAACCCAAGTTTAACACCATTTGAGTGAATATACTCATATACATCATCATGAAGGATCTGATGGTTAGGTGCAACCGACGATAAATAAATCCACTTGGTTTCGCCTAAATCAGGCAAGTGATAATCGCGCGGCTCATGATACACCAAAATGGTTCGCTCCCCTTTATACACAAGAACAGAAGAATAGTTACTTGCCTTCCCAGCGTCAATTACAATAAAATCGCCTACTATGTTCTCTTTTTTTAAAACCTTTGCAATATCCTCACCTGCATCATCATCACCCAGATGAGTATAGAGTGCTGCGTTTAACCCAAGCCGAGCATTACCAACAGCATTATTTGCTGCATTGCCTACTCCGGGTATTTCTTTGATATTGCTAACGGGAATTTTATCCGCATAGTTAATACAAATATTGCACGTATCTCTATCTAAATCACAAAGGACCGTTGCATCATCTATGGTTAAAAAGACATCAACAGTGGTATCGCCAATTGAAATAACGTCGTACATCTACTTCTTCCTTTTTAATACTTTTTTGACTGCCTGCTTTATTTCTTTTTTTGTCATGCCAAAATGTGCCAAAAGTTCGCCTGGTTCGCCGGAAATGCCAAATTCATCGGGCATGCCAATCATCTCTATCGGAACAGGAATATTCTTTGAAGCAAATTCTGCAATCGCACCGCCAAACCCTGCAAATATTTGATGTTCCTCTACGGTTACTACTGCACCAGTCTTTGTAAACGACTTAAGCAGTGTCTCTTCATCAAGCGGTTTTACCGTATGAGAGTTTATTACCTCAACACTTATTTTTTCCTTCTCAAGTTCATGCGCGGCCAAAAGTGCCTCATGAACAAGCGGACCAATTGCTGTAATAGTAACGTCAGCACCTTCGCGCAATACTAATGCCTTTCCAATTTCAAATGGGGTGTCATCAGTCGTAAACACCGGTGTTTTTTCACGAGTAAACCTAAGATACACCGGTCCCTTCATTTTAGCAGCAGCAATGGTTGCCTTCTTTGTCTCGTTATAATCGCACGGGACAATGACCGTTATCCCTGGCAAAACCCGCGTTATTGCAATATCCTCAAGTGCTTGATGCGTCGCGCCATCTGGTCCAACAGAAACACCCGTATGTGCTCCTGCTATCTTCACGTTTGCATCAGAGTAACAGACACTTACTCTTAGCTGATCCCAGTTTCTTCCGGGAGAAAACACCGCATATGATGACACAAACGGAACCTTCCCTGCCATTGCAAGCCCTGCAGCAACACCCATCATATTTTGCTCTTGTATGCCCATCTCAATAAATCTATCTAAAAAGCGCTCCTTAAACATATTACTGCGTGTTGAGTCTGTAAGATCAGCACAAAGCACTACAACGTTTTCATCCGCTGCCCCAGCATCAACAAGCCCTTCACCATAGCCATTCCTGGTGGGGATTTGTTCTAGTTTTTCTAAGTTGTAGACGTTTTTTGAAAGCATACTTTTTTACTAAATGTAAAATGAGTTATCACTAGTCAAACAACTGTTCTTCAATCTCACGCCTAAATCTTGACACAGGCGTTTCATCTTCATAGGGATTAGTGAGTACTTCTTCTACTTCAGGTTCAGGCTGTGGTAATTCTTGAGGAGTATACAACATCAGTGATACCTTTTTTATATCCATATTTTTACCACTTTTCTTCTTTTTCTTGGTATCAGAAACTTCAGCTCGATCAATATATACTCCATGTTTTTGCATTTCTGTCATAAGTCGCATCCATTCTTCTCTCCCAGAGACCAAAGTCGTCATTACATCACAAACAATGTCTTCTGTATAAGGGAGCTCCAACCCAGGTGGCAATGCATTTTGTATTCTAGAGCGTGTACGTTCCTGCAAATCATCAAGAAGTGCACCCATTGAATCAATTCCTTCTAGGTGTCTGCGCCCTACAACCTCTCCGTAATGCGCTTTAAACCCTGGTTTTATAAAAAATGATCGTATTTCCCCCCTTCCTTGACTAACTTGCTTCGTCCAATCGACCTCTCGTAATATTTTCTTATCGGTTAAAAAATGTGTGATGCTCTTTCTATCTTTCTTCTTCTTTGGAAGACTCCACTCATTTTCTTTATTTTTAAGTTTTTCTCCTCTTCTCATTTCTTCAATTACCCAAAAAGCCATTATTTCCATCTCTTGCTGTTCTTTAACTGTTGTCAAATCACCTTCAAAATGAAACTCACCGTTTTGAAGTGCAGAAAAAATCTCTGCAATTTCTTGAAATCGTCTTTCTAGCTCTCGTCTTTTTTCTTCCATTTGCCCTTGAAGTCCTGCAACCCTCTCTGGGCGATCGAGCCGTTGCTGCATCGCGATATCTCGCCTGAGCTCATCATCCATCATATTCGATTCTAAAAAAACTTCATATGATTCTGGCAACATATCTTGCCAGTTGATAGGCTTCCTTTCCTCTTGAACCATGTATTCTCTACTACTTTCTCCTCTCGCCATTTTTTTGTTAATTTAAGTTTTTTTAAATACTACTATTCACACTCGCTACAAATATTTCCCCCAAGCGTTCTGATAGTCCTAATATCATGCAACGCTTCTTTTGCTTGCTTAGCATTTGGTGGAATTCCGTGCCACTCAAATTTGCGCTCCATAAATTCAACGCCTTTTCCGGGAATTGTCCGCGCAATAATAACGCTTGGTTTCTCATACACTACCTTGGCTTCCTCACACGCAGCAATCACTTCTCTGATATTGTGCCCGTTTACCTCTAAAACATGCCAGCCAAATGCCTCGTATTTTTCCTTAAACGGCTCAAGCGGCATAATATCCTCAGTATAGCCATCAATTTGAATGTTGTTTCTATCAACAATATTTATTAAATTGTAAAGCTTTTGTTTACCGGCAAACATAATCGACTCCCAGGTCTGACCTTCATCATGCTCTCCATCACTGGTGATACAAAAAACATAGTTACGTTTGTCATCCATGCGTGCAGCGAGAGCATGACCAACTGCTTGTGATGTTCCTTGGCCTAGCGGCCCTGAAGAATTTTCTATTCCGGGAAGCGCTCGTACTTGCGGATGTCCATAAAGCTTTGAATCGATTTTTCTGAGTGTCTTTAGTTTTGATTTAGGAAAATATCCTGCATGTGCAAGTGTTGCATAGAGCACCGGACAAATATGTCCACACGATAATATTACCTTATCTCTGTTTTCATTCCATGGATCTTGTGGATTCTGATTGAGTACAGCAAAATAGAGTGCCGTAAACACATCAGCCATGCCAAGCGGCCCTGCCGAGTGCCCTGACTTCGCTTCAAGAAGCATTTCTATTATATCTTCTCTGATTTCTTTTGCTTTTTGATTGAGCTGAGCTAGAGTGAGTTCTTTCATAGTTTTGTTAAAACGGCTCTTTTTACGAACAATCCCAAAGGGTTGTTATTGATTCAACACCACAGTTATCGCATCCAAAAAAGTAGATATTCCCCATATCACCTATCGACAGTCCGTGTGGTGGTTCGCCATCGTCTCCTTCATCACTTCCGGAAAGTTGGAAGAAAAACGTCATTTCTTTACCACACTTACACTCTGGTGTTGCATTGTCTTGAATCCAGTCCGGATGCCCATTAATTTTAGTCCCCACCGGACTCCCGTATTTTTCATAGAATACTTCAATAACATCCTCAAAATTGTCATACTTTTCCTCAAGATCAACGTACAGACTTTGGCTATCGTAATCAAGTCTTCTCTCAGGATTAAAAAGACAATCAGGAATAGGCTCTTCTAGCTGATCCCCATCCGCAGACGGCCGCTGAATTTCTTTATTAGAATCAGTAATAGCTTCTGAATAAAACCACTGCATTAAGTGATCGCTACACTCGTCATACGCACCTTTACAATCATCATTTGGACATCTAAAGAGTTGAAACAGGTCTGAGCCTTCTGGAAATGGAAACTCAGGATACTCAGATTTGTAGAGTTGTAACACAAAAATATACAGTGTTTTGCAATCCGAGCATTCTGGCCACGCATCGAATGCATTCATATTGGGCTCTCCACCCATTTTGCTTACAGAAAATGGTAACGGCTCAGATGATCTTTTGGGATTTAAAAACACTGCTTCCTTGCCTGTTTCTAAAATTGCCTTTATTTCTGGAATCGATGCCAAATCAGACACATTTGCTATTTCACCTTTCTTTTCTTTTCTTGAGAAAAATCCCATATGTTAAAATAAATTTGTAGATAGATTTATTATACCATAACAAAAGAGGATCTGAAAAATCTACACACAAGAACTTGACAAGATGTGTATTACATAGTACTATCGAGAGCTTTGTGCAATATGCACGTTCACTAGGAGGAAAGATGACGAAAAAAGAACTAGCATTTTTATTTTTCGTAGCGGTTTTGTTTGCATTTTCATGCAAACATGATTCTATGGAAAAAATTGTTAAACAAAACACCCGCTTGAAACAAGAACTTAAAAAGTGTTGCCCAAAACAATACGCCACTTTGATTAAGAAATTTGATGGCAAAAAAGTCAAAAAGTCAAAAAAGACGCCCAACAAATTAGACACGCTTCTCAAAAAAATCAAAGGACGTCTTGCTAAGAAAAAAGGTGACTTGTCAAAATTGAATCTTGATACAAATCAAAAGAGTCGGAGTAAATCCAAGCTCTGGATACTTAACTTCAAATCGGAAAAAGTACTCACGGGTATTACTTCACCAGTATACGGTATTTCATCAAGCAACACTGCATTTGTGGTAGTAGTAGATACACTCTTAGTATTCTATACTTCTTCTCCTTCATTTAGAAAAACGAGACCAATTTTTACCCTTGAGCTTCCTAAAGAAATGAGACACGTAGCTTTTGCAATCAAGATCAAGCTTGCAAAAGACAAGAGCAGCCTCGTACTTTACCGAATTGACAGAAACATGGTTTATTTTTGGTCACTAGCAAATCCAAGAAAATGGAAAGTGATCGAAACAGACGGACCAGTAATTCAAAACGTGCTTTACATAAACGATTCTAAAAGTATTGTCATTCTCAGAGAGGCACGCGAAGAAATCAATGCTCTTGCGTATACATTTGCCACAAACACACAAATTGATTATGGTGTTATTCCTACGACTTCATCAAAATGTCACTTCAGATCCAGTGAATGGTTTTGGTATCAAGATGAATCAGGGAGAATTATTGAAAAAAGAAAATCCAAAAAGAATCAAGTGTTCAAAAAGAAATTTGAGGAGCACGATATCACATTCATGAGAAAAAATAACAAAGTCTTTGCAGTTTTTACACCATCTCTATTTGATTCTTGGAAATACATGTATATTTACAAAGTATTTCCGCAAAAAATGAAGACTGCAACGATTAAGCTCAGAAAATACAAAATCAAAGGAATGGACATCTCACCAGATGGAAAACATATTGCAATTGCCTTTGAGGACAACACAGTTTCTGTTTATACTACCAAAGGCAAGCTAGTTCTTCAAAACTTCCAGACTTCTATAAGAATTCAGGGACTTTCATTTATTTCTAACACAAACATAGCGGTGACAAGCTACCGCTAAGACACACATATTCGCTCAGGCATGCATCCAAACGGATCATGCTTTTTTTGTTTTTTTTACAAGAGACACCAGTTTTTTGTATTGCTTGTGCACATCGCTCGCCCTATAAAGCCCACTGCCAATCGAAACACTGTCTGCTCCGGCATCTGTTATTGCCTTAATGTTCGTTTCATCTACTCCCCCGTCTACAGAAATCTCTGTGTGTGGAAAAAGACTCCGCACTTCTTTTATCTTATCTATTGTTCCTAGAATAAATTTCTGCCCACTTTTACCAGGAGTAACACCAAGTAAAAGTAACATCTCAAAAGAAGCATGATGCTCTACAAGATCCCCTGCACTGCTCTCTGGATTAAGCGCTACTCCTGTATCAAAAAAATAATCATCCATTGCCTCAAGAACATGTTTTGGAGATAACACTGCCTCTCTGTGGAATATAACACGCTGTGCCTTAGCCTCATGACAATCATCTAAATACTTTATTGGGTCAGAAACCATAAGGTGAATTTCTAACTTAAGTGTGGTTTTGATTGTTACCAAATCTAAAACTGATACCGTTTTATACGGCACAAACGTATTGTCCATAATGTCGATTTGCACCCACTCAGCAACTCCTTCAACCGCTTTGATTCGCTCTTTAAGAACTGAGATATCATCAGTGAGGATTGCTGGAATTATTTGTTTCATTGCTCCTTTTGAGAATACATATCTATTTTTTCTATTCGCCTCACATGGCGTTCATCCCCAGGAAAATCAGTATTAAGCCATTGCATGACGACTTCTTTTGCCTCATCTTCACTTAAAAAACGTGCGCCCAAAGAAAGAATATTTGCATTGTTATGCTCTCTTGAAAGAGTAATTATTTCGCGCGGCCCCCCATAGTACACTGTTGCGCGTACATGAGGAAAGCGATTTGCAATCATGGCTTCCCCTTGGCCAGAACCACCTAAAATAATAGCACGAACGTTTTCCGGATCCCTAGAAACAGCTTGTGCAGCAGAAGCAATAAAATCTGGGTAATCATCAAGCTCATCGTGCGTTAGGGCACCTTTATCGTCAACTTCAAACCCTTCCTCTTCTAAAAAGGTTTTTAACATCTCTTTTAATTCATACCCTGCGTGATCAGTGCCTAAAAGAATAGTCATAATATTTCCCAATTTTTTACCACCTCAAGTACAAAACTGATGATGATTAGCGCAATACCAAGAAACACCAGTTTTTGTTCTCGCCTTATTTCATCAAAAACCTTCTTATCAAATTTATGCTCAATAAGCATCTTGTGATGTACGCGCAATACAACATACGCAATCAATACTTCACCAATAATATTAATGGTGAGTGCAACAAACGTAATATCCATAATTTTCTTTTACACCCATAAAAGACATAAACGTACTGAGTGTTTTTGTCTGTCAACGCTATTCTGAGATTTCAAGGAGCTCTACAAGCTTATCTTTATCAAAACCAACAATGACCTCTTCTTTATCGTCCTTTGCCACAATAATGACCGGCACTCCCATTTGTCCACTCTTTTTGACCATCTCTTCTGCAGCCTCTTGATTAGTAGCAACATCAATCTCTTCAAATTCCACGTCCTTTTCTCCCAAAAAATCCTTGGCCAGTTTACAGTATGGACACGTTGGCGTAGAGTACACTTTTACTGACGCCATAGTATTCTTTGTTAAAAAATAATTACATCCTAGGTACTACAACAACTTGGATCATGATCACCATCGCCACAATCACAAGATTTAGCACGTCCTTGGCCACAACACTCACCTGGCTCATCTGAGAGAGAACCACACGTTGCACACTTATATTGATCTTTTTTTTCTTCTTCCACGTATATCACCCCCTTCCGTTATGATAATACGTCTAGTATAGCACATTTTTTATACACACTATGCACAGCAGGTATTTTCACAATCCACAAAAAAACCACCAAGGAGTGGCTAATTAGACAAAAAACTAAGGAGTCTCAAATAATTCTTATTGTTTGGGGAGAAGGAGGAACACTATGGAAGCTGGAGTGGGTTCCGAAGGCTTTGCGAAGGAACACACGCAAGCTGGAATGACGGGGCCCCCGCAAATTTCTGAATTTGTGGGGAAAAGGAGGAACACTATGGA
>Ga0180007_10004606_pt1 | contig 14484 bp, 8 predicted proteins | sample MM_PC_MetaG_FD_121122 | JGI IMG/M metagenome (GOLD analysis project Ga0180007, IMG submission 121122) | Groundwater microbial communities from the Aspo Hard Rock Laboratory (HRL) deep subsurface site, Sweden - MM_PC_MetaG | ecosystem: Environmental > Aquatic > Deep subsurface > Groundwater... | reverse complement strand
TTTTCTCCGTTAAGCCGCTCTGAATTACCGATTGCGAAACCCTCCCACTTGGCTATTGAGAGCAACACTACTGTTAAACAGAGATGCTCTGAATTACCGATCGGCGAAACCCTCCCACTTGGCTATTTATATAAGACTACTCAATGAATTAGCACTTACGACACCCTTCCACTTGTCTATTTAAAATAATACTACTCCAGTAAGTCGCCGTGCTGAATATCCATCTTTGCAATCCCGTTAGCCAGTGTGAATTTAAATTGTGTATATTTAATGTGTAACCCACAATTAGTGATCAAAGAAGCCGCGATTGGAATTGTAAACTTCTTACTCCTTTCTGGAAAATAAATATTTTAATAAACGGGTAAGGTGGTTACAAAGCAGGAAATTCGTGTGGCGTCAAACAGAAAAAAACAGCAGGAGGCTGAGTTTTTTTCTGTTTGCCGAGTGCAGCAGGCTGCCCAGATGGTTGCGGGGGCCGCAGGCGGGGTCCCGCAACTATCGAACGCGTAAGGAGCGAAAGCTCCGACGCCAGGATGGCAGCCGCAAACGTCCACACGAATTTCCTGCTTTGTAACCACCTTACCAGCCGTTTATTAAAATATTTATGCCCCTTGACTTATTACCGAAATTTATGTATAATTACAGCAAACGTTTCCAAAAGTTTTAAATCCGGAAGGTGCCACAATGAGGACGTCCTACATAAAAATATTTGCGTGTGTCGTGTTATGCGGTGTTTTCGCGCGTGCGTCGTTTTTCGTAATAGATCTCAACAATGTAGATTCACAAACCGATGTAACCAACATGACCAATCAATACGGCACGTGGAAAGTACTTGCCATAGATGAACGTGGGAACAAACTGAAGCCCACTACCGCAATTGAGATAAATGATTTCTGGCACACTACGGAAGCATACCCAATGTCGTGTCTTTTTGACGGTGCGCGTAAAGGTTTATATAGAAACGCAGGCGGATTATTGAAACCAACTGAAGCTACTCCCCTCAGGTATGTATTTACTTTTGATAAAAAAGAAACATTCACTATGATCGACTTCTACCATTATCATATTAGCTACCGTATGCGGAGCGTTACATTAAAAGATTTTGCCTCACAAGTTGCCTTTGGTCACGTAAACGACATTGTCTCTGGTGTTACGATTCTCGAAGGCGACTATTACCCGCGGCATCGCATCGATATGCGGAGTTCACCAATCCAAACCGATAAACTCGAAATATATTGTACCAATTATTGGAGCACCACGTACATTTATCTTTACGAGGTTGAATTTTATGGTATTCCAACTGCTAAATATCCCCGAGGATCCTTTATCTATTCATTCACAAAAAATGCGGGAGAAGCCGTTGTACAGGTTCATCCCGACACTGCTATCGACCTCATCATCCCCGCAAGCGGCGAGGTAACATGGAGTCTCGGTCATCGAACCAACGTCCTGCAGCAAATCGATCCCGGCAATCTGACATTTAACGGCGAGTACAGCCCCTCAGGCGGTACGACTATGTATCTTCAAGCCAACCTCTTCACCGCAAACTCAGGCGAGTCGCCCGAAGTCCGTAACATGCGAATATACACCATGCCCGACATCGTCAACCCCACGCCGTCAGACTATATTTATACCTACACTGAGACAAATGGAACAATTATCTCTCTCTTCTCGAATGCAATCGATAATAACGGAATTGCGTCGTATGTGCAAATCTTTACTAACTATCAGACTGAAACAGCGCAATCATTCAATATCACACCGAACGGCTCTCAACAATACTCGCCACTCTACACTACAACAACCTATGGCGTACCGTATGGTGTGGCGCTCAAAGTCACCGACTTTGCGGGTCGTTCCATCACTACCGACTTTAAAAACCTTTACTGGAAAATTGCAGCCGGAAGCGGTCTCCTTTTCGGCACCAACACCCGCTACATCTATTTCCGTACAAACAGTTTCTCATCTGATATCGAGCTCCATCTCGAAAAATATTCTTTCGACAAAGCCAGTGCGTATATGTCCGCGAACCCCATTCCGGGTAAAGATGCAGCCGGTTTCGTCGCGATCTTCGCCGCACAGGAACGTAACAATAAGCCGCTTAACCTTTATTACAGCGCCGAAGTATGCTTCGATTACACCGAGGCGGAACTTGTCCGTGCAAACGTCACCAACGAAGCGGCGCTTGTGGTATATTATCACAACCGCGATAACTGGGTGCCGCTTTCTACCCGGATCGATCCCGTCACCAACACTGCCACGGTAAGTGCGGTCAATAACCTCGGTGTGTTCGGTATTTTCGAACTGCCGCGGAACCTCAAAAAAAAAAATATTCACCTCATCGGATATTTTATACAACCATTCCGATCCAACCAAATCAACTTCGGTCTACTATATACTGCAGATGTCTGCGCCCGAGGTTATCACCTTCGTCATTCTTGACCGGAACGGAAGGCTCATCAAGACTCTTGTCAGTTCCGAAAAATTAATTGATCTGAACGTCGCCTGGGACGGTACCGACATGTACGGTGTTAAGGTCCCTTCCGGCGTCTATATTTACTCACTCAGCGGCTCATCAGCAGAAACCAGCCTGCGCGGACTTACCGTAGTGCGGCACATGAAATAGGAAATCATAATGAAAAACCTAATGTATAATCTATCAAAAACCGCGCTCTGTTTTGTCTGTCTTGCGGGGCTGATTTTCGCACAGAATAAACCCAGCGACACGTACTTCAGCGGACTGAGCCTGAACGACGGAGAATATGCACTTCTGCTTTCACCTATATACATTCCGGTGTACAATATTCTTGGAGAAAAGATATCAGATTTATACCCCGTTTTTCTGATGTATAACGTAAAAACCACTGTCGACGCTCCGAGGGATGCAGAAGGCCGCTATTATTACGCAGGTCTTTACAGTTACGCGGGAGGAGCATTATGGAGAAATTCCTCTTACAACCACCTCCGTTTTTATTCATCAGTTACCGCCGCCAAATTTACCGTCAGGTTCGGGAATATTGCTTTCCTGTACGATACCTACTCGCTGATGCAGTACCGCATCCCCGGCATCAGCTGCGATATCTCATCAAAGCTTTTTAATTTCCGCGGCATTTACAGCACACGGTTTCTTGACTCCCGTGATAATAGTGACTACGTCTCCGCATACAGGGATAAGCCTGATAAAAACTGCTTCAATCTCTATGGCGGTATTCTCACGCTTGATATTCCTGCGTTCGCCGGGAAAAAAATCCCCAAGCCGGTTAAAACCATTCTCTTCAATAGTCTCGACCTCACACTACTCGGCATTAATCGCCACCGCGACAACGGCAAACTTGGTGACGACTTTTTTGAAGGACAAATCACTCCGGCTGAGTGGAATGCAAACGATATACTCGTCTCATCCGAGACCATCCGCGGATATAAAATTTTTCACTCCAGCGAAATAATGAAAACATTCAAGCTGTACCACCAGTTCAATTCATACGATTACATCCGCAAAAATTCCCGCATCATCGCCGACGGCAGCGCGGTTACCTCCACCAAAGCCGAGTATAAACTGCCGGTCATAAACGACAACATGCGTATGTATAAAGCACGCGTATTTTTTAAAGACAAGCTCTACGGGCAGTACATCGGGTACAATATCGGAAAAAACTACAATCCGTCCAATTATATAGTGGATGATGACGATGCAGACGGACTGCTTGACGACAACAATGATGACGATCCCTACCTGCCCATTATTTATGACGATACCGGGTATGATCAGCCCAATTTCGCAGTCGCTCCGCAAAGTCGGAATGTTAATAAAAATGCCGTCCCTGACTATGATGAAAACCTGCTTACATTTCAGGTAGATAAATATTTTGCCGACCTTATTGACCGCGACCGGAACTGGAACGGCGTCTCCGATGAATACGAAAACGACTGGAACCCGGATTACGAATTCGACTACGATCGGATGGGTCACCGTTCGCGGATCGGTGTAATGAATATAGCTCTTATTAAAAGCCCGAGGGATCTGGCCATCGGTATAGACCGCGCCGCACTCACCTATAATCACGTCGACACAGTGTCAAATCCATCTAACTACATGCGCAATGCCGGCTTATTCATTTCTCTCGATTTTTTTAACCGGAAACTGCTCAATTTACAATACACATATGATCAGGTCAGCGACCGTATAGAGGACGAGTATTACGCAATAGACAAAAAAACATATAAAGCATCCCGCACCGCCGACCCGCTCGACTACTGGTTTAGCCACGTCCATGCCGGTATGGCAACGATCAAGCCCTCCTTCGCCCGCAAACCGGCAAAGGTTAATACTGAGCTGCGATACTTCACTGAATATAATATGATGCGCCTTACCAACGATTACTACATGAAAGACAATTTGAGCGCGCGCGCTACCTTTGAGTTTTCACTCAAAGAACTGAATACGAGACAGAAAATCCTTGCCATGTTCAGTATTATGCCCATGGTTAAAGTTGCTGCGGCTAACAGGTATCTTTCTACACGCGACGGAGGTGTTTCAGAAAATGCGGCAAACCGTGTGCAGTCCGAACTCGATATCATCGGCGCACTGGTTTCTACGGTAACTTTCAGCAGAGAAGTAAAACTCATTTACGCTATTCAGGGCTGGAATAAAAAAGACCGTCTCGACTCTGACCTTACGTATTTTAAAACATCGCACCTTTTAGAACTCGCAATTAACGCCAAAACAGCTAACTCAGGAACCTATTACAACAACAGGAATACTGCAATTCTGGCCGGAATAGAATACGAAGAAAAAAAATACCAGACAGGAAATGACCCCGTCGATAAAAGTATTAAAACCTATGCGCGTATATATTATTAACCCATGAAAAACAACAAACTATGAATAGACACACAAAAGATACAAAAAACATGGGTAATGGGATAACAGGGCAATAGGATAATATTATAACAGGATAAAATAATGAAGATCTTTGCAAAAGAGTGTATTTATGCCATAGCCGGCACATGTGTAATGATATGCGCACTATATGCTGATAATACCGCCCTTATGGAAGCATCTGCTGCAGGATCCGGCGAAATACCCACAGTCTTTATCCCGGTTATGGATGTGAATAATGTAAATCCGGCGATGATCGCCGCAAAAAACGATGAAGTTAATGCGACAATCGCGGTCACCGCAATGCCGGCGATGACCGGGCTCGATACCGGCGATCTGCGCGATTTTCAGTTCTCAGGGATTGCCGGCAACCGGATATTCGGCATTACGGGGCTCGGTCTGTACTACAGCAGTGCGATTTTCGATACTGTTTCAGTCTACCGCGAAATCGAAATCAATGTCCTCTACAGCAAACAAGTTACTTCGGGAATACTTCTCGGAGCGGTGATAAAAAATAATAATAAAGCCTATAATTCTTCCTCATCAACCGGAGTTCCTGACGGCTCTGATAATGACAACGAACTTTCATTCGGCACCGGTATTGTGTATTATTTTGCCAAGGATATGACCGCCGATCTTTATGTAAATAAGGCACTCTACAGTCTGAATTTCAAAGGTGTACCGTTTGACGCGCAGATGATCTCATACACGAGCGCAGTAACAAAGGTTTTTCAGGAAAAACTTACCGTAAATATCGGTCTGGATCTTACCGGCGACGGCACATATGCGGTAAAAAGCGGCCAGCGGTACAATATTATCAGCGTCCCCGCAATTAAATTTGACGTTGCAAGCGGAGTCATTCTGAATAACGACATGAACGGGATTGCATTTACCGCCGGGCTCGGCGCGGTAATTGTACAGCGCATACATGTTAATCTTGCCGCAAAATTTCCGTTAAACCGCGGAATGGTTCTCTACGGATTTACTGTAGGCGCCGCGTTCTAACTCCGTCATCACTACTTGCTTTGGTCACAGAAATCGCTGAGATATTCGCGTGCATTAGCGTTTATTCGCGGTTAAACCAATAGAAAACCGCTAATGGACGCGAATAAACGCGAATTGGGATAAAATCTGCCGAGCAATGATTTTATAAATACATTGATAAATAAATCTCAGCAAACAGCATCCGTAAAAGACATACCGTGCCCGGATTACGCCCCCGATTACATTGAGCGGCACATTACTCTTAATAATGCAATCTGTGCAGACGCTGAAAAAATAACAGATACAATTCACAGTGCGCTCGGGGGTGCGGTGCCGCTTTTTATTACCGGCTTCGGCGCAGCCGCGCAGTATAATGCGGTTACCAGCTTTCAATGCCCGGTACTTTGGCTGCATGGATGTACCGACACGCACCCGTCTTGCGCGGGTATGTATATTTATTCTGTGAAAGGGCAGGAAGTACGTACAAAAAATAGTACAGGCGTGATGATGTGTACGCACGAATCGCCTCTGGGCATGAATGGCATTATCGGACACTGCCGGAAAACAGAGGCTGTACTTTCTCCGCCCGCAGAAACAGAAAAAGTGTTCACAGATATAAAAAACATGCTTGCCGCATCCGGTTTTTCGTTTACCGACATATACAGGACATGGTTTTATAACCGGGATATACTCGCCTGGTACGGCAGTTTTAATAAGGTGCGTACAGAATTCTACACAAAAGAAGGGGTGTTCAGCAATATCCTCCCCGCAAGTACCGGTATCGGCGCGGAGAACCCATTCGGACGGAATGTGATGTATGCCGCAGCTGCGCTCAAACCTGCCCGGGGTGTAACAATACGGCAGATCGATTCGCCCCTGCAGGGGCCGGCGGTAAGTTACGGAAGTTCATTCAGCCGCGCGACACTCATTACACAAAAAAAATTCCGCAAAGTATTTATTTCGGGAACAGCCAGCATCGATCGTACCGGCGCATCCGTTCACCTCGGCAATTTTAAAAAACAGACAGAATTCACTTTTGAAGTTGTGGAAAAAATTCTTTCCAGCATTGGCATGAATTTTTCGGATATCACCCGCTCAATCGCCTACATCAGGGAAAGTGCGGACTTTCCCGTTTTCAGGTCATTGCGTCATGCACAGGGCCTCGGTACGGTACCGATGATCGTCACCCGTAACACCGTCTGCAGAGATGACCTCCTTTTTGAATACGAAGCCGACGCAGTTAAATTAGAATAAATTTATGACCGCATACTCTTTTCTGCATAAAATATTTTCATGGTTTGTGCAGGGTGTATTCTGGTGCACAATTATCGGCTTTTCTCTGCTATCGGCAGACGTTTCAGAACAGGACTCTGTCACACCTATCCCGGAAACAGAAACGAAATCTGCGGCTGAACCGTATTTTCCCTGGGAAATGGGAACTGTAGCAGTTCGGCAGAACAGTATCGATGATATCGTTCTTCCCCTTCTCGCATCAGTGACTAAGCGCCCGCTGTACCTTTGCTCCGATGAGGTTTTTTTACGCCGTGCATTTCTTGATATCGGCGGCACTATTCCGAACCCGGTGCAGATACGGCGGTTTCTTAAAGAAAAAAATCCCCGCAAACGGGAAATACTTATCGACATGCTGTTATCAAGCGAAGCGCATATCGACTATCTTTCCATGAAGTGGTGCGACCTGCTCAGAATAAAAAGTGAATTCCCTGTCCGTTTATGGCCGAACGCGGTACAGGCATACTACCGCTGGATACGGAGCGCGGTTAAAACCAACATGAGTTATGATGTATTCGTCCGCGCGCAAATATGCGCATCCGGCAGTAATTTCAGAGATCCCCCGGTCAATTTTCTGCGTGCGGTGGAAAACAAGGAACCTGTCCAGATCGCCGCAGCGGTGATGCTCACCTTTTTAGGCGTCCGCATAGAAAAATGGCCTGCGGAAAAAAAAAAACGGCGCAGCCGCATTTTTCTCCCAAACCGGCTACAAAGGCACCTCGGAATGGAAGGAAGAAATTGTGTTCTTCAACCGTTTCGCGAAACCTTTCATGGGTCAGGACGGCACACCGGTACGCCCCATGTATCCGGACGGGAAAAATGTTTTTATTCCCGCGGGTGCCGACCCACGTGTAGTTTTTTCGGAGTGGCTCATAAACGAAGAAAATCCATGGTTTGCCCGTAATCTCGTCAACAGAGTCTGGTCATGGATTTTCGGCCGCGGCATCATTCATCCCGCCGATGATATCAGACCGGACAATCCCCCGGCCAATCCCGTGCTCCTCAGCCTGCTTGAAAAAAACTTCATCCAATCCAATTGGGACATACGCGAACTGTACCGCTTTATCATGAATTCTGCAGCATATCAGCTCACATCTGTCTACGATCCTTCTGAGGTCGCTGCATCACCTTCTGCCGGCTTTGCCCGGTATACAATCCGCCGTCTTGAAGCTGAAGTGATTATCGACATTATCAACAGTATTTGCGGATCATCCGAGCAGTATATGAGTATGATACCTGAACCGTTTACATTTATTCCGCCAAACCAGCGCTCCATTACTCTCGCGGACGGCAGTATTACCAGCGCCTTCCTCGAATTATTCGGAAGGCCTCCCCGCGGAAGCGGTTATGAAAACGAAAGGAATAATGAATCCACCGCAGCGCAGCGCCTGCACCTGTTAAACTCAAGCCATATCCGTGATAAATTTGAAAGAGGCTGGAAAGTCCGCGGCTATCTGCGTGAACGGGACAGAAAAAAACCCCAGGTATCCGGATCTGATGCGTTCGAGGAATTATTTCTTCTCACTGTCGGACGGTTCCCCTCAGGAAAAGAACAGCGGACAATCGCCCAGGCGATGGATTCAGAACACTATACCCCCGCTGCGGCGGCCGGCGACGTGCTGTGGGCTCTGGTGAATTCGGCCGAATTTTTATACAGGCATTAAAAAAATGACACACACCATTCACACTTCTTCTCAGCGCGCACCGCGAAAAATGTCGCGCCGCGAATTTCTGCGGGCAGCCGCAGCAGCCGGTCTCGGCATTGCAGGATCCCGCCTTTCCGGATCGGTAGTTCCTCATGCAAAAGCTAAATCGGTTATTCAGATCTGGATGTGGGGCGGGCCTTCGCATCTGGATACGTTCGACCCGAAACCGGACGCGGGCTACGATTACCGCGGCCCCTACGATAAGGCAATACCCACAAGCGCGCTCGGTGTGGAGATGTGCGCAGGTCTTCCCCTTCTTGCAGAAAGAGCGCATTTATTTTCAATACTCCGGGGTATGACACACGGCAATAACGGACATGAAACTGCCTCCTACATGGTACAAACCGGCCGGATGCCAGGCGACGGTATTGATTATCCCGGAGCGGGGGCAGTGGTGAGTTATTTTAAAGGATACGCCGGCGGGTACAAGGGTCTTATTCCGCCGTACATCGTAATGACTCAGCTTCAGGGCAGATTTTCTGAATCCGGTTTTCTCGGCAACGCAAGCAGGCCTTTCGCAACCGGCGGCAATCCCGGCGCGCCAAGGTTTGAAGTTGAAGGCGTGGTCGCAAAAAACATTTCCGGAGAACGGCAGATTCAGAGAAAAACCCTGCTGAGAAATCTTGATTCCTTCGGCAGTCTCATCAGCGGAGTACCTGCCTACGCAAAATCGCTCCAAAGCGAAGAAGAAGCGTGGGAACTCATCACCGGAGATTCAGGAAAAATATTTGATCTCAATACTACGGACAGACAAACCCGCGAAGCATACGGGATGAATAAATTCGGCCAATCCTGTCTTGCCGCACGCAGGCTTGTTGAATACGGCGTACCCTGGATTACTATCAATTATGAGGGATGGGATACGCATAAAAACCATTTCGAGGAAATGCGCAGAAAACTTCCGGAGCTTGATAAAGGACTTTCTTCACTGATCGATGACCTCTCCCGGACAGGGCTTCTCGATTCAACAATAATCTGGTGGGGCGGAGAATTCGGACGTACGCCCAGGGTTGACTGGGATCCGCCATGGAGCGGAGGGCGCAGTCATTACGGACCGGCATTCAGTTCCATGCTGGCCGGAGGCGGATTTAAAGGCGGCATTGCGCTCGGCGCGACCGACGCACGCGGCGAAGAGGTGCGTGACCGCCCCGTGTACCCATGGGATATGATTTCATCAATTTACCGTCAGATGGGTATAGACCTCAACGCGGTTATTCCGCATCCCCGCGGCTTTGATGTGCGTATTACTCCAGAAAGCGCGCTGAAACTGCCAAGCGGAGGACTTCTTGATGAACTGGTGTAATTTCCTGATCCTGTTTTGTATATGACGCATCAAAAATTTATTTCAGCAAAGTGTTTTTCTATGAAATGCATTTACAATCGTTTTTTTTTAATGCCTCTGCTTATTTATACAATACTCGGCTATTCCGGTTGCCTGTATGTAACGGCGCAGGCAGTGAAAAAACCTCATATCGGATATTTATATCCTGCAGGTGCCGCAGCCGGCACAACGGTTACTGTACGCATAGGCGGTCAGCACCTCGAAGGCGCATTCAATGTGATGATTACCGGTATTGAGGCGTCCTCGGAAATAAATTCCTACAACATCAAATTTGACCAGCGTAAATTCCGCAATCTCCAGACGAGTGTGGAAGCCATTGAAGGAAAACTTATTAATGCAGAAGGGATGGAAAAAGAAAGGTATCAGAAAGCGCTCGCGAGAGTACATGAATTAATAAGTTATGCGATGGAAGAGCCTCAGGACGAGGAACTGAAAAAATACTACCGGCAGTTTTTAATGAAAGAACAGCCTAATGAACAGATCGCAGAGGTGATCAGTACGGTTATCGCGCTACCGGCGGGACTTATTCCGGGCACGTGTGAGATTCGACTCCAGACACCGCTTGGTTTTTCCAATCCGATGATCTTCTGTATTTCTGATACAGTTGAAATAATGGAGTCTGAACCGAATGATCTGCCGGGGAAAGAGACTCCGGTGTCCCCGCTGCCGGCGGTGCTCAACGGGCAGATCCTTCCCGGAGAAATTGACCGGTTCCGGTTTTTCGCTGAAGCAGGGAGTGCGGTCGTAATTAAACTGGAAGGGAGAGCGCTTATCCCCTATCTTGCAGATGCGGTACCGGGATGGTTTCAGCCCGTTGTTACCGTGTACAATGAAAAAGGCGAAGAGATTGCGTATGCAGATGATTATAACCGGAATCCGGATCCGCTGTTTTCATTTGTTCCGCCGGTGAGCGCACCGTATATACTCGAGGTAAGAGACAGCATCTTCCGAGGAAGAGATGATTTTATCTACAGAGTTACTGTCGGACCAATACCGTATATTACTTCTGTTTATCCTCTCGGAGGAAGTGTGAAAACCGACATTACCCTTGAGTTGTCCGGGTTCAATCTTCCCTTCAGCACCTATACGCTTAACGCGCCGCATACAGAGCAGTCAACAAGAAAAAAAAGACAGGAAACCATATACGCTCTGGCCGGCAATGATTATACATTGTCGTACATACGGCTTCCTTACTCAAAAAAACCGAACCCGAAACAACCCTGGCTTACCGGTTACAGCGCACCTCTTTCATTTAATCTCAGCAGCGGTAATGAAATACTTCTCGGCCCGGCGCAGACCAATACAAGAGTAACGCTGCCGTGTACAATCAACGGAAGATTTTTAACATCCCGCGCGCAGCATCATTATTCATTCATTGTAAAAAAAAATGAAATCTTCGCTGCAGAGGTCACCGCGCACCGTCTCGGTTCACCGGCCGATACCGCGATTTTCATTACCGATCCTTCCCGTGCGGTTATTGCCCGCAGCGATGATGTACGCGACGAATCCTGCGGACTTATTACGCATCACGCTGATCCGCAGATAACTCTGACCGCGGTAAAGGACGGAATACATACACTTACGATTTTTGAAGTCCAGGATAAATTCGGTTCAAATCAGAGTTACCGACTCAGAATAGGGCCGCCTGAGCCTGATTTTTCAGTGAGGATTGCTCCATCAGTCGTGTACCTCCCTGCAATGGGAAGCACATGCGTAACTGCCCATATAATCCGCAGAAACGGGTATTCAGGGCCTGTGAGCCTCTCACTTACCGGCGAAGAAATTTCTGATGTTACCCTGAGCGGATCGGTAATCAGCAGTGCGCGCGCGCTCTTTACCCTTACCGCTCCGGCGGATCCGAAAAAGAAAAACAAAGGTAAATTCTATACCGCAGCACTTCATGCCTCCGCACACATAGAAGGTACTGAGATTATCCATCCCGTTGTTCCTGCAGAGGATATGATGCAGGCATTCCTGTGGCGGCATTTAGTTCCGGCAAAAAATTTTATTATCTGTATTGAGAACAGAAACCGTGCGCAGCTCAGCCTCGTTAAGCAGGGCACACTCACGCTGTTTCCCGGCGCAGAAGCGCGTATTCAGTTTAACGCGGTAATTGATGGGAGAAAACAAGCGGCTATCCCTCCTCAAACCCGGATCTCAGTTGAGCCGTTTGAAGATATTCAGGGAATAACCGTTGGAAGTGTTGAGATCCCCTCGGCGCAGAAACCGGGACAAATAACAATTCTTTCTGACCCGGAAAAAGCAAAACCGGGTACAAGCGGAAACATCGTATTGAATTTCTACGTATTAACCACAAATCCCCGCAACAATGCTGAAATTAAATCATTTATTGCGATGCTCCCCGCCGTACCATACCGAATCGAAGCTAAAACTCCGTAATCAGCCTGGCCCGTATGTCTGATTCAGAACAGTATTATGCCCATTGTGCCGGACAGGAACAAAAATTCGAATCACGCTGCATCCGCTGCGGCTTGTGCTGCGGCGTGGATGACGATCCATGCAGTGAACTCCGCCGAAGCAGCGGTAATTCATTTTACTGCGCCGTATATCCTGACAGACTCGGCGAGCATCGAACCGTCTCAGGAAAAACATTTACATGCGTTCCCATCCGCGAAATAATCAAATCAGGTTCGCTCCGCAACGGCTGCGGATACAGAAATTACCGGAACAGGCAGTAAAATACAGCATTATAAAGTCTGTAACAAATCAAAGTCAGTCCATGGTAATACCATTATCTCTGAAGTGTCCTGATATGGCACGGGTGTGCGGCAAAAACAATAGCGGGGAACTTGTGGGTACTCTGCAGCAAACGCCTTAAAGCCCCTGCATTTTGAAAGATCGGGCTTTGTATCTGATTTTATTTCAATGGCAGCAAGAGGTTCGCCGGAACCGCGTGATAAAATAAGATCGATTTCATGACCGGCGCTGTTCTGCCAAAAGGACATTTTAAAATCACGTTGTGCATACTCATTCCACCGGAAGAATTCCTGAATGACCATGGCTTCAAAGAGTTCACCGAACCGCGATGTCCTCTCGGTAATTTCGAGCAGCAACTCTCCGCGCAGCGCATTGGCAACGCCGTTGTCAAATAAAAAAAATTTATATCCCGTAAGCAATTGTTTGCGCGCCGGTGCGTGCCAGCCGCGTAATTTAAAACCAATGTAAGTGTCTTCGAGTATCTGAAAATATTCCTGCACGGTGTGGTATGAAAGCCGTAAAGGCTTGCCAATTCCAGTTGCATTAATTACTTTCCCGTGATATTGCCCTGCGATTTCAAGAAACCTGGAGAATGAATCAATTTTTCGGACCAGCGATTCTTCGAGGACCTCTTCCCGCAGATAGGTATTGACATAAGCTTTAAGAACCCGTTCCGGTTCATGTTCTGCAAGCGCTGCACAGGGCAAACTGCCGAAACGCAAAGTCTTACCGATGTCCCGTGGAAATTCCCGATAGGTAAGAGGAAATAAACTAAGCGCAATGAGCCGGCCGGCGAGCATATTAGCTCCACCGCGCCGCAGTTTTCGCGCGCTTGATCCGGTGAGAAGAAAACGCACCTTGCCGGAATAACCAGTATGCAATTGATGCACAATATCCAGAAGCACAGGGATTCTTTGTACCTCATCAACAAACACAGTTAATGTATCTTTGCTGTTCTTGATTAATCCCTCAATGTCCGCACGAAACTGAGCCGGATCACGCAGATATCTTTGATAATATTCCGGTTCCAGCAGATTAACTGAAAAAGAAGAATCGATAGACTTCAGCCACTCCTGAGCAATTACAGTTTTTCCCGTACCGCGCGCGCCAAACAGAAAAGCTGATGTTTTTCTTCCAAGAATCTTAAATAAATCGAGTTCCCTAGAAATCATACTTCTATATTATAACATAAAACAGAAGTATGATTTCTTTCTTAGGAATTCTCACTAATTTTTGAATAGGCTATGTAAATGGGTTATAAGTCCTTTAATTGAGGCAGACGTTTGCGGTTGGTTTTTTTTTTAGGCAGCGTGGAAGGGGTTTCGCAATGGCAATTCAGACGGACGTTTGTTTGTTTTCAATAGGCACCGTGGAAGGGATTTCACCACCGGCAATTCAGGCGGACGTTTGCCGCCGCCCTCCTGGCGGCGTACTGCACTCTTAACGGAGAAAAAAAATGCGGCATCCTGCCGTTTTTTTCTCCGTTAAGCCGCTCTGAATTACCTAGGCGGCGAAACCCTTCCACTTGGCTATTGAGAGCAACACTACTGTTAAACAGAGATACT
>Ga0180007_10004604_pt1 | contig 14487 bp, 14 predicted proteins | sample MM_PC_MetaG_FD_121122 | JGI IMG/M metagenome (GOLD analysis project Ga0180007, IMG submission 121122) | Groundwater microbial communities from the Aspo Hard Rock Laboratory (HRL) deep subsurface site, Sweden - MM_PC_MetaG | ecosystem: Environmental > Aquatic > Deep subsurface > Groundwater... | reverse complement strand
CCTAACCATCTTAATCTGGTGGCAATGGCAAAGAGGTCACACCCGTACCCATCTCGAACACGGAAGTTAAGCTCTTTAGCGTCGATGGTACTGCATGGGAGACTGTGTGGGAGAGTAGAACGCCGCCAGATTATTCTTGCATAAGCCCTGATCGTTTGTATAAACGGTCAGGGCTTTTTGCGTTCACTGGCCAAATAAAGTCTTACTTTCCTCATGTCTACATCGGTGACAGGATCATTTCCGATGACCAGACAGGTCTTGGCAATCTTGGCCGGATACATTATCCGTGCCTGTTTTTCCCAGGAACGCCTGGTCTATATACCGGTGGAAGATTCCGATGACTTTACTGCCAAGGTTGTTTATACCTTTAAAGACCGGAAGTCCTGAAAAGCTTTTAATGCCTTGGACTGGCTGGCCAATCTGGTCACACAGATTCCAGGCCGGTATGAATAGACGGAGAGGTATTGCGGCTGGTATTCAAACAAATCCCGGGGGATGAGAAAAAAGGCCGATCAGGATGACGTCATTCCTGCTGTTTTCCCGAACCAGTTGTCCTCCAAGGAGTTCAGACAGAATTGGGCACGTCTGATTCAACAAACTTATGTGATAGACCTCTTATTTTTTTGGTATTTTATCCAGCCTGGCACTGGATTTTGAAAAAGGCTGGGGAAAACCGGTGCTGCCGAATTTTTGGAAATCCCCCCCAGCACCCTGAGGCACAGGATGAACAAACCGGGAATCCGATATGGCAGATGTACAAAAAACGGGCGAGGGGACGGATTCGCCGAATGATCGACATGGGTCCGCGTCCGGGCATTGAAACCAGATGAACAGAACGCTTTTGGGAACGCCGCATCATAACCGCCGGACTCAGAAATAACATGACGGTATTTTAGGACATGACGAATGCCGTGCCATTCTTAAAAATGCGATACTGAAATTCGCAATGGAAAAGCCCATGACCAGACAAGTTGATGTGGCCATAATCGGTGCCGGCACTGACGGTCTGATCCCCCACTAGTGACCGGGCTTGTTTTAGGCTCTGCAGATCCATATCCAGTTTTTTCATGATGGATTTATGCGAATAATGGCGCAGGCCCAGGGCATCAGCGACACAGACCAGAAACAAGTACAAAGCAGACTGTTCATGGGTGCATGACTCAATATATCGGTTCCTGACAAGCCGGTGATCGACCCAGCTGAAGCTTTCGGGTATTTGCCGGATTCTGGCTATGCCATCTTGTAACGCAGTTTTGTCCTTTGTGCGCTTCCAGTAGCTCGGGTTATTTTGTCTCCACTTAATTGAATTAGTAGGATTCGCGTAAATCGGGATGCAGATTGCCATGGATTTTATCCGGGGCCTCTGGGCGAATCTGCATCCCAATAAGAAGGGATTATATATCGGCCAGCCGCTGGTCATACATGGAGCCCACTCCATATTCATTCCGTCGCATGAATTTATCCAAAGACGGCCCGATCAGCTGCATTTCCGTATTTTTTTTCTGGACGTCCTGGGCAATTCTCATCTCCTTGGTACAGCCGGTGCTGTAAGTTGAGTCCTTTCCAATCCATTCCGGGGGCACTTTTTGGTTCATCAGGGCAAAACTATCGGCAATATCGTCTGCTGTCTGGAATCTCCAGATATCGATATATCCGCTTCTTTGTACAATCTCCCACATATACATGAGGTCATCGGCATCCATGCCGGGTTCATAATATTTCGACGGGTTGATAATAAACAGATCGGCTGACATTTGGTTTAAATCATCGATGAAGAGACTCATGATTTTTTTGGCGACATCAATCTTGCCGGGTATGGATCCGATGATACCACTGTAAAACATCACGGTCATGTTCCGGGCCTTTGCTGATTTCATCTGATCTATGATTCGGTTGGCTTTTTCTTCAAGGTCCTTGTGGGAAAAATTAATAAAATCAGGATGCCGGGGCTTAAAGACAATGGTGAGTTCACCGTTTTCTTCACTGATATTGACGACGTCCCGGGTGAATTGAAAATGGGTATTGATCAAACGGTTTTTCTGTCCTTTCCCCCTTGAAATCACGCAGTCAACCTCTTTGAAAATCCGGGAAAAGGTGGTGGATGTCAGGAGAAGATTCAGGGTTTCGTGGGTGCCGTCGGAGATTACGTAGATATTTTCATCCTGTTTGAGTCGTTGCACTAGCTCGTTCTTGCCAATGGCTTTTTCGTGAATAAAATGAGCGGTTTCTAATGCTTTTGTCAATACGGGATCATTTCGGGTATCGGAGAGAGAGATTTTTTTGAAAAAAGGACTCTCTTTGACTGCCAGAATAACGATATGTCCCAGTTCTGCCAAAAATCTGGCGATGAAAATATCCACTACCACGCCCCCTGAATCATCCAGCAACCAGAGGATTTTGCTTTTCGGGGTGTGGATCAGCTGGGTCAGGCGGTTCATTCCATTTCCCGCAATGGGGGTTTTGAAAATTTCTTTAAACTGGGCCGGGGTTGGTATTTTTGCATTGTCATTTGTCCACAAATGGGGGGCTGACAAAAGGCTTAACAATCGTTGAAATTCGATTTCTTTGATTTTTTCTCTCAGTTCATACAAAGACAGGCTGTTGATATCTTCAATGGAACCGTTTATCTGGTTCAATGCCTTTTTAAAGGTTTCTGAGGTTAACAGGGCTTTGACCCGTTTGTTTTCTTGTCTTTTTTCATCAAAATAAGGATTTTCGATGTGGGTCCGACTTGAAAAAATTTTACACAATCGTTTTTCAAGGCGTGAAGGGATCAGAAGTCCGGTTTCTATCTCATGGTCATATTTGATTTTTATCAGGGATTTTAGAAAATTCCGGTCATAGTCTGAGTCAATGACATCATCCACAAGTTTTATGACCTTGTCATAGACTTGCTGGTATTCATCTTTCAGGAGTTTGGGATATTTCCTGGACATGATGGCATCAAACATTTTATCCGAACACGGATAAAAACGTTCGTTGTTTTCCAGATAGACCATAAATTCAATTTGTTCAAGGGTGCTGACTTTAGTGGGATAGGCAAAGGGGTCAATGTGATTTTCAAGAAAAAAGATTGTAAACCAGGCATCAAGGTCTGGATCTTTTCCTATTTGGATGGGGGTAAAGTCGGTTATGGTCATGGGGTCTCCTTTTATGGGGTGAATGGGTAATATATCACTTCATTTATTCTTTTTCAAACAAATCCGAGTGAAAATTGCCTTGACAGGGCCTGGGATCGGGGCGTATTTTTTTGAAATGAACCAGAAAACTGCATTTAAAATACTCGGGCTTTCGCCAGGGGTATCCATGGCCCAGGCAAAAAAGGCTTTCAGGGACCTGGCAAAGCAATACCATCCGGACTTAGATGCCAGGAAAAAAATCGGGGATGTCCGGGCAGGTGCCCGAATGGAACGGATGAAACAGATCAATCAAGCTTTCCATTTTCTTTTGCCCTTGCTGTCAAAGGAGAATAAGGGGCCGGATAATCCATCGAAAGAAACGTCCGGTTCCGCTAGTACAAAAGTTTCTTTTTCGGATTTGGTGCAACTTTTCAAGAAATTCTTTAAATTGAGATTCTTTCTAAAACCAGGCGTAAAAAAGCCGCCCTATGGAAAACCTGAAGCCCGGCAGGGAAGAAAGACAGGGCAGACGGTTCGGTTTGATGAACTCCTGCACTCCCTTTATTCGGGCGCCAGACCTGCTGTTGACAAAAAAAGTAAGGCAGGTGGCCGGGAGTCCAGGATTCAGCCCCATGCCAATTTTTTAAAGTACATGGATGTCAAGCGTAAAATCGATTCCAGAACCCGACGGAGTGGAAAACACCATTCTCACAGGGTTGAACGAATACAGCCCATCCCCCGGGTGAATCCCATGGGCGATAACAATAACTCTTGACCCGTTTTTTTATTAAAGCGCAATGGCGGCAAGGCAGTTGCCTGTTTTTAACTCCATTATTCTGGCTTGAAATTTATCAATGATGCCATAGGTGTACAATTGATTCCGGGGGCTTGTGAGACTGCCTGGGTTCATAAAAATTTGGGCATTATGTCTTTCAAGCAAGCAAAGATGGGTATGGCCCTGGATGATGATATCGGTCTTGTCCGGAATGATAGGATTCTCATGTCCGTGGTGCAGGAAAATCGTTTTTTCAGCGTATCTGAATTCAAGGAAGTGTCCATGGCCTGGATAAAACGATGGCTGATCGCAATTGCCGTAAACATAATACAGCTTATGGGCTAAGGCCGGTATCTGTTTTTTAATCCCTTCCGGCTTAAAATCGGTGTTGGAATAGTTTCCGTACCGGGTGTCAAAAAGATCGCCGGCAATCACGAGGCCGTCACCGGGCGCCATCAATTCCTTTAGGGTCAGCCAGGTAGCAAAACTGCCGTGTACGTCTGCCGTAATAAAAAGTTGGGACATGGGATCAGGCCTTAATGGGTCTTTCTGTTTTTTTCAATGCCTGGATCCGCTCCAAAACCGGCGGATGGGAATAATTTAAAAAAACATAAAAGGGATGGGGGGTCAGGTTTGACAGATTGTGGGCACTTAATTTTTTCAATGCCGTGACAAGGGGGCGGTGATCGTGGGTGGTCTCTGCCGCAAACCTGTCCGCAGCGTATTCATCCCTGCGGGAGAACACCTGCAGGATCAAGGAAAGAAACAGATCAATGGGGGAAAAAAGCATGCCAAAAAAGATCAGGCCTGCATAGACGGAACTATTGTCCACAAAAAAGGCATGGAACAGGCTTTCATGGGAGATAAACAAGGAGACCAGGAAAAAAATTATCCCCATCTGCCCCACGCTCATCACCAGGCGCTTGAGGATATGTTTTTTCTTAAAATGTCCCATTTCATGGGCAAGGATTGCGACCAGTTCTTCAATGGTCTGTTCTTTGATCAATGTGTCAAACAATACGATGCGTTTGTTTTTTCCAAAACCGGTAAAAAATGCATTGGATTTGCCGCTTCGCTTGGATCCATCCATGACAAAAATATGGGCGAGTGAAAAATCAATGGATCTTGCATAGCGGAGAATGGCTGCCTTTAAAGGTCCTGATTCCAGAGGCGTGAACTTGTTGAACAGGGGCATGATCCAGGTGGGAACCATATAGTGTATTACCATGATAAACAGAATGCTGGCCATCCAGCAGAAAAACCAGGCAAAGGGTCCGCCGGACTCAAAAAACCAGAGAATCAGGGATAAGAGTATGCCTCCCAGAACAGTGGACAAGAGGATGGATTTGGCAAGGTCTGAAAAAAACAGTCCGGGTGTTGTTCGGTTGAATCCGAAATTTTCTTCGATGATAAAGGTGCTGTACAGGCTGAAGGGAAGGGAAATTAAACGCTTTGAAAGCAGTAAAATTCCTGTAAACAAAAGACCGGATACAATTGTATTTTGTCCCAAATTTCTGACAAAGGTATCCAGGATGCCAAATCCGCCTGAAAACCAAAACACCAGTAAAACAACAAGATCAAAGCTGGAACAGATGAATCCGAACCGGGTATTGACCTTCAGGTATTGCTGTGATTTGGCGTAGGTTGCACTGTCAAAAACATCTGAAAAATCACCTGGCAGCTGTGGGTTTATATTTTTAATGTTCAGAAAATCTGCCAGAGCATTCATTAAATATCCGCCGATCAGGGTTGTTAAAATGATGAAGACAATGAATTGGTCGGAAAAAAACATAGGATTCGGTAGGATACCTTTTTAAGAATTGATACGGTCTCTTAATTTTCCAGCGCGTTTAGAGGTCATACCCCTTCTGGGTAAGGCCAGGTTTTCTTTTATTTTTTCTGCAATGATGGTTTTTGTTAATACCATAAACATTACTCCTGGGATAGATGCGCCTTTTATAGTTTTTATTTCTCAAATTGGTTCGTGTGAAAATTAAAGTGCTAAAATACTTTAATCCCCGAGGTGTTGTCAAGTAAGGAACCGTGTCTTGTCTATAAAATATGCTCTGTTATGGTGTTTTATTAACCTTTTATTTGGGTGCCGAACTAAAATAGCGCAATTTTCCGGGCTGACAGATTTTACATGGGGTCACCTTTACTTTATTGCATTTATTTTTGTCGGATACGGACATGTTGATAAAAAGTACAATATACGAAGCCCTTTAATGGATGACCCCTTTCTTTAAATCCAAAGTCCAGTTGTCTAAAATAAATCCAATGTTTTTTTGTCAGCAGTTGGACAAGGGGCTGTGATAAGATAATTATTGTAATCGCTTTGGAGAGTATGGCATCAATTTCCGATGGATTTTTTGTCATATAAAACAAGATGTTTGCAGAAAGATTCAGCTGATTGCGCTTTTGGGCCAAGGCTGATAGGCTCAGAGTCATCATCTCAAATTGCCGTGGGCCTGCTTTTTGTTTTAGATTGTTAATTTTCCGATAATTTGTTATTTTTAAGAGGCGTTCAGCATGCCTGAAGATTTAATTAATTTGATGATGAATGTCATATGATTATAAATATTGAGTTTTAATTTCCGGTTTTAATATGGAGTGGTTATGAAAACGATAAAAGCAATTACTTCCCTGGATGGACGATATGCCGGGTTGACCCATGAACTGGCCGATATTTTTTCTGAATTTGGGCTGATACGGCATCGGGTCCAGGTAGAACTTGAGTGGCTTAAATTTATTATCACTGACCTTAAGCTTGTCCCAATGGATGGGCTTGATTTGCGACCCATTGATGACATTCTCACAACTTTTGATTGCAGCGATGCAGAACAGGTTAAAAATATTGAGAAAAAAACCAATCACGATGTAAAGGCGGTTGAGTATTTTATAAAGGATAAGCTGGATGCTGCCGGGCTTGCGCATATCAGAGAATGGGTTCATTTCGCCTGCACCTCTGACGATATTAACAATACGGCCTATGCCTTGATGCTAAAAAAGGGCAAGGATCTGGCGGCAGACCTTCTAAACCAGTGTATTGAAAGGCTCGAAGAAAAGGCCTTTATCCATAAATCTGTCCCAATGATGTCCAGAACCCATGGGCAGCCGGCAACCCCGACCACTGTGGGAAAAGAATTTGTTAATTTCGCCTGGCGTATTCGTCAGGAATCGATTTTTCTCGAAGAAAAACAGATTCAGGCAAAGATGAACGGCGCCACTGGAAATTACAACGCCCATTTGTTTGTTTTTCCGGAGATCGACTGGATTGGCGCCTCGGAACGGTTTATTACCCGCCATTTGAATCTGGAACCCATTCTGTATACCACCCAGATCAATCCCAATAGTTCATTGTCCCAGGTGTTGCATTCTTTGGTCAGGGCTGCGGCCATTCTGATTGATTTTGACCGGGATATGTGGGGATATATCAGTCTTGGTTATTTTAAGCAGCGGATTAAGGAAGGGGAAACCGGCTCTTCCACCATGCCCCACAAGGTCAATCCCATTGATTTTGAGAACAGTGAGGGCAACATGGGGCTTGCCATCTCCATGATGGAACATTTGGCCGTGAAACTTCAGAAATCCAGATTCCAGAGGGACTTGAGTGATAGCACAGTGCTCAGAAGTCTGGGGTCGGCGTTTGCCTATTTTTTAATCGGGGTAAAAAATACCTTAAAGGGGCTTGCCAAACTGGATTTGAATGCCCAGGTCATTGCAGCGGATCTTGAAAGCAATCAGGAACTTCTGGCAGAGCCCTTCCAAACGGCCATGAGGGTTTTCGGCGAAGAAAATCCCTATGAGCGGCTCAAGGATCTGACCCGGGGACACAAAATAGGGAAAACCGAATTACGGGCATTTGTGGACGGCCTTGAAAAGGTTCCTCCGTCGTTTAAGGCCTGTATGGGGAAATTGACGCCGGCAACCTATGTGGGCCTTGCCGAAAAATTGGTGGATGTCTATTTTAATACAAAAAAATAGGAGAAGGAATTTCCATGCAACATGAGCCACAAGAGAGCCTGGATGCACCCCTAGTATTTGCAGAAGAAGAGACGCTGCTGCCGGGAAAAGAACCCTGCCCGGCAGAAATAAATACCCTTTGGCCGATTTTGATTGTTGATGATGAGGAGGATGTACACAAAATCACACGGATTACCCTGAAAGGATTCTCTTTTCAGGGGCGGGGTATCCGATTGCTCAGTGCCTACAGCGGAAAAGATGTGAAAAGGATTCTGGCAGAAGAAACACAGATTGCTCTGATTTTTCTGGATGTGGTGATGGAAGAAGAGGACACGGGCCTCAGGCTTGTGGAATATATCCGAAATAATCTGGGAAACCATGCGATCCGCATTGTACTGAGAACCGGCCAGCCGGGCAAGGCTCCGGAACAGACGGTCATCTCCCGATATGATATCAATGATTATAAAACCAAGCCGGAGTTCACTGCCCAGAAATTATTTACCTGTGTCACTGCCTGCCTGCGGGCATACCAGAGTCTTAAAACCATAGAGAGGAACCGGGAAGGCCTTGAGGCCATCATAAATTCTTCATCCATTGTATTTGAAACCCCTTCTTTTTTTAGGTTTGGGCATCGAGTGCTCGACCAGCTTCATGCGGTTTTAAAACTTGACAGGGAACCTGGTATTGACAGTGCCTATTTTATGGGTGTCCCCGACGGGCAAATACAGCTTATGGCTGGAACCGGTGCCTATGAAAGCCGAGAAGGGATAAGCCTTAAAGAGGCTCTTCCCAAAGCTGTTTTTGCAGAATATGAAGGTCTGGCTTCAATCGGGGGAGAGGTGTTTTCAGAAGACGCATACCTGGGCATCTTTAAACCCAAAGATGGCTTTACCAGTCTTTTGTATGTAAAAAACCATGTGCGGCTTGATTCTGTTGAAAAATATCTGTTGAGACTATATGCCCATACTATTTCCGTTGGGTTTGATAACCTCCGGCTGGCCAGGGAGATTATAAATACCCAGAAAGAAGTAATTTTAACCCTTGGGGAGGTCGTGGAAACCAGATCCCAGGAGACCGCCAACCACGTCGCCCGGGTTGCTGAGGTGTGTTATCTTTTAGCCAAGAAATACGGCATGGATGAACAAACAGCTGAATTGCTGAGGCTGGCCTCTCCCATGCACGATGTGGGAAAAATCGGTGTGCCCGAGGCCATTTTGCATAAACCCGGGAAACTGACCCCCGATGAATTTGATATTATCAAAAAACATGCCCAAACCGGATATGAAATTTTGTGCAAATCCAATCGTTCTATCATGAAGGCCGCAGCAGTCGTAGCGCTCCAGCATCATGAACGATGGGATGGAAAAGGATATCCCCAGGGGTTGAAGGGCAAAGAGATTCATGTGTTCGGTAGACTTGCGGCCATCGCGGATGTGTTTGATGCACTAAGCCATAAGCGATGTTATAAAGAGGCCTGGCCCCTGGAAAAAATTATAGATACCTTTAAAAAAGAAGCGGGATTCCAGTTTGATCCGGAACTGGTGGATATGTTTTTGATGAGTATAAATGAGTTTCTGGGTATTAACCGGCGTTTTCCCGAGTAAAACAAAAAAAGTTATTGTTTGTGCTGGGGTGTGAGGTTGGAGTCCGGCAATTTTTAGAACCACTGGTTTGAAAAGTTACCAAGCTAGGCAGGGAACAATTGGGTTATGCTGGTTTGTTTTGTTGCCACTTGGTAAATATCGGATAGAAAATTTTTATCCGGTCTTTTTCCCCTTTTTATCACAGGGCATCTTTCATCATAGTTTCACGGGTTCTGCCTGCGCAAAAGGGCTTTGGCAAGATATTTGCTTCGGAAACGAAAGGACGAGAGGACGCGAACAGATAAGGGATGGGCTCTGGCTTCAGATCCATTTGCAATTGTCCCTTTTGGCAAAAAATATTAACCAAGGAGTAAGAGATGATTGTCGGAATACTGAAAGAAATTAAACCCCAGGAAAATCGTGTGTGCATGACGCCGTCAGGTGTTGATATGATGAAAGCCAACGGGCACAGTGTATATGTGGAAAAAAATGCAGGGGAGGGGTCTGGTTTTGATGACAATATGTATAAGGAAGCAGGCGCCCTTATTCTGGACACGCCCGAAGAGGTATACGCAATTTCTGAAATGGTTATGCACGTGAAAGAGCCCCAGCCCAAGGAATATGATCTGATAAAAAAGGATCAGATTGTGTTTACCTATCTCCACCTGGCTGCGGACAAAGCCTTGACAGAGGGGCTCCTTGGAACCGGTTCCATCGGCATCGCCTATGAAACCATTGAGGATAAAAAGGGGGGGTTGCCCCTGCTTGCCCCCATGAGCGAAGTTGCCGGCCGTTTGGCCACACAGGAGGGTGCAAAGTATCTTGAAAGGACCTTTGGTGGCAGAGGCCTTCTTCTGGGCGGTGTTACCGGAACGCCTTCTGCCAGTGTATTGGTTATCGGCGGCGGTGTGGTGGGAATCCATGCGGCCCAGGTTGCCTGTGGTATGGGGGCCAATGTGACCATACTGGATATGAACATTGATCGATTGCGATATCTTTCTGAAATAATGCCTGCCAATTGTACGGCCCTGATGTCTTCTCCGGCGCTTATCCGGGAGCTTGTAAAAAGTTCTGATCTGGTTGTGGGAGCCGTTCTAGTGGCTGGCGCCAAGGCGCCGAAATTGATTACACGAGAAATGCTGTCAACCATGAAAAAAGGAGCGGTGATCGTTGATGTCGCCATTGACCAGGGCGGATGTTTTGAAACCTCAAGGGCCACTACCCATAAAGATCCCATTTTTGAAGTGGATGGGGTGATCCATTATTGTGTCGCCAATATGCCGGGTGCAGTACCGTTAACATCGACCATTGCACTGACCAATGCAACCTTGCCCTATGCGCTGAAACTCGCCAATACCGGTTTGAAGGCAGTACAACAAGATCCGGGATTTGCAAAAGGGGTTAATTATGTGGGGGACAAACTGGTTTGCAGGCCGGTTGCAGATGCCTTTGGATTCGAATATACGGACCTGAATACGCTGTTCTAGAGATTTTTCCCAAATGGAAAAATAAAAAGAATCCCATGATTTTATCTTCATGGGATTCTTTATGTGAAATAAATATACGCGGTTAATGTGTAGCAGAAGGCATCTTGATGGTAAAACTTCGAATATACCATGGTGCTGATTTATATTTCAGCTGCTTGAGACCTTTTGTTTCCAGGCAATCAATGGCAAGAACAAATGTGTGATAATCAATTTGGATATCATGCCAGCCGAGATATTTTAAGCGTTTGTTGGCCTGGCAATGGGACATATCAGGGTTGATTAAAAATGCATTGGCAAGGCTGCGGATGAAGCCGGGTATTAAAGAGGCTTCAACCCCATTTTCAATCAATTTGAGAATAAGTTTTTGATCAATGATCGTCATTGCAATCGCCTTGCCGTTTGATGGTTTGGGAGCATTCGCACACAGGGATCTATCCGATTAGACTACATCATATTCAAGAATGACAATCGAGTCAATCCTAATGAGTCCGGATCAAAAAACCAATAAAAATCAAAGATGCCGTAAAATTGGGTGTTCCACGGGTGCTGATTTGTAATATTGGTATTTTCCCTTTAAAAGGCTTTGATTTTCGTTTAAAAATGCGGTTTTTTAGACTGTTGATCCCAAGGGCTTTCTCTCCTGGCAAATTTTCACCTTGACAAAAGTTTTTCTTTTTTATTGCTCAAACCAGTGATATTGTGATCTAGTCCAAATAAAGTGGAGGTCATGGGAATGGAAAAATCTGTCTCCCGCAAAGAGGCGCTGGCCCTTTTAAGATTGGCCAGGGCCGCTATTGCCGCAAAATTTAAAGGAAAGAATGAAGATACAAAAATTTTGTCCGTTGATATCCCTGAGGTGTTCTTGACTCAAAAAAAGGGCGTCTTTGTGACGCTTCATAAAAAGGGACACCTTCGCGGGTGTATTGGAAATATTGAACCAAAGCAAACACTTGTCAATGGTATTAAAGACAATGCAATATCTGCGGCCTTTAAGGATAGTAGATTTTCCCCTCTGACGCCCGACGAATTGACCCTGATTGATATTGAAATCAGTATTTTGAGTACCCCTGAAAAAATGGCATATCAGGATACCCGGGACCTTTTGTCGCATCTGAGGCCGGGTGTGGATGGGGTGATCATTGAAAAAGATTATCGCAGGGCCACTTTTTTACCCCAGGTATGGGAGCAGCTTCCAGAAGCCGAAGACTTCTTGGACCATCTTTGTGTAAAAGCCGGGTTGTCTGCCAGTGAGTGGAAAAAAGGCGGACTGACCCTCCATACATATCAGGTCCAATCCTTTGGGGAGATGGATGAAAATTGCCACTCTTGACCAGCTGAAAATCATTAACTTAAAAAAGCGTTTCTGTGAATGGAAGCGTTAAGTATAGGGAAATAGTATGGCCATAGATCCGGAATTGTTAGACGTTATTTCATCCATCAATGACCTTGATGAGCTGAACCTTTTCTTTAATGAAATTTTTACACCTGCAGAGCTGGATGATATTTCCTTGAGATGGAAGCTTCTCAAAGACCTTCACAAAGGGATGACACAGCGGAAGATCTCTGAGAAGTACGGCATCAGCCTGTGTAAAATTACCCGGGGCTCCAAAGTGCTCAAAGAGGAAAGCTCTGTGGTGTTAAAGGTCTTAAACCGTTAGCCTTGGGCGATCAGCTCAAGGCTTAATTCAGACCAGAGTTCCATATTTAATTGATGCAAGGCTGTGGTTTCTGCCCATTGAAATTCCAGGAGTTCTGGCCCCGGTCCATAGGCTTCCGGGGTTTGGGTCAGAATTCTGAACACCGCCCCCAAATGAACACTGCCGACATCGGTGATGTCTTCGCTGATAATTCCGGAAAAGCTTGCCGTGTCCAGGGCCGGTCTTTTTATCAGCTCTTCATCCAGTTCCCGTTCCATTCCAGACAATAAAATATCCCGGAAAGAAGAGTGGCCCTCTTCCCGGTCGATGGGATTGATATGTCCGCCAATGCCCAGGGACCAAAGATCATGGAGGCGTTTTTCGCTTCCCTGGCGGTTATAGATGGCGGTTAATTCCAAATTTTTGGTTTGTAGAACAATATAGGGAATCACCTGCTTGAGGGAAGGATTTTTTTCAGCTTCCCTGCGATTTACAAATTCAAATCCACTCAGGGCGCATTGCTGAACGAATGCCGATAGAGCAAGGGGCACAACGCTTTTAGGGGCTACCCATGACAAGGGCAGCCGGTCTCGATGGATGCATAAAACGCGTTCATTCTTAGTCACAAATCATATCCTAGTATAAGGGTTAACAGGTCCGATCTTTCTATCACAATTTTGTCTGAAAGGAAAAGGGATCTGTGCTATTACACGATGCATTCTGACCGAAAAATATCTGAACCCCACATTGGAGTTTCCATGGAGATTTTTAAGTTCCTATGGTAATGAACACATAAACCATTCAAAGGGAGATATATTCCATGTTATTCATCGGTAAGAAAGATATCCGAACAATTGGACAAAAGGTGATTCAAACGGCAGTTAAAGAGGCCTATGGGCTTGTTCTGAGCAAGGCCTATACCATGCCCGACAGGATACATGTGCAGGATGGGGAAAACACCCTGCTATTGATGCCCTGTTTCAGCGATGGATTTTTTGCAACAAAACTGGTCTCTGTCTTTCCGGGTGCGCTTGAATATGATCAGCCTGTTGTTAACGGCGTGTTGGCCCTGGCAGACAATCGGACAGGCCAGCCCCTTGCCATACTGGACGGTGCGGCCGTCACCGCCGAAAGAACCGGTGCCGTGGGGGGGCTGGGTGTAGACCTGCTTACGCCCAAGACACTTGAAACGGCCGGTATCCTGGGTGCAGGTGTCCAGGGGTTCAGCCAGGCAAGGTATCTTCTCTTTAACCGGCCCATAAAGAAATTATGGATCGGGGATTTAAACCTCAAGGCTGCCGATAAAATGGCCCAAACCCTTGAAAGCCAGTTTCCCCATGTCTCCTATGCGACCACAGACAATTCCGAGGAACTGGTGAAAGCATCCCAGCTCATTATTGCAGCAACCACCAGCAGCCAGCCGTTGTTCAAGAATGATATTGCCCTTGTAAAAGGGAAAACATTTATTTCCATCGGGTCTTTTCGGCCCGGAATGAAGGAATTCCCCGATGCGGTTATTTCAACGGCAGATCATGTGGTTGTGGATACGTTTTTTGCCGCCAAAGAGTCCGGAGATATCTGTATTCCCCTTGAAAATAAGGTTGTGGAACAAAAAAAAATTCAGCTGTTTGCCGATCTGCTGAAAACACCGGTTTCACTGGAAAACAAAACCTTCTTTTTTAAGTCCGTGGGCATGGCATTGTTTGACCTGACTGTTGCATCGGCTGTTTACCAGGTGGCGCTAAAAGAAAAACTGGGGCAGTCGCTTGATTTTTAAGCACGCAACGATCAGGGGGGGGGGTAATAACAGGGGAGAAAAGCTGGAGCGGGAAACGGGAGTTGAACCCGCGACTTCGACCTTGGCAAGGTCGCACTCTACCACTGAGTTATTCCCGCTCAGCAAAAGTGTGTTTTTTCTACTTT
>Ga0180007_10004602_pt1 | contig 14490 bp, 18 predicted proteins | sample MM_PC_MetaG_FD_121122 | JGI IMG/M metagenome (GOLD analysis project Ga0180007, IMG submission 121122) | Groundwater microbial communities from the Aspo Hard Rock Laboratory (HRL) deep subsurface site, Sweden - MM_PC_MetaG | ecosystem: Environmental > Aquatic > Deep subsurface > Groundwater... | reverse complement strand
TTTCACCGGTAATTTCAATCTCCGATTTTTCTAATTTTTTTATTTCTAACATAATTCTTAGACAAGTAGCCCCACTATTAACAACGCCACAATATTAGCCACTTTAATCATCGGATTAATCGCCGGACCAGCAGTATCTTTGTACGGATCACCTACTGTATCACCCGTTACGGCCGCTTTGTGCGCAAAAGAGCCCTTACCTCCATGATGTCCATCTTCTATGTATTTCTTGGCATTATCCCAAGCCCCTCCGCCTGAAGTCATAGAGATGGCCACAAAAATACCAGTAATTATAGAACCAACAAGAAGGCCTCCAAGCGCTTCTACTCCCAGAATAAAGCCAACTAAAATTGGCACAACAACGGGAATCAAGGCAGGAATAATCATCTGGCCGATAGCCGCCTTGGTTACGATATCAACTGTTTTTCCATAGTCTGGCTTTTCTGTTCCCTGCATGATGCCCGGCTTTTCTTTGAACTGTCTGCGAACCTCGTCTACCACGGCGCCTGCCGCTTTGCCGACCGACTGCATAGACAATGCTCCAAATAAATAAGGTAAAAGGCCACCAATAAATAACCCTGCTAAAACCCTAGGGTCATTTATCAAAAACATAACCCCCTCGCCAAGGCTATGAGTATAATCCGCAAAAAGAACCAAAGCCGCCAAAGCCGCCGAACCGATGGCGTAACCCTTAGTCACGGCTTTCGTGGTATTTCCCACCGCATCCAACGGGTCCGTGATACTCCTCACATCATCGCCCATCTCAGCCATCTCGGCGATACCGCCAGCATTGTCAGTAATGGGGCCATAAGAATCAATGGCAACAATAATACCGGCCATGGAAAGCATCGCCATGGCAGCAACGGCAACGCCATACAGATCAGCCAAAGCATAAGCCCCCAAAATGGAAGCAACGATAAAAAGAACGGGCCACGCGGTAGCTTTCATGGAAACAGCCAGACCTGCGATAACATTGGTTCCATGTCCTGTCTCGGAAGCTTTAGCAATTTCCCTGACAGGCTTATATTTTGTAGAAGTATAATACTCGGTTATGACAACCATAAAAGCAGTTACAGCAAGTCCTATGAGCGCGGCCAAATAGAGATTAATGACCTCGTATTTGCCATTGCCGGTCATAAATTTTTCTGTAACAAAGTAAAAAGCGATCGCCGACAAAAGACCGGAAACAATTAAGCCCTTGTACAATGCGCCCATGATGTTTTTACTTTTGCCAAGCCTAATAAAAAAAGAACCAATCACTGAAGCAATAATTGAAACCCCGCCAAGAACCAATGGATACAAAATAGCATTTGCAAATCCGGAAAAAGTCAAAAAACCCAAAAGCATTGTCGCAATGGCTGTAACGGCATATGTCTCAAATAAATCCGCCGCCATACCGGCGCAATCTCCAACATTGTCTCCGACATTGTCAGCTATTACGGCAGGATTGCGAGGGTCGTCTTCTGGAATACCCGCCTCCACTTTGCCAACCAAATCAGCCCCAACATCGGCTGCCTTTGTGAAAATACCACCACCCAAACGAGCAAAAATGGAAATTAAGGAGCCTCCAAAAGCAAGTCCGATTAAAGCATGAACGTCTTTTGTTATAAAATAAAAACCTGCCACGCCCAAGAGAGCCAAGCCGACAACAAGCATGCCCGTTACAGCTCCACCCTTAACGGCAACCCCAAGAGCTTTTTCTAAACCGCTTCTTGCCGCTTCCGCCGTTCTGACATTGGCGCGCACGGAAACATTCATTCCGATGTATCCCGTAAGAGCCGACAAAAACGCTCCAACCAAGAAGGCAATTGCCGTTAACCAATCAAGAAAAAACCCAATGGCTAAAAATAAAACCACGGCAACAAAACTAACCGTTTTGTATTGCCTGTTTAGATAAGCTTTAGCGCCCTCCTGAATCGCCTTGGCAATTTCAATCATTTTCTCGCTTCCGCAGGGAAGCTTTAAAATACTAAAAATAGCCCAAATTGAAAAAAGAATGGCCAAAACAGCAGATGATAAAATAAAACCTGTTACCATAAAAGATATTAATTACTAATAATAGGTTGAATTTATTATAAGAGTTATAGTAGTATAATTCAAGGAGAGGGGCCTGTAGTTCACCCGGTAGAACACTGCATTCGCATTGCAGAGGTAGGCGGTTCGAGTCCGCCCAGGTCCACCGCTTCGTTCCACCATTGGCGGGAACCCTGTATTTTAATAGAGGATTTAATAAAATAAAACTATGGAAAATTTTGAAGCAAAATTTTATCCAAATATGGAAAAACCAAAGGAGACAGAGAAAAAAGAAACTGGAACTTCATTGGCAAAAGAAACAAGATTTTTTAAGGACCCCTTTTCAGAACGGGACGAAGGAACAGCAGTGAAACTGGAAAGAGGGGCGAAACTTGGTGAGGGCGCCTTTGGCTCCGTTTTTGAGGCGACCATAGAGCTAAGCAAGAGAAAGAAAAAATTCGTCATCAAAGAATTTAAAGATGGAGACCTCTCGCAATCCCCAAAAGATACCGCCGAGAATCGCGCCAGAGAGGCCATTGAGCATTGGAGGGTGGCTAAAAAAGCCGGTCTCAAGGTATTCCCAACCTATCGAATAGGTGATGATGAAAAAAGTATTTTGATGACGTCCGCCCACGGCGAGAAGAATATTTGCGTCGATCCCTTCCCAGTCGACGGAGCTACAGTAGAAACATTTGGAAGGTCAAAACTGCAAGAAATTTCTAACTTAGACCAATTGTTCGAAGGGTTGCTCAAAGAATGCAGGAAAGCCACCGACCATCAGATCGACATTTTTCCCGATGCATATTTCTTTTTAGTCGACCGTAAAACCGATATGGTCGATTTTGTATTGGGAGATACTGATTATCTCGTAACGAGCCCCGGGGTGCATCCAAAGGACCATGCGACCTCCAATCTTGGGAGAGCTAAAATAGTGCTTGAATCTTTTATAGAAAAAAATGTTTCAGGACCCAAACAAAAAGAATACCTTAAATATTTGGAAGATAAGGTCGGTGGGTTAATTGGCGAGATAGAGAAAGAAAAGGTAGAAAAGTACAAAAATTAAGTTTTGTTCTAACTGACCCTCTTTATAGAGCAAATTCTAGCAGAAATTTTTCTGCTTTCTCCGATACAATCCATGTTATCATTACCAATTAATCAACTGCCTGAAAAGTGCAAAATTGGGTGGCTCCATCCGCTTTTATTTGACTCAATTTTTGGAACGGGTATAATCAAAATATGTTAACCAACGAAGATGTCAAAAAATTAAAAGAAACGCTCGCCACCAAAGAAGATCTTAAATCTTTTGCAACTAAAAAAGACCTCAAATCTTTTGCGACTAAGAAAGACTTGGACACTTTCAAGAGCGAACTTATAGAAATTTTCCCGACTAGAGAAGAATTTGAAGAAATAAAAGACGGGCTTGATTCCTTGAGAGAGATCCTACAGGGGCTGGCCGTAAATGTTGACAAGTTTATCGGTATAACAGCCGACCTGAAACAAGAATATGCGATGATGAACACCCAAACAGACCGTCATGAAAAATGGATTAAACAAATTGCGGATAAAGTTGGCGTGCAATTAAAGTACTAGCATTCTGGCGGTGTATTCTTACAATGAGTCGGACTATATTTTAGGAAAAGAAAATTTTTAATCAATTTTTTAAATTATTTTTATATAATTTTAGACCCCAAACCAAATAAATATGGAAAATAAAGAAAAACCGAGAACTTGGGAAGAAATTCCTCCGGTTACCAACAGGGGTTTGGATGAATATGCTTATCATCTTAATTTGGACGATGTAAATTTAGAAGGAAAGAAAATTCTTGACATTGGAGCTGGAACAAGACGATTTGCTCGAGAAGTTGAAGAAAGAGGAATTCGGGCAGAAGTATTTTCGCTGGAGCCACTATTTTCTTTACCAAAAGAAAAAATGCATTCAAAGGTGAAAAAAATCATAGAAAAATATCCTGTCTCTTTAGAAGTAAAAGGAAAAACGATTGCGGGGGTAGGCGATCAAATGCCATTCACAAATGAAGCTTTTGATTTGTGTGTAAGTGAGTATTCTTTACCGATGCATGCGTCCACGCAAGAACAAGCAAAAAGTTTTTTTGAAGAAATAAGTCGTATAACAAAAGTGGGGGGAGAAATTCGCTTGTATCCTATTAATAGAAATCAGGAAGGCAAAACGGAACAAGGAAGAACTTGCAATCAAAATGGTCTCGATGACTTTATTAATGAACAAATAGACAAATTGGTACATAGCGGTAAGTTTAACCTTATAAAGAGCTCTACGCTCGTTATTCTTAAAAAACAGAAAGATTAAAAAATTATTTTATAAAAGAAAATTTGCCACCGCGCCTGCCTGCCCGCCGGCAGGCAGGCGCGACAACTATATCACAAAATTAATCACAAGTTTCGATAGAAAAAACCCCTCCAATTTAACATGAAAGGGGTTTTATTTAAATTTTATTTTAATCACTTTGCTGAAATTTGTTTTTGGAGTTCCTTGACGGCCAGCTCTATTATTTTGTCGCTGTTGGTAATTTCTTCGTTTAGCTCAATATCCGGTTTCAGTCCCTTGCCCTCAACAGACTCGCCGGAAGGCAAAAAACATTCGCCAAAAACAAAGAATGCTTCTTTTTTCCCAATGGAAGCCAAGCGTAGCAAGGTGCCCTTACCATAAGTATTCTGTCCCATTAGTTTGGCTACTTTATGATACTGCAACACCCCAGCAAACAGTTCGGCGGCAGAAGCAGTTCTCTTGTTAACCAAAATTATTATCGGGTATTTGCACAAATTATTCTCACGGCTACGAAAATCTTCTTTGATTAATCCCTTGAACTTGTTAGTTCGCGTAATTAAGACATCTTTCAGTAAAAATTCCTCGCACATTGGCCTCACTAAAGTTACATAGCCACCCGGGTTGTTTCTTAAATCAACAATCAACCCCCGCATGGAAAGTCCTTTCATTTTTTTCAATTCTTCCGCAAATTTTTCCGATAAATCCTCATCTCCGATCAACAGAAACGATTCAAGAAAAATATATCCGATTTTTGAATTTTCAAAAAATTTTGTTTTAATTTGGCTCCCTTTTTCCGCGCTTCCGGCATCAACAAAACTATCAACATTACGAAGGCAACTATAACGGTCCAGTTTTTTTAGCATCGCATTAATGCCTTCGTAAATGACTTCTTCCATTTCTTCCGGACTCACATACCTGTAATATTCGGTCTCAATCAAATTAAAAAATCGCCCCATAGCTTTATATTCTTTATCCAGCTCGTTAAATCTTTCTCGTTGTTTTTTAAAAATCTCATAAAAAGCTTGTTTTTCTGTTTTTGTCTTTTCTTGTTGAATAATTTTTGTTCTTATTGGATTAATACTAACGGAACAAGAAACGATAAAAAATGAAAACAGCAAAGAAACAACAAAAAAAGACATATTTTTGCGCATTTTTAACCCCCTTTTTTCAAAGACGCCAAAACCCAGTTTCAAGCTAGCATATTAATAAAAACTATGGTAGTATTTTTAATATTAAAAATTAAGACAACCAACATGGACAAATCAAAAATACCCACAGTAGTAGCCATTCTTTTGGCCGGAGCCATGATAGGAGGCGCCATTATTTATTCGCAAAAATCATCAAATTCTTCTCAAACTGCTGGTGTGGCTAGTGAAACAGAGGAGATGACAGGAACAAACAATACCCCCGAAACTATTTGGGAAATAATTGAGCCCATCACGGGAAAAGACCATGTTTTAGGTAGCCCTGAAGCGAAACTTACGCTTATTTTATACTCCGATATAGAATGCCCCTATTGTAAAACATTCCACAAGACCATGAATCAAGTAATAGACGAGTACGGAAAAGACGGAACATTAAGGTGGGTTTATCGCCATCTTCCATTGGAATCGATTCATCCAACCGCGCCAAAAGAAGCGGAGGCTACCGAGTGCGCGGCTGAACTGGGAGGAAATAACGCCTTTTGGGAATACTTAAACGAATTAGTCGGAGCAAACACCCCTCCTTCACAAAGTAATTTAACAAACGACCTAGCTAAGATAGCAGAGAAAATTGGTTTGGATAAAACAAAATTCGTGTCCTGTCTAAACAGCAATAAATACGCCTCAAGAATAGCAGAAACAAGCGCAGAGGCCGCCCAGTTGGGTATCCAAGGGACACCATTCAGTATTATAATAACCGCCGACGGCAAAGCAGCGCCTATTTCGGGAGCCTTACCTTATGACGACATAAAGGAGGCTATAAAAGAAATACTAAACAATTCCACTTCCCTTTAGGAAATCCGACACAGAGAGAGCCGCCTTAGCGCCCTCTCCGGCAGCAATAATAGATTGTTTGTATTTCACATTGGTCACATCACCAGCCGCAAAAACTCCCCTCACTGATGTCTCGTTCGTTTTGCAATCAATAATAATCTCTCTAAAATTATTTAATTCCAGGAAACTTTCCGCAAAATCAGAATTTGGTATTTGTCCTATACTGACAAATACACCGCCAACTTTCAATTCTTTCATCTGCTTAGATTTTATATCTTCGTAAACCAAGGATTCAACAAATTTTGTTCCTCTTATCTCCTTCGTTTCAGCATTGTTCAAAAACTCAACCTTGCCACTTTTTTCCAGTTTTTCATGCATGCTTTTATCACCAATAAAATTTTCTCTATGCTGAAGAATATAAACCTTGGAGGCATATTTTAATAAATCATAAGCGCTAGAAAAAGCGGAATTTCCACCCCCTATTACCGCAACATCCTTTCCTGAATAAAAAGGCGCGTCACAAATAGCGCAAGTACTCACCCCTTTACCCAAAAATTCATTCTCGCCGGGCACATTCAGAGAACGCCAATGGCGCCCTGTTGCAATAATAACAGTTTTTGATTCGTACTTTTTCTCTCCAGTCTCTATGATAAATGTATTCTTGTTTTTCTTTATGGAAACAACCTCCTTCTCTTCTATGACAACCCCGAAGTTTTCAACTTGCTTTTTCATTTTGGAGATTAGTTTTTCTCCCGAAACAGATAAAAAGCCCGGATAGTTTTCTATGTTGTTAGCAAGAACAGACTGGCCCCCAATTTTTTTGCTTATAATTAAAGTTTTTATTTGTTTGCGACCAGCATAAATACCGGCCGACAAACCGGCGGAATCCGCGCCAATTATAATCAAATCATACACCATTTTTGAGATTTGAGATTTCATTTTTGATTTTGCAACGCCTCTAGGGCCACCAATGTTCCCTTTGCCAAAAATACCAACATAGCTCCGCCACCCGTAGAAACAAAGTCAAACTTTTTAATAACCCCTTTTTCTTCTATCACTTGAATCGTTTCTCCACCCCCCGCGACCTTATAAGCCAATTTATTGGCTACTATTGCATCCAAAACTTCTGACGTCCCTCGAGCGTATCTTGTGTCCTCAAACTTGCCCAGTGGGCCGTTCCAAATAATTGTTTTGGATTTTCTAATCTTTTCCTTAAACAAACTAACGGTTTCTGGGCCAACATCCAAACTACCGTCAATGTAGTCTTTCGGCACAATAACATTGTCTGGAAATACTATGCCTTTATTTTTCGCTTCTATGCCCAGCCTGCCTCCAACTAAAACACTATCATAACTATCGGCAAAAAATTTTATCATTGGAAATTTTGTCTCAATTTTTGCGCCACCAATTATGGCCACCGATGGTCTTTCTGGATTTTCTCGTATTTTGCTTAATCTTTCTACCTCCTGTTCAACATGTAATCCGCAAAAAGATGGCAAAATCTCGGTAATTTTAACCAATGAAGCATGGGGGCGATGGCTAACGCTAAAAGCTTCATTCACATAAATATCAAAATTTTTCGCCAACTCGCCGGCAAAATCAATGTTATTTTCAAACTCCTCCACGTGAAAACGAACATTCTCTAATATTAAAATGCGTCCACTTCTCAAAATATCCAATCCGTCCTTCACTTTGTCTCCAACACAGTCATCCACAAAAATAAGTTTTTTGTCAAGTACCTTGCCTATTTCACCAAAAAAATTTTTAAAGGACAGTCCTTCCATTTTTTCTCCCTCAGGCCGACCGACATGAGATAGCAGGGCAATTTTTACCCCCTTCTTGGATAAAAGAAAATCAATGGTATCTCTGACTGAATTAATTTTATATGTTTCTTTGGGAAAACCATCGTCAAACTCAACATTAAAATCAACACGCATTAAAATACGTTTTCCCTCAACATCCGCTTGTCTTATACTTCTCATTGTCATTTTTGTTGTGTTAATTGATGCTCTCCAAAATGGCGTTGAATGTTTTAATATTCCAACTCGCGCGCCCCACAAGAAGCCCCTGCGCTTTCCCTTTTTCCAAAAAATCGCGCGCATTTTTTGCATTAACCGAACCGCCATATAAAATTGGAACTTCCCGCGCTATTGTTCTTCCAAATCTAAAAAAAAGAGCGCGACGAATATAAACCCCCATTTGAAAAAGATTTTCCGGAGTATCAGCTTGGGCGTTCTTTTGAGAGCTTATGGCCCACAATGGTTCATAAGCGATTATCACGTTTTTGAAATCTTTACGCGCAACTTTTTCCAGTCCGCTCAGTAATTCTTTTTTAACAAACTTCAGATAATCACCTCCCTCGTCTCTGCGCTCTTCGCCTACACAAAAAATCACTTTCAGTTTATGCTTTAGCGCCGTTTTGATTTTTTTATTAATCATTTCGTCTGTCTCATCCAAGTCACGCCTTCTTTCAGAATGACCCACTATCACATATCTTACCCCCAGACTTTTCAGCATAAGGGCGGAAATTTCTCCAGTATAAGATCCTTTGCTTTCCCAAAAAATATCTTGAGCACCCAAACTAGTTTTTAGCTTTCTCGACAAACAATCTAAGTAAACAAAAGGGGGGCATAAAACAACCTTGTAATTTTTAAGTTTCTTAACCGAACCGCAAACACCCACAAAAAGTCTCTCTGCTTCCTCAATATTATTCGGCGTCATTTTCCAATTTGCTATTATTAACTTTTTCATATAATTATTTTATTGCCCAAAAACCATTAAAAGCCCCGTTTCCTACCATAGTCAAAGCAGACACAATAAAACCGGCAATGACAATCCCCAAAAAAATTATTAATAAAGATTTTTTGAAAGAAATATCAAAAAGAAAAGCAGCCAAAGCGCCCGTCCACGCGCCGGTAAAAGGCAACGGGATAGCCACCAAGATTAACAACGCCCAATGTTCCCACCTTTCAAACTTGTGGGCATAGTGGTCTCTCGTTTTGGAAAAAATATAATTCAGAAACTTATTAAAAAAATAATATTTATGCATAAGAAAATCAGAAAAATACTTTAAAAAAATTAGGATAAAAGGAACAATCAAAAAATTCCCAAGAATAGACAGAAGAAAAACCAATGCCGGATTGATATGAAGAACTAAGACACCCAAAGGAATCGCCCCTCTCAATTCAACAACGGGTGAAGCACTCAATAAAAAAACTAGAAAAAATTCTTTAATCATACCGGTATTTTACATCTTTACTTTCCTTAAATTTTCAGCCGCCTCTTCCGGAGAAACAGCAACAACTTCTATCCCACCGCCCAACTCTAATCCTGCCCACCTAAAACCCCGTGGCAAAATCTCAATGTGCCAATGGTAGTGATCAGTATCGCCATCTCTCACGGGAGCTGTGTGTATAAAAAAATTATAATCCGGATTACCCAAAACCTTGTTTAGCCTAACAAAGGCATCTTTTATTGACTCAGCAAGATACGGAAACAATTCTTTATCTAGGTCTTCAAACCTGGAAGCGTGTCCCAATGGATAAATGCGTGTCTCATAAGAAACTCTTGGAGCAAAAGGAATCACCACTATAAAATGTTTATTTTTACTTACTATTCTCAGCCCATCTTTCTCCTCACTTTCAATCATAACACAATGAACGCACTTTTTGTTCTTCTTGTAAAAATCATTAGAACCAGACAAACTTCTGGCAACATCTGGGTCAACAACAGGCAAAGCAATTATTTGAGAATGGGGATGAAACAAAGAAGCACCCGCAGCTTCTCCGTGATTATGGAAAACTAAAATATATTTGATACAGGGATCTTTGCTTAAAACCCTATAGCGCTCCTTGTAGGCCTTAAAAACCATTTGTATCTCCTCCAAAGACATCTTATCAATAGACTTGAAGTGATCCCTGGTCACAACAACCTCGTGATAACCAACACCGACAAGCTTCTCTTTAACGCCATCCCTTTCGGAAACAGGGCATGTTTTTTCTTGTACAAGCAGGGGATATTTGTTTGGTATCACCTGCAAAAACCATGAATCAAAATCTTCCACCTTGGACGGGGCTGTTTTCGGATGAGGATACCACAAAAGAGGAATGGGGTTGTTTTTTTGTGGATCTTCAAAGGGACATTTACTTACACCCTGTTTTAACTCGGCACTGGAAGTTTTTTTAAGAAAAATGGGTTTTTTCCCACGTTTTGCGCCAGCAACAAGAATCCAATCTCCACTCACCAAGTCCTTTCTAAATTCCGGTTTGTCCATATCATTTATATTTACCCCTAACAATGTTCCACTTAATCTGCAGAAGTTCCTTCAGTGTGTTTATATAACTCATAAAATTTACCCTGCCGGGAGGATTCAGCCAAGCCACAGGCAACTCTTTTATTTTGTAACCAAACTTTTTGGCGATCACCAAAACCTCTATGTCAAAACCCCACCGCATTATTGTTTGACAAGAAAAAATTTTCTCGGCAGATTCACCCTTAAAAAGCTTAAACGCCCGTTGAGTATCATGAATTTCCCAAACCGCCAAAGCCCTAACTAAATACTTGGAAAGTTTGCCCAAAACATTTCTATAAATTTTACTAAAACCTTCATATTTCTCTTTTTTTTGGGCGCCTTCTATTTCAATAGAACCTATCACTACATCATACTCTTTTGTGTACTGCCAAAAATTATCCAAATGGTTTATGGAGATAGCATTGTCGGCATCAACAAAAAGACGATATTCTCCAGTTGCCTCAAGCATTCCCTGTTTTACCACACCCCCCTTGCCTTGATTTTTAATGTTGTCTATAAATTTTAAATTATGGATCGTTCCCTTCATCTCAGACACAATTTGAGATGTTTTATCTTTGGAGCCGTCATTTACAACAATAATCTCAGAAGAATAATCCCGCTTGGAAAGATAACGGCTAATGTCCACGAGCGTATCGGCAATACGTTTCTCTTCGTTATAGGCCGGAATAATTATTGAGAGATAAATTTTGTTTTCCATATGTTTTATTCTAACATATTACTCGATCTATCCAAATAACATTGCAGAATCAAAGCCGCAGCGGAAGCATCAATATTTTTAACTATGGAGGTTGAACCTCGATAGTTGGAGATTCTCCCTCGGGGTTGATTTGCTTTCGCAGGACGCCTTGCTTGTTGAGTAGTTAAAACTTCGTTTTCATAAACAACGGGCCGGCCAGTTTCCCTTTCAATCACCATCTTAAATTTTTCTATTTTTTCTAAAATTTTTGAAGGGTCACCTTTATACCCTCCCGGTCTGCCCAAAACAATCTTCCTAACATCATTTTTCTCACAAATTTCCCGAATCTCCCCGCTCCATCCATCGACATCGGAAGTCGATGGTTGAGAAATTACCTTGAGGGGAAACGCGAAAGAACCGCTTTCGTCTGAAAGAGCCAGGCCAATTCTTTTTGTTCCATAATCTATTCCTAAAATACGCATATAAATAACCGTACCAATAAAACACCACTATTTCAATCTTTGTAACATCATCTCGACGCTAATCAATCACTATATTTCATTAAAAAGTTACAAAAGTGACATTTGATCACTATACAAAGTTACATCCCACAGTAACCCCACATAATTAGTTATTGTCGCTTGAATTCTCTGTTTCAATTTTACAAATAAAATCTTCGATTTTTTGTTTTAGTTTCATACTATTACCATGACTTATTAAACCAAGATAAGATTGAACAGTTTCCTGCTTTGCATTTTTATCCTGAATTCCACGAAATATACGTCTTTTTGTTACTGTTCTTAATACCCTATAGTTGGAAAAATGAACCCACCCAAGAAAATCTACCCCTGACGCAATACTTTCTATTGATACTTTCTTTGGGTGCAATTCTATCTTAAGTTTTTCATAAAGAAAAAACCTAATCTGTGGCAACAATGACTCAAACCAACCTTTGTCATGAGATAATATTACAAAATCATCGGCATAGCGTATATAATATTTTGCTTTAATTTTATGCTTCATAAATTGATCAAATTCATTCATGTAAATATTCACAAATAATTGCGAGGTTAAGTTTCCTAACGGCAAGCCAACATTTTTCTCTTTCGCATGAAAGCTATTTATAATTACAGACAACAACCAGATAATTTGTTTGTCTAAAATGTACTTGTTGATAATTTTAATTAAAACCTCGTGATCAATGCTGGCAAAAAACTTCCTTACATCACATTTTAAAACCCAAACCGTCTTTAAAAGCTTCATACTTAGAATGTTTATATGTCTTATTAACAAGATCATTGTGTAAGTCAATAATGTTCAACATTAAATTTTGTTCAAACTTCTGTACATCATTACGTAAACGTTTGCCCTTTAAAAATTTACTCCAACCTTCGAGTAAATTTCCGACAGAAATGATATCATTATAGGTATGAATAAAACTTTTTCTCATACCTCTAATGCTACCCCCCCCCGAGACTTTTGCCAGTGTTACAAAGGTTAAAAGAGGTATATTTGTTGTGGTTCACATATTACAAAGACTTACCTAAATTACATAGACACTCTCTGGGTCAAAAAATAGATAAGTATTTTATCGATGTTGTTGAAATAGTTTCTTTTGCTAGTTTTCTCAAGCAAGATGAAAAAGCATCGTATATACGTCTAGCTATACGAAAATTAGATACATTAAAAATTTTACTAATGGTTCTTTGGGAGATTAAAAGTTTAGATAACAAAAAATATATCGCTCTCTCACTGAAGTTAGATAGTATTGGTAAAATGCTTGGAGGCTGGTATGGAAATGTAACAAAACAAAACTCTCCCAAATAGGGAGAGAAAGAAGAGAGTTGCGAGACAGCGAACGCAAACCCGTTCTCACAGTTCCACCTGTTGTCAGGGTTGTCGTAGTACGCGTTGAGCCAACGACCATCGTCGATACGGTTCGCGTCGAGCAGGTTCGGAGCGCCATCAGAATTGTGTAAAGTACCTTCCATACCACCACCTCTTGAAACCCTGTCGGGCGATCTTGAGATTGTATATTATTTGGTATCTATAATACCCCAGTACCTTACACCAAGTATTTTCTTTTTTGAAAGCTCATACAGACCACTCTATTTCAAACCGTAGCTGGAAATATTCTAGGTCTGTCATATTACTGGATTCGGTAGCGGAAAGCCGTAACCGTCCGCATATTCACCTAGTACCATTTTTTATTTTATCAAAAAAATCCCTGTGTACCAAAGGTACCCAGGGATAAGGACTAAGTGTCAAAGTGCAAGAGCACAGTGACTTAGCGCTGAGCGCTATACTTGCGAGACAGCGAACGCAAACCCGTGCTCACAGAGCCACCTGAAGTCAGGGTGGCCGAAGTACGCGTGGAGCCAACGACCAACGCCGACACGGTGCGCGTCGAGCAGGAGCGGAGCGCCATCAGAATCCTTGATGGGCTCGTGCATTGCGACGATCCCCCAGAGACGACCCATAGCCTCCAACTCCTTGTCTGTGAATTTCTCACGAATAAGACAAGCGACTTCGGCATTCGGCTTCGTAAGATTCCTTTTGTCAGCCTCAGCACAGATCTTCTTCGTGACCCGGTCATCGTCCGAGAAAAGCATTCCTTTGAGAACAGCGATTTCAGTCGTGACACCATCGGTCGGCTTGAAGTCCGAGGAACGCAATACACTTTTGGCGTAGTCGCTTACACGGAAGTTTTTACCTTCCAGCCGCTTGATCCATTCTTCTCCGGTCGTGCCATCACTGGTGACTGAGAAGTAGATGACGCCGTCTTGTTCGCGCCATGCGTGTTCCGGCTCAGTGACCGTGATCTCGCCACGGAGAAAGCGACAAGGTCCATCTTCTCCAGCCTGCTTTTTGAGCAATTTCACCATTGCGTTAAGTTGCCCGGCCGTATAGCTTGCAGATGCAAATTCTGTACTCATGGTAATTCTCCTTTCCCTAAGTTAGGTTTTTGTTTGCTCTAATCCGAGCAGGAACCATGACCACTTTTAGTCACAGCCAGGAAATGCCTATAGTTAAGCACCTTTTGGCTGTGACCAATGTCTTGCAAGTAATTTATCAATGTCCACAATATCTACCAAGATATTATACTATTTTGTTACTTTTGTCAAGGGGTTTAGGTAATGTCCACACACCTATTCCTCCTTTTTTGAGAAAAAGTCCAATGATTTTTTAGAAAAAATTAAATACTTATATG
>Ga0180007_10004601_pt1 | contig 14492 bp, 11 predicted proteins | sample MM_PC_MetaG_FD_121122 | JGI IMG/M metagenome (GOLD analysis project Ga0180007, IMG submission 121122) | Groundwater microbial communities from the Aspo Hard Rock Laboratory (HRL) deep subsurface site, Sweden - MM_PC_MetaG | ecosystem: Environmental > Aquatic > Deep subsurface > Groundwater... | reverse complement strand
GCCAGCTGCACCGCATCCACGTCCCGGCCTTCCCGTCCGCCTTTCACCGTGCACTGGTACCAGCAGTACTGTTCACCATTGGGTCCGGGGAAGACGGTTTTGACGGTATTATGGGTGGTCTCCTGCGGGCTGTTCACGTAAACCCGGCGCGGGTCAATGGAGATGACAACTGCCTGGGCGCCGTAGACAATGGAGATCTGCTCGATGGAGCTTTTGCCGGTTTTGGTGCTGTTCTTCAGATACTCCTCCACCGTGTAGACCGCATCGCTGCCGATGGAGATCTTGTCCGCGCCGCTGCGGAAATATTCGGAGGCCACATCAAGGGCCGAATAGTGGCGGCCTTCCGTGTCGGTGAATTCGCGGATGCCGCCGCCGATGGTCAGCGGCACAAAGACATTTTCCGAGGTGTTCTGCAGCACCTCCAGCATGGGCTGGTCCTTCAGCGGAAAATCCCGGAAACCGGTGATATTGAGAAAGGTGATCTCATCCGCCCCCTCCTCGAAATAACGGCGGGCAAGCTCCACCGGTTTGCCCAGATTGCGCACCTCACCCTCGTGCCGCACATCGTACTGGTCGCCCTTGGTCACCACCAGGTCGCCGGCATCATTGCTGCGCACATCCAGGCAGGCGATAATACGCTTGGCAAGTTTGGTCTCCCCGCCCGCCACGGTAACCGTGCCAGGTGCGGCAGCCTCAAGGTCGGCCAGCTCCAGGAAATTCTTCAGAATCAGCAGGCCGGCCTCGCCGCTTTTTTCCGGGTGAAACTGGCAGGCCACCACATTGCCTTTCTGGACGGCGCTGACAAACTCCTCGCCGTAGTTGGTGGTGGTCAGCACCCAGTCGCGGCCGGCCTCGTCCAGTGATGCCCTGAAGGAGTGGACAAAATAGAGCTTTTCATTGTCATAGCCCTTAAAAAGGGGGGACTCCTTGCGCACATTGATGCCGTTCCAGCCGATCTGCGGCACGGACAGCTTTGAGGGCCTGAAACGTTTGATCTGGCCGGGAATGATGCCGAGCCCTGCCACGCCGGGGGTCTCCTCGCTGCCCTCATACAGGGTCTGCAGCCCCAGGCAGATGCCGAGAAAGGGCTTGCCGCCTTTGATATGGGCCAGCAGGGGCTCCACATAGCCCATGCGCTGCAGCCGCTCCATGGCGCTGCCGAAACTGCCCACGCCGGGGAAGACCAGCTTTTCCGCCTGCCGGATATCCTCCGGGCAGGTCACATCCTTCACGTCAAAACCCAGTTTCCTGATGGCATTGCGCACACTGCGGACATTGCCCGCCCCGTAATCAAGTAAAGTGATCATCTCTCTATACCTTGCTTAAACAAAATCTGCCGGCATGCCGGCCCATGGTTAAAATCAAAGCTGCAAACATACCTGCCTTTTTTGCTTGCTGCAACTTTCTTTAACAGTCATGCCGGACCTTGATCCGGCATCCAAAAAAATCACTGGATTCCTGGTCGCGCTTCGCTTGCCAGGAATGACGATGACGCAGCTTGCGCTGCTATAAGTCTCGCCCGGTAGGAGCGGGCCATGCCCGCGATAGCGGGAGCCCGCAATGCCACAGGTCGCGGGCATGGCCCGCTCCTACCCCCGAATAACCGCCATCCCTAAAGTTGAACCTATGACAGGAGCCACAAACAGTACTGCAGTGTCTTCCATGGCACTGCCAGGTGTGACAAATATGTAATCATATACATGTTTTCCAATACCGCAATTGACAGAAAAAAGACTTTGTTTTATAGATCAAGGTTGCATTTCATTATTCGTCAGTCAAAGCAAAATTCGGGGAAAAACATGATCACCATCAATGAAAACTATCTCAAACTGCAGGCCTCCTACCTGTTTTCCGATATCGCCAAACGCGTGGCCGCCTTTCAGCAGAACAACCCCGGCAGGGACATCATCAAACTGGGCATAGGCGACGTGACCCGTCCCCTGCCGCCGGCCTGCGTCGAGGCCCTGCATGCTGCCACTGACGAGATGGCCAATGAGGCAACCTTCCGCGGCTATGGGCCGGAACAGGGCTATGCCTTCCTGCGGGAGGCCATTGCTGAGAATGATTTCCGCAGCCGGGGGGCGAATGTCGCAGCAGATGAAATCTTTGTCAGCGACGGGGCCAAATGCGACACCGGCAACATTCAGGAACTCTTCGCCACCGAGGTGAAAATCGCCATCCCCGACCCGGTTTATCCCGTCTATCTCGACACCAACGTCATGGCCGGGCGCACCGGGTCTTTTGCCGACGGCCGCTACCAGGGCATCTGCTATCTTGATTCCGTGAAGGGCAACAACTTTGTGCCGGATCTGCCAGGGCAGCCGGTGGACCTCATCTACCTCTGCTTCCCCAACAACCCCACCGGCTCCACCATCACCAGGGAGCAGCTCAAAACCTGGGTTGATTACGCCCGGACCAACAAGGCGCTGATCCTCTTTGATGCCGCCTACGAGGCCTTTATCCGCGACGAATCCCTGCCCCGCTCAATCTATGAGGTGGAAGGAGCCCGGGAGGTGGCCATAGAATTCAGGAGCTTTTCCAAAACCGCGGGCTTCACCGGCACCCGCTGCGCCTTTACGGTGGTACCCAAGGAATGCGCGGCCTTTGACAGCGCCGGCAACAAACAACTCCTCCACCCCCTGTGGAACCGCCGTCACTGCACCAAGTTCAACGGCGTCTCCTACCCGATCCAGAAGGCGGCCGCGGCCGTTTACAGTGACGCGGGAAAGCGACAGGTCAGGGAACTGACCGACTATTATCTGCGCAACGCAGCGCTTATCAAAAAAGAAATGATCGCTCTCGGCTTTGCGTCGGTGGGCGGCGACAATGCCCCCTACATCTGGATTGACGGCCAGGGCCGTGATTCGTGGGAATTTTTTGACATGCTGCTGAATAAGGCAGGCGTGGTTTGCACGCCCGGGGCCGGTTTCGGCAAATGCGGCCAGGGCTATATCAGGCTTTCCGCCTTTAACAGCTATGAAAACGTGATCAAGGCAATGGAACGGATCAGTCAGGCCCTGCAATAGGCCCGGTCTCCTGTTCCGCCGGGCTCGGCTCGCCATTGACTCTGACGACCGGCGCAACCTTGCCGGAGGATGGGCTGTCCGGCTCATCATCGGAAAAGCGCCGGGCAATGCGTTGAAATGACTCCTCCTGCGCCAGAAAGGCATCCACCACATCCGGGTCGAAATGGCTGCCACGCCCCTTTTTGATAATTTCCACCGCCTCGTCATGGGTAAATGGGGGCTTGTAGCACCTGGCGCTGATCAGGGCATCATACACATCAGCCAGCGCCATCAGGCGCCCGGCAACGGGAATGGCATCACCCTTGAGTCCACGGGGATAGCCCGTGCCATTCCATTTCTCATGGTGACTGTAGGCGATCTCCCCTGCCAGGCGCAAAAACGAATGTCCTTCACCATCCTGCAGTAAAGACTCCGCCTTTACCAGGGTGTCATAACCCAAACGGGCATGTTCTTTCATCGCTTCAAACTCTTCAGCGGATAGTTTACCGGGATTAAGCAGGATACGGTCGGCCACTCCCACCTTGCCGATATCATGCAGCGGGGCGGACCGGAAAAGCATCTCAATGGTGGACCAGTCAAGGCATTTTTTGAATCTGGGATGGTCAGCAAGATGCTCGGCCAAGGCCCGGACATAATGCTGGGTCCTTTGAATATGGCCGCCGGTTTCATTGTCCCGGGTCTCGGCCAGGGCCGTCATGCTGAGAATGGTGGTATCCTGGGCCAGCAGCAGTTCCCTGCTCCGCTTCTTGACCTCTCTTTCCTCGCGCCAGAATTTCAGCAGACTCAAGATGGCGAAATTAACGACGAGAATCAGCATCCCACAGAGCGGATTAATAAAAATCCCCTGTTTTTCCAGGAGAATAAAGGATCCGTACCCTATCCCGCAGACGCCGATGACAAGAAAGCAGACGCTGGTCAGGGCATTTGCCCCGGCCAGAAAAAAAGTCGACAGACAGCCGAGAACAATAATGGCAGCGAACTCAAAGCCTCCGGCCCACAAGGGTCGTGCGAGAAAATGTCCGCTCATGATGTTCTCGATGATGGTGGCATGCACCTCCACTCCAGGGTAGACGGCATCGAGCGGGGTGGGGTGGCTGTCCATCAGGCCGGCGGCCGAGGTGCCGACCAGCATAATCTTACCTGCCACGCGCTCTTTTGGCACGGCATCGTTTAAGATATCAGCCGCTGATATAAAGTCGAAAAAACGCCCCCTGCCCTGATAGGCAAGCAAAAGATTGCTCATCCCATCAACAGGAATCCGCCGGTCATTCACGACCACTGCCTCCAACCCGCCGGCAGGCATGTCCAGGGCTACCCCCTTAAGCCCCCAGGCCTTCATCACCGTGGCCAGGGCCAGACCCGGATAAACCTTATCCCGGTAACGTATCAGCAAAGGAACGCGCCGGAGCACCCCATCGACATCGGCCGGATAGTTGACAAAACCGGATGCATCCACGGCCTTACTGAGTTGGGCGATATTCACCGTGGCGTCGAGGGCGTTAAAAAGAAAATCACGGCCGGCAGCCTTACTGTCTTGCGGCAAGACTGCATCTATCGGATGGAGAAACTCCTCTTTTCCCGGAGCTTGATTTTGTCCAAAAGAAAATTTGTATCCCAGGACGAAAGGCCCTTTCTGCAACACTTCAGCCAGGGCCAGGTCATTATCCTGCAGGTGCTGCGGCAGGCCGGCAAGGGAAAATTCGACATGCAGGTCACGTTCCATTTCCTTTTGCAGGATCTGCAGGGAGGTTCTGTCCGCTTCGGCAAAAATAATATCCAAACCGACGGATTCGGCCCCCATCCGCCGCAGTTTATCGAGCAGCAGGGCAACCCGGTAACGGGGCCAGGGCCATTGCCCGAACTCGGCCAGTGATTTCTCGTCAAAATCAACAATCACCGGCCCCATGCCATGTTCGCTTTTCGGCAGTGACCGCACCATGGAGTCGTAGACTTTCAGCCCAACCAGGGACAGGAAGGAAGGCCGATAGATGGAGGCGAGGGAAAAAAGAAGGGTAACAATACAACCGGAAAGAAGAACAACCCCCTGCCAGCGGCTGGGCCGGCGGGGGGATTTCATCTGATGATAACCTCAACGCGCCGGTTTCTCGGCTCCTTGACATTGTCTGCCGTGGGGATCAGGAGATCGGCCTCTCCATAGGAGGAGACCTCAATAATGGCGGGGTCGACACCCCTTTCCACCAGGAGATTGCGCACAGTCTGGGCTCGTTTGGTAGACAGGGTAAAATTATACTCTTTGGAGCCGGCAGTGTCGGCATGGCCGATGACGCTGACGTCCGTCGACTGATTTTTTTTAATGGCATCCATGATCGGCTGCAGCAACTCGATAGAGCCATTGGTCAAATCAAAAGAGTCGGTTTTAAAATAGAGGAGAAAGCTCCGGGGTTGCGAGGGCTCAACGGCAAGGGCCTCGCCGAAGGTCGTTCTGATCTGCTCCTCGTTCATTGCCGGGGCGGCCTTGGGCTTACTGCTGCTATCGGCGACGGTAACACAATCACCCGGCTTATCCGCCACATAGCTCCCCGTGTCATTAATTACCTCAATGCTCCCCACATTCCCATCCTGGTCCGGCAGCAGAACAAACATGTTCTTTTGCGAAGAGCAGGCAGTCAACAAGAGCAGCAGCACCAGGCATGGCACAATTATAACAATACCTTTCATAAGCACTCCCCTTCTTCATGACGAAATTCTGGTTAAATCATAGGCACGCAGGTCAATTGCCTGCAATTTTTGCGGCAAATCTGGTCCCACGGATGGCAATGGTGCCCACCGGTGTCTCGATCTTAATGGAATCCGGTGAGAGTTTGCCTATCAATCCGGACATATAGACGAATGTCCCCTTGATCATTTTCGCCAGCACGGTAAAGCGGCCCTGATCCGGGACAAAGACATATTCCTTTAACTCCAGCTCACTTTCCGGTCCCAGTGAAAAAATGGTATTATCCCGCAAAATGATCCCCACCGAGCCATCCTTGCCGGTGCTGATTACATCATTTGCATAGATTTTCATTCCCCTTGCCACCTTGAGCGTCATTTTCTGACGCATGACCAAGACGCTTCCCTGAACATTTTTCACGGTTCCGGCAAAATCCTCCGCCGCCAAAACCGGCCAGGGTGCTGCCAGGACAAACAACAGCAGAAAGGTAACAATACGATGCATGGGCCACCTCAACTTTTGACTGTCTCGCATTTTATGCCACCTTGAGGGTAACAACCGGCTCGACAGACTTACAGTGCATGACAAGTTCCTGATTTATCGTCAGGGAAATTCGGTACCGGGACTGCTTACTAAGCCATCATTTTTGACAAACCAATCACACCATCTATATAGATTATCAAATTTCCCAATCGATTGCCAAGAGATGTTTTACAGAATTTCAGGTTATAATATCACCGATGATGGAATTGATCTCCCTCTCCTGCTTTTCAATGCTTTCCGTAAGGCTGAACTGGACCAGAGCCCGCTCAAGATTTTGTGCAGGAAACAATGCCTTGAAATAGACATCCCCCTGCAGATAATCGGTAAAAAAACGAAGCCCCAGCTCAAAGGCGATGAGTCGGGCGCCGGCATAAAAATAATCATAATCATGTGGGGTGAGAAAACTGTCGGCCTCTGCCACGTAACCCTGCAGAATTTCCCGACATAGCTCCGTGTCAAAAAAAACGGGCAAAGGGCCTTCTTCCCCTGGGCCATTGCAGCAGGAACGCAGACAGTCACCGATATCGTACTGGATGAGACCGGGCTTCACCGTATCAAGATCAATCAGGCTCACCGCCCGGCCTGTCTGTTCATCAAAGAGGATGTTGCTGAGTTTGGGGTCACCGTGAATGGGCCGCCTGAAGAGTTTCCCCTCCTTTCCGGCATCCTCAAGGACGTGGGCCAAAGCCCTGCGCCGGGCAATAAAATCATGGCAGAAACGGATGTCCGCCGAGTCCTTCCGGGCTGATGCGGCCGCCACCCTGTCATACTGGGCGAGATAAAGCGGGGTGATGTGGAAGCCGGGCAGGGTATCATGGAGCCTGGACGGAGGAAGGTCACTGATGAGTCGATGGAAACGCCCCAGGGCCAGCCCCGCCTCCCTGGCCTGGAAGCCACTCCGCACCGTGTCGAAGCTCCTGCAGCCGGCAATGAAATGCAGCACCCGCCAGCAGGATTCGTCACGATCCCGGAGGAAATCCCTGCCCCCCAGGGTCTGCTGAATGACCGGCATCCGCCAGTTGCCGGAATTTCCCTCAACTGCCAGCTTATTCATCACATGATCGCAGACAACACGCAGGTTTTCCATAAGCCATTCAGGATGGGCAAAAACCGCGGAACTGATGCGCTGGAGGATAAAACGGTTCTCATTCATACCGGCAACAGTCACCAGAAAGGTATCATTGACCCTGCCTGTTCCATATTCCCGGATATCTTTGATTGCCGCGGCTGCAAAAAACTGTGCCGCCACGGCGTGAATATCAGCCGTCATCTCTTCTCCAATTTTTTTTTACTGATAACATTTTTTTATCTTTACGAACACTTATTCAAACGGTTATAAGGATTTTATACATTTCTCAAAAAGGAACATGAAGATAAGCAAAGACAACGCCTTGCATATGGCCATCCTGTGGCCTTTCTTCCTGCTGCTGTTTGTTCAGCTCATGCTGACATCCGGCTGCAGTACGCTTTCACCAACCCCGGTCAAAACAACCCTTGCCCCGGAATCATGCAACTCCTTCAGGCTCGGCTATACCATCCAGGCCGGCGCCTTTACCGATGTGGAGCATGCCGCCCGCCTGAGCAGAACCTTGGAAAAACAGGGACTGAACGCCTACTACTTCCGGCACAGCTCTGGCCTCTACAAAGTACGCTTCGGCAATTACCCGTCACTGCAGGAGGCAACCCGCCAGGCCGAGAACTATCTGCGCGCGGGCACCATCACCGATTATTATCTCGTCAGGCCTGACTCCTATGCCCTGGCCAAGAAAGACGAACTGGGCGAGGATTATCTGCGGGAACAGCTGCTTGATACCGCAGCAGATTTTTTGGGCATCCGTTACAAATGGGGTGGCGCTTCCCAGGAGGACGGTTTTACTGCAGCGGTTTGGTCATGGCCGTCTACCAGTTGAACGGTCTTGACCTGCCACGCACCTCAAAAAGTCAGTTTCACTCCGGTAAACCGGTGGCAAAAAACGAACTCAAAAAAGGTGATCTGGTCTTTTTTGCCACCAGAGGCGGCAAACGCATCACCCATGTTGGCATATACGCCGGCAACAATTCCTTCATCCATGCCCCGCGAAAAGGAAAACAGATCGAAACCTCTTCTCTTTCCAGCAGCTATTTCGCCTCCCGCTTCATGGGCGCCAGAACCTATCTGGGCGACAGTTAATTCAACCATGCAGCCATGGATCCCGGATCCGCCCCATGCATATGGGAATGAAATTACATGAACGCGCCTTCCTGATTGCAAACTGGAATAAGAAACCTCCATGCCTTACCTGAAAAAAATTCTTGCCCTCTGCCTGACCCTCGCCTTTTCCCTCTCCCTGCATCTGCCGGCGGCACAGGCGGCCCCCAAGAAAAAAATCCCGGTTTTGGTTTCCATTCTGCCCCAGGCATTTTTTGTGGAAAAAATCGGCGGAGACAGGGTTGAGGTGGAAGTGCTGGTCCAGTCCGGACAAAGCCCGCACACATACGCCCCAACGCCTCGCCAGATGGCAAGGCTTGCCGAGGCCAGGGTTTATTTTCGCATCGGTGTCGCCTTTGAAAACACCTTTATTCCCAAAATAGAAAATTCCCTGCCGAATCTCGTCATCGTTGACACCAGGCAGGGAATTGCGCTCGAAAAAATAACGGGTCATGAAGAGGATGATCACCATGACCCTGGAGAGGAACTTGACCCGCACATCTGGCTCGATCCTCTGCTGGTTAAACAACAGGCGAAAATCATCAAGGATACCCTGATTCAGCTTGACCCGGGCGGCCAGTCACTTTATGAACAAAACTTCACCGCATTCTGCGCGGACCTTGATGCGCTGCACGCGAGGTTAAGCAAGGCCCTGGCCCCGTTGCGGGGCAAAAGTTTTTTTGTTTTTCACCCGGCCTTCGGCTATTTTGCTAAGGCGTACGGACTGAAACAGATTGCCGTGGAAACGGGCGGCAATTCTCCCAGCGCCCGGCATCTGGCCAGCCTGATCGAATCGGCCAAAAAAAACGGGGTGAAAGTACTGTTTGTGCAGCCCCAGTTCTCCCGGAAAAGCGCGGAAACCGTTGCCCGCGCCATTAACGGGGTGGTCGTCGCCCTTGATCCGCTGGCCAGAGATTACTTTGCCAACATGACCGGCATCGCCCAGGCCCTGGAAAAGGCTTTAGCTGGCCCGCCAAGCTGACGCCCAATCACTTCTCTGCCGCCAATCTCCTAACGGCCACTGCTGTTTAACTCAGCTTTCACGGCCAGGCCTATTTTTTTCAGAACAAACGGCTTTCTGACATATACCCCGGCGCCCAGTTTTTCCGCTTCCTTGACCCGGTGGGTTTCCGAAAAGCCGCTGACAATGATGGCCTTCTGGGCAGGATGCATTTCGAGAATCTTTTTGTACGTCTCAAGTCCGTCAATGCCGGGCTCCATAATCATATCAAGCAGCAGCAGGTCCACTTGGTGATCCTGCATATAGGCAATCGCCTCTTCCCCGCTGGCCGCGGAATTAACCGAATAACCAAGTTTCCCCAGCATTTCCGATGCCAATTCCCGCTGTTCCTTGATATCATCCACCACCAGGATGGACTCGCCGCTGCCCATGTAAGCCTGCAGGGATAGGTCCTGGACGTCTGCATCTCTGCCCTTTCTGGTTACGGGAAAATAGAGGGTAAATGTCGATCCCCGGCCTTCAACGCTTTCCACCTGGATATATCCGTTATGGTCCTTTACCGTGCCCCAGACCACAGCCATGCCGAGCCCTGTTCCGCTTCTGCCCATTACCTTTTTCGTATAGAACGGTTCAAATATCCTGCCCAGATCCTGGGGGGAAATACCGATTCCCGTATCCGTGACGGTAAAGATCACATATTCGCCCTCTTCGACATGGTCATAGCCTCTGATCGGTTTGTCCACATAGCGGTTCCGGGTGGAGATCATGATCTTGCCGCCGTCGGGCATGGCCTCTGCGGCATTAAAAACCAGATTCATCACCGTTTTGGACAGATGGACCGGTGAACCGCATATATCCAGAAGATCCTGCGCCAGGTTGGTTGCAAAGACAACCTGTGGGTGCAGAGAGCGTAAACTTTCATGTTCCGGGCTTTGCAGGTATTCGCTGACTGTCTGATTGAGATTCATCACCGTACTTTCAACCACCCCCCGCCTGGCCATGGTCAGCATATCCTGGACAATGGCGGCGGCCTTATGCCCGGACTGCTGGATGGCGAGAAGCGGCGCTCTGATGCGGCTGTCCGCCGGCAGATCAAGCAATATCAGCTCCGGATAACTGATGATCCCCCCGAGAATATTATTGAGGTCATGGGCCACACCTCCGGCCAGGGTGCCGAGGGCCTCCATGCGCTGAGCCCTTTGCACCTGAATTTCCAGTTTCCGCCTTTCCTGCTCGGCCCATTTCCTTTCGTTCATTTCCAAGTCACGCAGGACAATGGCATCATGCAGGTCCCGGGTCATGTTGTTGAAAGATTCGGCCAGCATGCCGATTTCATCCTTTGCGCGGATATCCACCGTTTGTTGCAAATCTCCTTGAGCCAGACGACTCGTTGCCTGACTAAGCTGCAGAATCGGCTTGGTTATGCCCTGGGCAAGCAGAAGGGAAAGCAATATCGCGGCAATCAGCACAGTCAGTGAAATGACAAACACCATGTTGCGCAGATTGTTTGGCGCATCCATGAATTTGGCATAGGGCAGGACGGCCATGACCGACCAGTTTCCGCCCGGCACCGGGGAATAGGCCACGAAACCATCAACGCCCAACAGGCTGGCCCGATGGAATCCGGAATTCATTTTCCCGGCCTGGGCGACGATCTCTTCCGACTGGCGATTATCGCCGGCTAACCTGCCCATGATTTTATCCTGCTGCGGATGGGAGATAATCGTGCCGGCGGCATCCATCAGGATGAGAAAACCTGTATCGTCAAATTTGAATTGCTGAAAATCTTTGAGAAAATCGCCCAGGGGAATACCGCCGACGATCACACCTTCGAATTCTCCGAAAAAATTCTGCCGGCAGTAGGCAAACTGCACCATCATTTCTTCGGCAACAGTGCCCTGACCCGGGAATACCGAAAACACCTTGTTTGGAATCCATGTCGCCTCTTCAAAGAGAAAAGTTGTGCTGATATCCGCCAGGATTTCCGGCCTCTCAACCCCGTTGACCAGCTTCATCTCCTCGACGCCATCTTCACGCACATAGGCGAGCATGGGAAATTCCGTCATAAAGCCGTTGAAATGCTGGATCAAGACCGGCTCATGATATTCCCGGGTGTATGCCTCGATGGCCTCGTTGGTCGCCAGGGTTCTGAATTTTTCCTCCTTGTATTGAATCATGGCACTCAGCTTCTGCGCCCGGTCCTGGGCAATGTTGCGCAGACGCTGCTCCTGGGTCTTCTTGAGAGAATCAACCATTAAGACATAGCTGGAAAATCCCAGCAGACCACAGACAAGGAGGACAAGTCCTATCTGTGATACGAGAATTTTGGTCTTGATTGATCGAAACACGTTAATGAATGCCCTCCGCTGCGAGTCAGCAGACAAAATAATCCATCTACTCCGGGACCACTCCATAGGACCTGATGATTTGTTTCCCCTCGTCGCTGTCAAGAAAATCGACAAATCTTTTGGCAAAGCCGTCAAGATTTTCCCGGTAGACCAAGGCAAAGGGAACGATGAATTGGTATGTACCGTTACTTACATTTTCAGCCGATGGATAAATGCCGTCCACCTTCAGGATACGCAAATCCGTGCCAATTGCCATTGACATGGGGACATAGCCTATCGTCCTGCGGTGTTTCATGATCGTTTTCACCGCCTCGGGAGTGTTATAAATAATCTTGGCCGTGGGATTGGTTATGTTTTTAAAACCGGGCACCAGCTTATTTAAGACAATCAGACAGGAGTCGCCCGGTTCCCTGCCCACCGCATAAATTTTCCCCGTCTCGCTCCCCAATTGACTCCAATCGGTAATTTTGCCGGAATAAATGCCGACAATCTCCTGGGAACTTACATTGTCAAGATTGGTCACGCTGGGATGAACGACAAAGGCAACCGGACATTTGGCAAACGGCTTGTAGTTGAGGCCAAGTTTTTCTTCACTCTCGGTTAATTGCCGGGCAACCCTGCCGAGATCGATCTCTCCGGCTGCCGCCGCTCTTACCCCGCCGCCCGAGCCGATACTTTCCGGAATATCAATTTCTCCGCCGCCCAGTTTCTCCTCCAGCGTGCTGGCTGCCTCCCGCAGCAACGCCTGACTGTCACCGGTGCCGCTGACCACGATCCTCTGTCCGGCAAAGCCGCGCAAGACCTTGTCGGCCTTGGCCAGAAAAAGCGGCGGCAGCCTGTAGCCGATGGCATCTGCGGCATTGACATTGATGGTGATATAATAACGGTCGGATGTGACGATGGGGATTTCCCGCGGATTTTTATTTTTAGTCAGAATCTCGATGGCGGCAGGGACACAGAGTCGGCCCAGTGATTCATAATCCACTGTCACGGAAACCATGCCCACCGGCCCCCCCTCCTGCGGATCTTCGACCCCTTCGAAGGTACTGGAAACCACGGGTAATTTGGCCGGGTGCGTCACCTTGCCAACCAGGGACATATTTTTATAAACCACGTCCTCGATCGGCACCCACAGGGCATCAATTCCCTGCTGCAACAACTGTTTGACACCATTTTCTATCTGATCCGCCGAATCGATAGTCACCTCTTTCAGGGTAATCCCCATATCGGCGGCACAGTCACGGGCACATCTGGTTTCGGCAAGGGGAACGGGATTATTCGGCCGGAATATGACACCCAGGGTCTTCAGGTGGGGGATTGCCTCTTTGAAGATCTTCAGTTTATTTCTGAACTCGATCCAGTTGCTGCTGCCGGTGATATTGCGGCCTGATGACTGCCAGCTCTCGGCTATTCCCGCGGCAACCGGATCAGTAACCGCGGAGAAGACAATGGGGATATCCGTTATCTCCTCCATGGTCCACAGGGTCCCCTTGGTGCCGATGGTGAAGATCAGATCAACCCTTTCATCCTTCCAGCGGCGGATGAACTCCCTGGCTTTGCCTTCATCCCCGTAAGCCCGCTTCAGGTCCAGCTTATGGGGGATACCCGATAGTTGAATTCCCTCAATGAATCCCTGGAGCGCTTTTTCATCATGGGGCGACTCATGCCACATCAGAATGCCGATTTTATGCGGCCCGGTATGGGCTCCTGCAGGAGCGCAGGAGAACAAAATCCATAAACCTATGAAAATCGTTGCTATCCTTCGCATGTCAGCCTCCGCCATCCTTTTTTATCCGGACAATGTGATCGTTATAAATCCGTGACCATCTCGGCCCGGCGTGTTGCCCGGACCAGCATCAAGCCCCTCCAAGAACCTCTCGGCCACGAAACACAAGAGGGGGATATCTATTGGTTAAAGGAAATTTCGGTAACGGGAACTTCCCGCTCGACAAAAAAAGCCGAAAGGCATCGAGGGTGTGAACAAAAAGATCCTGAAACATTTTGTCCTCAACAGGTTGATGACGCACAATCGTCCCCAGTGCAAACCGGCACATTGCCAGACCGCCCGGGGAGACCATGAGCCTTGTTGGCAGACTTAACGGCTGACTGCCTGAATTTATACCTTATATCATTTGCAGGTTGAAAAGAAATCGTTTTCCCGGTATGCAGATGTTTTTTCTGGGGACCCTTCCCCCTTCCTAACCTATCGACTAACCACATTTTTTTTTATTTATACCTTCTGTCTCCATCCGGCAAATCCGGAAAAGCGGAAGAGATCCGGAAAAATGGATTTATTTCCAATATTCAGGAAAATACTCCGGCAAGGCCGATTGACCGCCCCTGTGGCCAAGGGCGGAAAAATATTTTTCACCCGTCCCGCACCTCTTGAAATGACTGCCCGGGAAAGCAATGAACAAAAAAAATTCTTGCCAAAATGCTCCACCATGCCAGGTTGGCAGAATTATTGCTATATGCACAAGTTGACAATTTGATGAGCGTGTTTAACAGGCCGTCAGAATTTTCTTTTCCAAAGGGAAGGCGGAAAAGGGAGGAGAATTGAGGGGAATGAACGAACAAGTGCTGCGCAGCGGGGTTCATGGCTGTTCCAGATTTTTCAAACGGGAAGGGGAGAAAAATCTGCAAGGCATGAAGGGAAAGGGACTGCGCAGTCACATTCATTTCGAATTCACAGGTAAAAGAAATGCGTTATCATTCCTCCTCATCTCTCCTGTTTTTCTGCCGGACAATTTTT
>Ga0180007_10004600_pt1 | contig 14493 bp, 10 predicted proteins | sample MM_PC_MetaG_FD_121122 | JGI IMG/M metagenome (GOLD analysis project Ga0180007, IMG submission 121122) | Groundwater microbial communities from the Aspo Hard Rock Laboratory (HRL) deep subsurface site, Sweden - MM_PC_MetaG | ecosystem: Environmental > Aquatic > Deep subsurface > Groundwater... | reverse complement strand
ATGCCTGGGTAATCAATCCAAATATACTTGCCGCCGTAGTATTCGGAACAGAAAGAAGAGAGATCATACTCAAGACCTGGATACCTACACCCGTGCCTATTACAATCTCAGAAGTATTATACGGATCGCTTACAGTTTCAATTACTGTTGATAATACTTTTACGACAAGCACATCTTCACTCACACTAATCTTGATATCGCCACTATTCTTGAAAGTAAGACTTTTTACGTCCATGACTGAATCTTTGTATTCGAAATCAGGTTCAAATTTGAGAGTAAGGGTTGCACCGTCAATAACCAAATCCGTTTCCTGGCAGGCAAATTTGCCTTCATACATCTGCTCCTGCTTCCAAATGGTGTCACCAATGATAGTCCCGCTAGAGGGACAGTGATCTGCCGCCAAAACAGCCCCATATAACATAGGGAGAGATATAAATAAAGAAGCAAATAATATGATGACTAGGGCAGTTCTTATTTTCATAATAGATATATCTTTCTTATTGCATTCGGTATAGTTTACAACTATAATTTATAATATACTGACTTTAATTGCAATAACGACTGCTCAGATAATGACAGACTCATCGTTTGATCAAATGGGCTACAGCCCGGAAAAAAAATTGAAAATTGAGAATTTGGTAATATTTATAGCGCTAAGCATAATTATCATTGTTCTCTTCCTGCTCTTGCGCGAACCTGCCTCAAACTTCGTCGGATCTATAACAGGTACTGACGAGCAGAGGCAGGAAACAACTGCTGCAAGTAATACGAAAACTATTGCTGAGTATATCAGCGAACTAAAAGAAGGTAATGCTATCACACTGACTCCTACCATAAACGTACTGGGAGATGTCATCAATGAAGAAGTAACTATCACAGATCTTCCAGATACCGGTGAAGATGACCCTTGGGTTGATGTTGTCGGGGACACAATGACAGGCGATCTGACGATAACAGGTGGAGCGAATCTAATACTAACGGATTCGGAAGATTTGCTCTTCAGTAATGTCTCTTTGAAATCTTCTCTCTCAAGACAGAACAGCGGTGCATTTTTCGTTGGTACATTTGACGAATATGAAAATAGCGACAGTACAAATGTACAGGATGTGATGGACGACCTGGATGAGGCAATTGTTGGACTCCAGGACAGAGTAACCTACTGGAATGAAGCTTATAACTGGGGAGATCACAGTATAGTCGGATATCTGACAGAAGAAGAAGATCCCATATGGATAAACGATGAACCGGACTACTTCAATAGAGGAGAGAATGAGAATATTACAGGCACACCCCGCTTTAATGGAGGAGTATCTGGAAACTCCGCACCTTTTACTGTGGACAGCACATTTCTGGTAACGAATCTCAATGCTGACTTGCTGGATGGATTTCACGCCACCGATTTCATGGGTGGGGGAGTTGATCTTTGGGTTGATGAGACAGGAGACACCATGGCAGGAATTCTTGATATGGGCACAAATAGAATTGAGAATATTGCAGCCCCAAACTCAAATGATGACGCTGTAAATCTAGGCACAGCTGAATCAAACTATATCAACGACGGAGCAGGAGAGATAAATGCTATAGGAGATTTCAACTTTACTTCGACTACTCAAATCACAAATCTTAGTGCTGACTTTCTGGATAACAACAGCAGTGCATACTATAGGGATGCAAGTAACATAAATGCCGGCACTCTTGGAAACACATATTTCAGTGCATACTCAGACTTAAACGCTGAAGGATATGTGCCGGGATCTTCTACTTCTATTTGGACAGATACAAATGACGGAGCGGGAAGCGGATTAGATGCCGATTTGTTGGACGCTCAAACCGGTTCATACTATACCAATGCAAGCAATATTATTTCGGGAACATTAGGTACAGCATATTATAGTGCCTATTCCGATCTCAATGCAGAAGGCTACGTTCCAGGTTCTTCCACAACTCTCTGGACAAATACAAATGATGGAGCGGGAAGCGGTTTGGATGCTGATTTACTCGACGCTCAAACGGGTTCTTATTATACAAATGCCTCGAACATAATTGCAGGAACTCTGGGAACTGGATATTACAGTGCCTATGCAGATCTAACTGCTGAAAACTATCTGAATAACGATGCCGGAGATGACCTTCTGACAAGGACACAGCTGGACGGACGGTACATAAACGATACCGGAGATACCATGACAACAGCCGGACTGCAGTTCTCAGGTATTACAACTGACATCTATACTCCCAGCGGCGAAGCTCTTACCCTAAGTGCTCCAGGTACTGGTAACATACAGCTTCTAACCGGTTCTGGAGTCATCGGAATAGGTACTACAACAGCCCTGGTTGAAATATCAAATATTTCGACCGCTTATTCTGATCACAAAGATATACTTGTTCGATCGTCTGGAAGTAACCAGGCAACCTATTTCCGTGTTGCTCCAAACGGAACACCCCCCGATTCAATTATTTGGTCTACTGTTCAAGTTTTTGCGACCGACTGGGCCTCTGACCAGACAAATCTGGAAGCTGTCGAAATGAGATTTAACCGTGATGCGGGATCCGATCCCGGGAATCAATCTATTTTCCAGATAAATACTTATGCTGCTGGTACAGGAATACTCCATCCATTAGCAATAACCGTTGATGATGAGGCAGACAAAGGTATCTTTATTGATACAGGGGCAAATGTGGGCATAGGTTCTACCGCACCTGCACAGGAATTCGATGTTGAGGGAGACATCCAGCTGGACGCAAATGAATCAGCAACTACAAACGGATTATGCCACTCTGGAGCCAACTCAGACACAACTTTCACTGACAGAGATATAGTTGCATGTTCTTCAGCACCTGGAGACATAGCTGAATGGTATGACACGAAAGACGCTGAAGCAGGAGATATTGTTTATACAACAGGAAGAACCGTCACATATACCTCCCCGGCCGTAAATGCAATAACCGGCGAGGTTCTAAATAAGAATGAAAGACTAACTGCAAGCATACTTGCAAGAAGTTCTCGTTCCTATCAAGCAAACGTCCTCGGCGTAGTTTCTACGTCGCCATATCAAACATTCGGCAAAGCTATCAATGACTATTCATCAAATCCAAACCCAATCGCACTCACAGGTAGAGTTCCTGTAAAAGTAGTAGCTGTAAATGGTGCGATAAAACCCGGAGATTCTATCACTGCAAGCAATATCCCCGGAGTAGGGATGAAAAGCACCAAGCCCGGACATATCATTGGGATTGCCCTTGACCACTATAACGACATAAATCCATACCAGGTTGGCAAAATTCTTGTATCGATAAACCTGAGCTGGCATGAACCAGAAGAATATCTGAACAAGGTAAATGACACAATCAAAGCATATGACTCTTTGAAAACCCCTGGACTGATAGATACTCTGCCAACTCTTGAAATAACAGACACATTAAATGCTAAGAATGGTATCTTTGACTCAATAAAAGTAAAGAATCTGACAGTTACAAACAGCCTGACATCGAATGGTCTTTTCACTGCTAGAAATATCAGAACGGATCTTATCGAATCCAGTTCTTCGAACAGTATCATAATTAAACTGGCCGACAATCTCGGAAAAACTGCTTTTGAAGTTCAGAATAACCAAAATGAAAAAGTCTTTAGAGTTGACAGTACAGGAAAGATCTATATAAGAGCCGATGCTGCAAACACTTCTGTCGGCTCGATAGTAATACCTCCAGGACAGAATGAAGTTAAAGTAGAAACAAGTGCTGTTTCTGAAGGATCGAAGATATTTATCAGCCCGATATCAATTTCGGTCACTCCTCCAAACGTTTGGATAAAAGAGAAGGGGACGGGTTACTTTATAGTCCGCCAGGAGAATTTAACCGAACAAAATCTGGTAGTTGATTGGTGGGTGATAAATTGAGCCACTGTGCTTATGAAATTATAAGCAGATAAGCCTCAGGACAAGTGAATAATCCCCAACAGCTAACATCTAAATTCCAAACATCAAGTTGCTATTGCACTACTAAACAAACCCGTTTATAATGATTCTATCTTACCAAGAACAGAAGTTTATTTCTATACTGCCAGAATGGAGAATTCAAAAGATTCAAATAACGCAAACAAACTTGTTATCTTTGCAGGAGTTGTTGTCCTAATCATCATCCTTGCACTTTTGCTTAGACAGCCTATTGCAGATATTTTTAATCCCTCCTCATCCAGTACTGCCGGACAAGATGTAGAAGGGGTTAAATCAAAGACCATAACAGAATACATATCCGAGATCAAAGAAGGAAAAACAACTTCACTCACTCCAAGGATTGAGGTGCTGGGAGATATCATTTATGAAGATTACTCAACTACTACTCTTCCTGAAACAGGAGAGGTAATTGTTGAAGATCTCTGGGTCAATACAACTGGTGATACGATGACAGGGAATCTTACCATTACAGAAAATGGGACGCTTATTCTCCCGAGCATTGAGGATCTGTTATTTCATAGTTCGACGCTCAAGGATAAAGCCTCAGCTACAGAAAGTGGTGCGTATCTCATTGGAGCATATGACGAATTTGCAAATAGCAATAGTACAAATGTTCAAGCCGTTTTGAATGATCTTGATGATGCAATTTCAGATGCCCAAGCAGGAATATCTTCGATCAGTGAAACCGATCCTATATTCTCGAACAGTCCAGCTGCATCGATTACAAATACGCTTATTTCCTATTGGAACAAAGCTTACTCCTGGGGCGACCATTCAATCGTAGGCTATATCACGTCGGAATCCGATCCTGTCTGGACAATAGCTGAGCCAAGCTATTTTAACAGAACTCAGAATGAAACAATCACTGGAATCCCCAATTTTAACGGTGGGGTAAGCGGGAGCACAGCTCCTTTTACCGTTGATAGCAACTATGTAATCTCAAGTCTCAATGCTGATTTACTTGACGGTTTCCATGCAAGTGATTTTATGGGAGGGGGAATTGACTTATGGGTCGATGAGGCCGGTGATACTATGCTTGGAAATCTTATCATGAGTGGAGCAGATATTAATATCGGGATAAACAATCTCATTACTGGAGCCAACACAATTTCTTCAATTGAGATTGATATTCTAGACTCAGGAATAAATTTTTCGGAGCTAACTGGCTCACTTGGTGATCTGCAAATATCCGCCGGGGCTGTAGATCTTGATTCCTCTGAGATCGCAGGAATTCTTCCCATAAGCTACGGCGGTACCAATGCTTCCACTTTTACAATAAATGAGTTTCTCTGGTTCGATGGAACAAGGCTTATCGCCAGCGGATATGATCAAAATGATTTTATATCAGCGATAACTGATAATTGGGTCGATGATACAGGTGATACTATCACAGGATCATTGCTTTTTTCTGGAGTAGCATCTGATATAACTACAGGAACGGATGAACACCTGGCTCTTATGCCGAATGGAACCGGCAACGTTGGAATTGGAACGACTAGTCCTACTCAACAGTTGGAGATAACTGAGTCGTTTGAGCTTCCGAACACGACAAGCGCTACAACAGGTGTTATATATAAAGATTCAGACCCATTTATACATAATTTTCGAGCCGCAGGTACCGATGGAAATAATGTTTTTATAGGTATAAACTCGGGAAATTTTACTATGTCTAGTACCACCTTTCCTATTGAAGCCAGCAATAACACTGGTGTAGGGTATAACACATTAAATGCTCTTACCAGCGGTTATGGAAATAGCGCTTTTGGTGTAGGTTCCCTCACGTTAAACTCCTCGGGAAGCAGTAATAGCGCTTTTGGTGTTGGTGCTCTGGGTGGTAACACAACTGGATATGTTAATACTGCTATGGGAGTAGGTGCCCTATATATGAATACCTCTGGAACAAATAACAATGCCTTTGGAGTTGATTCTTTGTGGCAAAACACAACTGGCTTGCAGAACAATGCTTTTGGAAATGACGCGCTGTCCGTTAATACAACAGGAGATGACAATGCAGCATTTGGGGAGCATGTTTTATATTACAATAATACAGGAAATAGAAATAGTGCTTTTGGCAATTGGGCTCTTGAATATGTTACCAATGGAAATAACAATGCTGCGTTTGGATATGGAGCTTTAGGAGAAATAGGTAGTAACAGTTCAGGTAATACGGCTATTGGTTATCAGGCTGGATTCGGGAGTTTCTCTTTTAGTAATTCCAATAATTCATTGGTAGGGTATGGAGCAGGTTATAATCTTTCAACTGGAAGCAATAACGTATTGATCGGATATCAGGCAGGGGACAATTTGGTGAATGGAAACAACAATATCATCATGGGTTACGATTTGAATGCTCCGAGCGCTTCGGGCTCAAATCAGATGTATTTGGGAGGGGTTATTTACGGTGATTTAAGCACAGGAAATATTGGCATCGGGACAACGGCGCCCGGCCAAGAATTAGAAGTGAACGGTGATATCCGCCTCGACGCAAACGAAGCTGCAACAACCAATGGGCTTTGTCATTCCGGAGCAGCTTCCGATACAACATTTGCAGATAGAGACATAGTTGCATGCTCAGCTGCCCCAGGAGATATAGCAGAATGGTATGAAACGAAAGATGGCAGAGCCGGAGATATAGTTATGACCACAGGAGAAACTATTACATACTCTTCACCCGCTGTTAATGCTGAAACAGGTGTTATACTAAACAAAAATGATTTACTTACTGCAAGTATCCTGACAAAAACAGATAAACCATATCAACCAACTGTTCTCGGAGTGATTTCTACATCACCATACGAAACGTTTGGTAAGGGAATTAAGAAGGAAGCCATAAATGAGAATCCAGTCGCCTTAACTGGAAGAGTTCCTGTTAAAGTAACTACTACAAATGGAAGCATAAAGCCAGGAGATCCTATAACTACAAGCAGCATTCCAGGAGTTGGTATGAAAAGCACTAAGCCGGGACCAGTTATCGGTCTCGCACTTGATTATTATAACGATTTAGATCCAAACAAAATTGGTAAAATCCTGGTAGCTATAAATCTTAGCTGGTATGAACCGGAAGATTATCTCAACAAGATAGATAGCATCATCTCAGACTACGGATCAGGCTTACTGGGAAGAAGTGGTAATCTCGATTCTGTAACCAACTTCACGATCACACAAACCCTTACTGCAAACCAAGGTACATTCTCATCTATCACAGTAAATAACTTGTTAGTGAATAATTCACTGACTGTAAATGGACTCATCACATCGAAAAACATTAAGACAGAAATACTTAAAGCTTATTCTACGAAGAACATTATTGTTAAACTCTCAGAAAGCATCGGTGACACAGCCTTCATAATTCAGAATAACCTAAATGAAAACGTTTTCAGTGTTGACAGCAACGGAAAGATCAATCTGAAAGAAGATAAACTTTCGCCATCTATCGGTGAGGGGATCATACCAAAAGGCAGTGATTATGTGAGAATTTATACTGACAGCGTAACAAGAAGTTCTCGTATCTTCATAACACCCACTGTTGAAACTGATAAACAACTTTCAGTCATAGAAAAAGCAGCTAAAGATTACTTCGTCGTCAAAATTTCCTATCCTGTCGACTACAACATCTCCTTTGACTGGTGGATAGTGAACTGAGCAAGTAAGTCAATGAGCAGATAGGCTTTTGGCTTCTTGGCTCAATAGCTTATCAGCTCACTAGCCCATCGGCCCATTTGCCATTATTCAATTCTTCATATACTATTACTCTATGCAAAATCCAAAGTACCCAAAAACTATATATCTGATAAGGCATGGTCTGACTGGAGGGAACGAGCGAGGAGAGTGGCTGGGAGCAAAATCAGTACATGAACTGAATGAATATGGAGGAAAACAGGCAAGAGATACTGCAGATACCCTCAAGAAAATCAACGTTGATGCATCAAAGATTTACTCCAGCCCAACTGAGAGAGCACTGCAGCACGCAGAAATTTTACAAAGACATCTGCAATTGTCTATTGAAAAGATCAATTCAATCACCGAGATCAACCTCGGAATTCTTGAAGACAGAAGTAGAAAAGAGGGGCTGAAGCTCGTCCCTGAAGAAGTTGCCAAATGGGAAAATAACCTCAGAGAATTTTCCCCTCCCTTGGGAGAATCCGCTGTTGAGGCTGCTGAGAGATTTTATGAGACAGTTGAACTTATCGCTTGTAATGCACAAAAGCAGGATCTGGTATTTGTCTCTCACGGAGTAGTGATCAAGCTGTTCCTTGCAAGAATTCTTTGCGCATCAATTGAAACTGGCGAGGCAAAGATTGATGTCCCCTGGACCAGACATGGCAGTATCACAGTAGTGACTTGCAACGAACAGGGGTTCAAGTTCAAGAAGGTCATAGAGAATAAATATCCCGACAGCGATGAAGTAGCAGCTTTGGGATAGAGGCAACCACCGTTTCTTCTCCTTGCAACTCCCGTTATCATTCTGTGAAAAGCAAACATTTCAAGAAACATTTGCTATTTGTACTGCCTTTGCTCTATTACTAGTAGCAGGATATTTTATCTTTCCAATGATGACAGTTCTCCTGATTATCTGGACACTTGGTTTCATATTGGCCAAGAAACAAAAGCTTTTCAGGAAGTTATCTTCAGCAGAACAAGGATTCTACAACTTTGTGATCATCTGCTTTCCTCTGTTTGAGATTATTATAAAATTTCTAATTATGAAAAACATCATCCCAGGTTCGTGGTTCTGGCTAAATCGGCTGGAGCATTTCCTTTCGGCAATCGGCATCCAGACATTATTCTACCCATTCGTAAAGTCAACTTTGGTCAAGTTGAATAAAACTGAAAGATATATTTTTATCACAGCTTTCACTGTGCTGATAGGCAACTTTAACGAATTTGCCGAATTTACCATAAGAATTGCCATGAAATTAACTGATATCTACAGCTTCAGTGCTTTATTACTCAGATACAATTTATGATATGATGATAAACACATTTGGAACCTTGTGTGGCTACTTTTTGATAACTCGAGTTCAAGATTCATATGAAAAAGCCTTACTTCAGCGTAATAATTCCAGTACTCAACGAAGAAGACTACATCTCCACGATTCTGAAGTCGCTAAGCGACCAAACATATCAGAATTTCGAGGTGATAGTCGTTGATAATGGATCAACCGATAGAACATTGTCTCTTGTAGATACACTCAAGGTAAAATACTCTCTTGATTTAAGAATTTTACACTGCAAGAGAAGAGGTATCAGTTACGCAAGAAACTTTGCCATTGATAGATCAAAAGGGGAGTATTTGATCTTCTATGACGCAGACGGAAAGATACATAGAGAATGGTTGAACAATGCTCAACAGCGACTTGCCAAACATCCAAATACAGTTGCAATTACCGGGATCTACTATTATGGTCCTACCAAGAGCATTTTAAAATCTATTTACTTCAACAGTTATCTTTTCTTTCAATATGTGTACATTTTCCTTAATTATCTGATTCTTGGTAAATGCAATCTGATCGGAAATTCACTTCTCATCCAAAAAGACGCTATGGTCAAGATCGGCGGATTTCCGGACGTGGTCCATGAAGATATATTTCTGATGAGGAAGTTTTCAAAATATTTCAATAACCGTGATCAAATACGGCTTGGCTTTGATCAAGTTATCACTTATTCACCTAGGAGATTTGAGAAGCGCGGATACCTCAGAACCCTTCTCTACTGGATCAAGAATATGATAAAGCCCGATAATCCTTCAGATTACACTTCATCAAAGTAAGCATTGGGGCTTTGAGGCCATAAAGCTTTAAAGCTCATCTGCTCACTGGCTCATCCACCCCGACACATCAGCCAATTAGATCCTCTTCCAAACTATTAATCACAAATTTAAAAACTAAACAGCATAAAACCTAACACGTCAATATTAACCTAGGGTCTTGCTAGACAAAGGTTGTTACATCTGGGGTTTGGGGTGGTAAAGCCCCAATTCAGAGTGTCCTTAATAATAATAGCACTTCTTTACTACTAGCATAAATTCTTGTAATACTTTAAAATAATCCAGCGTTTATAAGGTACTGGCTTTACATAGATTATTAGTTAATAAAACAACATGCAGGAAAAACTAGATATCCTTGTCAAACAGCTCAATCCCAAAAACACAAAAACCAGCGAACCGCTCTCAGGATATACAAATTTGAAGATAGGAGGTCCTGCAGACATACTTTACACTACGCATGATATCAAAGATCTGATAAATGTTGTTAAGCTCGTCAGACGAATGGATGTTCCAGTCACAGTTCTCGGCAGAGGAACAAATGTTCTTATCTCTGACGCTGGCATAAGAGGACTGGTTGTCATCAACAAGGCAAATACGATCGATATAGCAGGGGAGAAACCTGTAAGCGAAAATTCTATTCCGATCATGCCCAGATGGGAATCTGACAGCAAAGAAGGAACATTTAAATATGAATTTAAGGATCTTGACTATGATGAGTCAAACGAACCGAGGATCGAAGTCATCATGGACTCGGGAGTCGATCTGCCATTTGCATTGAGATACCTTTTGGACAAAAATATCACCGGACTCCAGTGGTACGCAGGCATTCCCGGAACTATAGGCGGAGCTGTCCACAACAACATACATGGGGGCACTCATTTCATCAGTGAAGTTGTAAAAATGGTGAAGGTTTTGGACAAAGATCTGAATGTGAAAGAGTTAGACATAAAGGAGCTTGGAGCCGACTATGACAAAAGCCGCTTCCACAAAAGCGGGGAAGTCATTTTACAAGTTACTTTCAACTTTTACAAAGGCGACGCAGAAAAAGCAAAGTTTACAGCAACAGAATGGGCGCAGAGGAAGAAAATACAGCCAAGGAACTCTCCCGGCTGTTGTTTTGCAAATCTGACGCAGGAGCAGAAAGAGAAGTTTGAATATCCGACAACCGCGATGGGCTATGTCATAGAACATGTGCTGAAAATGACAGGCTTCAAAGTTGGAGGTGCTGCAATATCACAGGCTCATCACAACTTTATAGTAAACGAAGGAAATGCCACCGCCAAGGACTATCTTGACGTCATGAAAGAGATCTATAAAAGAACGAAAGAAGCTCTCGACATAGAAATCGTCCCGGAGATCATGCTTCTTGGATTCAAAGATGAAGAAATAGCAGAATTTACCAAAAAAGAGCAGGAAGATCTCAGAAAAGTGAGAAACGAGGAGATACGGACTGTTTACAAAAAATAATTCTTGTAGAATCCTATCCTTGGGACATACTACGTTCTCCCGACTGTATATATCAGTAAACAAGTAACCTGTAGAATGCGGCCACCGGCTGTATATTTTATTGTGAAATAAAATTTTTAATAAAACACTTCTATATTGATATGCACCTTGCACATCTCACATAGAAAATTTCTACGATAAAAACTGGTTAGGAGGAAAAACGGATTGCAATGTCAGCCTTAAATGCCAAATTGCTACACAACTTTGAAAGAACATTCGCAATAGCATCTCTATCTTTAATGTATTCTTGAGTTTCCCCATCCGGCCTTATTACTTCAAAGCGGTTGTCCCTGCTTCTGATTCGATAGATCTGATTTGAAATATAAAGAGTAACATCAACATCTGCATTTATAGTTTGCACTCCAATTGAGTTATGAACTTTAACCTCAACCCTTTGTATCTCGAAATCTTCCGGAAAAACTTTTAATTTCTGAAGCTCTGCTAAAGAGCTCTTGGTGTTTGTAAAAGTCAAAAGTTTTTGTATACCTTCCTCCCCTAGAATTACAAGATCTGGTCTAACAGCCCAATTTTCAAGCAACATAAATTCAATAGCAAGACTTCTAAAAACTGATGGGACTTCGTTCCAATCATCGAAACTCTTTTCTTCTCCATCAGGAAGTATAACTCTAAAATCACCAAACGATTTTCCTACTACTCTTTGAATTATAAATCTCTGTCCCTCGGTATTAAGAAAATCAACAGAGACTACATGATTCTCGCTATCTAGCCGAACAAAACAGCTAGAAACAGTAAAATCAAATGTTGATAAAATCTCATTTATCTGACTAAGTCTTTCGTCAGTATGAAATCTTTTTGTGTAGTCCAGATAGCGAAATATCTGTTCATCAGCACGGCTTTTCAAATGTAACCATCTATCTTCCATATTTCTCTATGTCTTGTAGCATTATTATATCACATTGGATTTATTTTTCCGGAGCATTCTTTTCTCTTTCTTTCCCTGCGGATTCAAACGTCCTCGTTTGAACCTACCTATAGCTCTATAATAACAACACCTTACGCTTTCCCCTAACTATACCTAGAATACTTAAGTCACTTCACACATACGCCACCTGGATAGTAGTATCCTTCGATTTTACTCTTCCAATCAAAAAAATCCCCGCTGCAGTACCCTCCCTGTAAAAGATTTGTTCTCAAAGGAGAAATATGAATGGCTACATCACCAGCTCCTTTTTTTACACCAGTAACTTGGACTTCAAATGATCGTGTTTCTTCACTTATTGAGCGAATTATCACTATAACTGATTTGGAAGTACAGACTAAGCAAACAAGCTTATTCTCGACAAAATCAACCCTGTATCCGACCGGTTCCCCACTAAAATTAGAATCCATTTCTGTTTCTGCTAGATGCATACTTACAAACCCAGCCATCATCAAAGCATAATTCAAAACACTTGTGGGGAAAGGAATAGGAAGAGTATTTAGATGCAATTCTACGCCTTTATGACCTTCAGTAACTGCATCCTCCATATAAACATTTTAAAAAGAATATACTGATTATATCAGATTTGGCCGAAAATTCATTGTTTGGCGTGTGAAAAATAACCTTGCTGCGTGTCATATAGTCTCAACCCAAGGAGACAGTTACGTTTTCCATCAGCGGGTTCAAACGTCCTCGTTTGAACCTACACCTGCTTTGGCTGAAGCACCACTTTGAGATAGATAAATCTTTCCCCCGAAAAATATCCGAACCGGGTCCGAGACCTGCTCCAGCAGAAGAGTCGGTGCAGGAAATCCTTGTAAGCTGGGGCTATGAGGGTGCTCTGAGATTTTCTCTATCTTGAATCCAGGCAGAGTACTGATTCTCTAATATCATAAACTCAATGGCCAGACTGACTACTTTTGAAGGATCATCTACAAATGTTGTCTCGCCTTCAGGAGAAAGAATACAAAATCTTCCATAAATTACTTCGTTGATACCTCGTCTTATACTTTCTCTTTGAATTGAGAGGACTCTTTCATCACAACCAACAAAATCCACGGCAATAGCATGGCCATAGTGATCAAGTGCTACAAAACAACATCTCACATCAAGGCTATGAGCTGTCAAAGCAGCATTTATCTGCTCTAATCTAGCATTATTACCAAATTTTTCCTGGAAGTTAAAACAGCAGAATACAAGGGCTTCAGAAGGTTGAGAAAATACTTCCATACCTGTATCTGACTTATAGTGCCATTATATCAGAGTTATGGCTTGGAATACAAAAAGATGGAGAATAACTTTATAGAATTAAGTCTTGGGAACAGTCTACGTTTTCCTGACCGGATCGATCATAGAAATTTGATTGATGAAATTCCTACTAAGAGAGATTCAAATGGTCGGGTCACCTTCAGCAACGTATCTGTTTATTCTCTCCTCAACCTTACTCAAGAATGTATTTACCGTTTTTACTTGTACTCCAATAAGTTCTAGCGGCTGTAAAGTCCTATCCTGTAAGACTATAATCCCTCCGTTTACCCTCCTGTACTCGATTAAATCGCTTCCAAAAGTTCCATTACCCTCCATATCAATTCTAACCTGGATATTAGGGGCTTGAATTGGGCCGTCTTCAGGAAGGGGCTTAACTCTTACAAAAACTGTTAATATTCCAAATTCTGGAGCAATACGAGCATCTGCAAGATCAGTAATATCAAGCGTTCTCAATATATCATCTACACTCACAGCACCCTCCGAGTCTCTTGTAAACAAGAAACAGTCCTTCCCAAACAGTTCAACCTCTACCTCTTGAGGATTTCCCATCAATAACAACTGCAGGCTGACATCAGAATTACTCAGAGCATTCTCTTCAATCCTTGGACCATTTCTGCTTCTTGCAACTCCAGCTGATTGATCAGGATCAGCAGGTACCCCCAACAATTCTCTAGCGGCATCAAGAAGGCTTTGATCAACAGTTGTTGGGTCTATTTGAATATCTTCCATAGCCAAATATTATACCAAATTCCAATATCCTCTAGCAATTCACAAAGACTCCAACCCAACAACGAATCACCACTGCAAACATTTTAATTACCTAGTTACCTGATTACCTTATTACCTAGTTACCTAATCTCCTTATTACCCAGTTACCTGACTTCCTGTTTTCCTGCTTCACTGTTTAACTACTTTCCTGTTTCACAGCTTTACTATGAATAAGTTGGGATAGATATTACGAATTTGGGTGTGTTAAAGTAATGTAGTTAAACTATTACAAAACACACCCATGAGACATGGTACACAAACTCGAGCAAAATATCTACTACCATATAGAT
>Ga0180007_10004599_pt1 | contig 14498 bp, 14 predicted proteins | sample MM_PC_MetaG_FD_121122 | JGI IMG/M metagenome (GOLD analysis project Ga0180007, IMG submission 121122) | Groundwater microbial communities from the Aspo Hard Rock Laboratory (HRL) deep subsurface site, Sweden - MM_PC_MetaG | ecosystem: Environmental > Aquatic > Deep subsurface > Groundwater... | reverse complement strand
TCTCATCGTCTGATATTTTTTTTGTGAGCCCTGAAATGTTCATATTTAGGGCTATAACACTAGCAAAGCTAGAAGTCTAGATTTATTTTCATACTACCACATATTTTTTGAGATGTTACAATTATTAATAAAAAAACAAATTGCAAAATAGGAGTGTTACTATACGCCAAAAGATAGATTTATAAAATCAATATTTTTGATGGCGCCATTAGCTGTCAGGATTACCTAAATTCCCTTTGGCACATACATTAATCATATGTGAAAATGTGTCTATAAGAAGGCACATGAACAGTTTCTTATCATTTTCATTTTCAAATTGAATTCTTGATGGTAGGGTATAAAACCACTCGTTAAAGGTTTCTTTATTCCAGGAACGATTTTTCTCTTCTGCCATTTTAAAAAACATAGTACCCCAGAAATTGAATGCGCGTTTATAATCAATCATAGTTGCTCCTGCCTATTCGAAAATATTTAAATCAACTGACAAATCTGTCTACTTTAATGCTTTAATTTTCTTGATATCATCTGTCTTTCCCAACATTATCAGGATATCACTGTCTTTTATGATAAAGTTCGCCGGTGGTACAAGCAGAAAGTTCTCAGGGACTAGTTCCTTGATTGCAATAATGTGCACATTATATTTGGCGCGAAGATTCAAATCCTTCAGACTTTTTCCGATAAAGTCCCTTGGCGGGCCGACCTGTATCAGGTCAAACTCTTCTGCAAGCGGGATGAAATCCAGTACATTGGGCCGTGACAGGCCACGGGAGATACGAACGGCCATGTCTCTTTCCGGATGGATAATTTCCGTGGCTCCAACCCGCTTCAGGATTTTACCATGATCCTCATCAAGGGCCTTGGCCAGAATTTTTTTAACACCGATCTCTTGAAGGTACAGACATATAAGAATACTGGTGCTGATCTTGGTGCCTGTGGAAACAATGACACCGTCCATATTTTCCAGTCCCAGCGATTTCAGCCGTTCCTTATCAGTAGCTTCAAGCGTGATCGCTTCAGTACAATAGGCATCAATAGCCTGCACACGGACCTTGTCGGCATCAATGGCGATAATTTCATTCCCGTCTTCATAGAGGGCTTTGGCTGCATGAAAACCAAAGTTGCCGAGACCTATAACTGCAAATCGTTTCATATTCACTCTCCATTATCCGATCATCAGGTTTTCTTCGGAATATTCTAGTCCATTGGTTGCTCCTGTCCCTACTATAATATAGGAGAATGTGAGCAACCCCACTCGACCAATGATCATCATTAGTATTATCAAGCATTTACCCCAAATACCGAATTCCGGCGTTATCCCCATGGACAGACCGACGGTTCCAAATGCCGATACGGTTTCAAATAAACAGGATAAAAATGCACCTTGATGATCCGCCATTTTGAAACTGCTTGAGGATTCGCCCGCAAGTATCAAAAACAAAGCAATGAAAATGACGCTGATCGAAACCAGAATAAGAGACACGCTTCGCGTCACGGTTTCAGAAGGGATGCTCTTTTTGAAGAAATTGACACGTCTTCGTCTTCTAATTCGGCTGTAGGTAAAGACTGTGATGAGTGCCAGAGTGGTTGTTTTGACGCCGCCGCCGCATGAACCGGGTGAAGCACCGAAAAACATGAGAAATATCATCATGGTAAGCGTCGCTTCCTTCAGGGAGGCAATGTCCACCGTGTTAAAACCCGCCGTCCTGCAGGTTATGGATTGAAACACCGGTATCAGGATACGATGTGTCAGTGATTGTGTTTCATTGAAAGATTGTCGCTCCAGAAAAGCGAAGAATAAGGCTCCGGATGCGATTAAAGCCAGGGAAGTAAGCAACACTGTCTTTGTCTGTATGGAAAGACGCACCCGTGTATTCTTTCGTCCGCCCAGCCATAACCGGATATCATAGAGCACCGGAAAGCCGATGCCGCCTACTACAATCAAAGCGCATAAGGTTGTATTTATGGGTAAATTCCCACTGTATCGCACCATGCTGTCAGGGAACAGCGCGAAACCGGCATTGCAGAATGCCGATATGGAATGAAATATTGCCGTGTAGACAGTGCTTAAAAGCGGAGCGTCACCATATCCGAAAACAGTTAGAAGCACAGCGCCGATCAACTCAGCTCCGAAGGTGAACAGGATAATGCTCCTGACCAGGTTGACAATATCCTCACGGGGGGTATGCGTGAACAGGTCCTGCATGGCCATGCGCTGGCGGATGGAAATATTCCGGCCAAGCCATTGAAACAGGATAACGGATATGGTCATCACACCGAGACCGCCGATTTGAATAAGCACAAGAATGATGCACTGGCCGAAAACAGTGAAATACTCCCCTGTATCCACAACCACAAGACCGGTTACGCACACTGCGGACGTTGCGGTGAATAGTGCATCTACATAAGAAATAGCACCGGACTTTGTTGATATCGGGAGTTTGAGCGCTATCGTCCCAATGAAGATGGCTACAAGAAATCCGGTTAAAACGAGTGTCGCCGGATGAATCTTGAATATTTTACTATAGATATTCATGAGCTACACCTTTGGTGCAGGTAATACTCACAGTGCAGGTGACTGTTGGTCTCACAGATTTCATGCAGCTGACAGCCCCCAAGTACCAGCCGGTCAAAGTATGCCCCGCATACCGTCATTTCGTGTTTTGAATCAATTCTGCTGTAATGAAGGAAAGGACAGAGGATTGCCAAATGTCGATCCGTAGCATCATCCGGCCCCAAGCTATTGATGATTTCCTGTATTTGAAATGAATCAAATCTTATTTCACTGGTATATCTGACAAACTCAACACCAAGCCGACTTAAATGCTCAATGAGCATTCGATTTTTTGAATGGATCAACGCCAGTATGTTGCAGTGGCTTGTGTGTCTATTTCGTTTCAGTGCGGCAATAAGTTCAAGGAGGGCTTCACGTTCGCGGATAGGTATATCGCCGAAACGAATCACGATAATCTCAGGAGATTCCTCAAAAGCCTTGCTCAAACATTGGATGGGGCTGGTGATACACTTTTCATCGGATAATGCTATCTTGCTGCTATTGTCTGTTGTGTCACACAGCAGGAAACGATATTTTTGCATTTGCTTTTCGACAGAGTTTGCATCATTTTTCATAATATCATTTTCTCCTTGGTGACGGTGCTGTAAAAATTCGGATGTCCCTCGTGAGTTTTATCAGGCTTACAATCACCACAATGAATTCGAGCCGTCCGAGAAACATGGCAATTATTTCCCCCCAAAGAACGGCATCGGGCATCTGGGGAGATGTCACACCCACGGAAAGGCCAACGGTAGACAGCGCAGAAGCAAACTCAAAAAGAGAGTCTCCAAGGCTGTAACCATAAGCACAAAGAAGCATGACACCGATTACGTAAGTTGAAAGGTACAAGAAGACAAAAACAGCCAAATGGCGTATTTTGGTATTATTCAAAAAGATGCGTCTGTTACCCTCCCATATGGGACATTCCAGGATGACGTTCTTTGGCATGAGGTTTCGTTTAATGTCCATGAATAAAGATTTCACCAGCAAATAAATGCGAAATTGTTTTATGCCGCCTGCCGTGGAACATGTACCTCCACCGATGAGCATCAAAACGATCAGAATGAACACCCCAAAGGAATTCCATTCTTTATAACTGACGGTAGAGAAACCCGTGGTGGTGATCGCAGATACCGTTTCGAAGATCGCAACCCGCATAGACTTCCCCAGCTGAGGATAGATTTTATTGCAAGTCAGAAGGAAAACAGCCGCAATTGACAATGGCACAATTACCAATTGCAAACGGACCTCACCATTTCTTGCAACAAAACGGAGTTTCCCGCGCCATAGAAACCAGGCAGTGACAAAGCTAAGATTGCCAAGCACCATGAGGGGAAGGGTTACCGCCTCGATGGCGGTCGAATCCCAATACCCGATGCTCTCCGGTCTTGTTGAAAATCCACCGGTGGACACAGCTGCGAAAGCATGGTTTACCGCGTCGAAAAAGGACATCCCCGCCATCCAGTAAGCCAGTGACCCAGCTATGGAATAGCAGGCATAAATAACCAGAACCAGCCGTGCGGATTGACGGACATTGGGAACCAGTTGATCATTTCGTCCTTCTGCATTCGAAATACCCACCCCGACTGGTCCGACAATAGCAGACATCATGATAATGGCCAATCCAGCCCCTCCAGCCAGTTGGATAACGCTGCGCCAAAACAGAATCATCATACCTGCGCCGGTCACATCCACGACCGATAGCCCTGTGGTTGTCCATCCACTTACGGATTCGAACAAAGCTCTGGAAAACGGAAGGCCCAAAACAGACGTAAAAGGCCATGCAGAAAAAAAAATGGCCACAATCCAGCTAAAGAGAACGATGATGCCTCCCTCCTGGACCGAGAGATTCATGTTCGGTGCCCTCCGAAACAATCTCCACAATACCATTCCTATAAAAGTGCTCAAACCTGCGGGAAAGCAGAAAGCCGGTGCCTTTGATATTTCCTCTGGGTAAGAGATAAGGATGAAAAGCGGTGTCAGCATAACCGCCCCGAACAACATCAGAATGATACCGACCGATGAAATAATTGCGGCATAGCGCTGTTTGATATAGTCTTTTTCCCGCAAAGCCAACTCCTTTATTGTTCTTCACCGGAAAATATTTTCAGCACCGGCCCATGATTTTCCGGCAATGTAATAAGTACCAGTCGGTCTCCGGCAAGCAGCTGGTTGCCGCCCCGGGGAACGATCGGGCGCTGGTCGCGCATTACAACCGCCACCAAGGCGTTTTCTGGCAACACGATATCTTTCAGAAGTTTTCCGGTTACAGGGGAGTCGGTGTTGAGGGCGATCTCCGTCACATTGACGCGCCCTTCACCAATCGGCAACAGATTGATGATCTGTTCCATGGATGCCCGCTGTTCGATCAGACTGCTGACGATATGGGTTGTAGAGAAGGCGGTTACTCCCAGATTTTCGAAGATTTCCACATTCTCAGGATCATTAGCCATTGCGATGGTCCGCGGCACTCCGAACTTAAGGGCAGCCAACTGGCAGATGACTAAATTGTCCTGGTCATTTGGAGTGATGGCCAGAACCACATCCGCACCAACAGCTCCAGCATCTTTAAGAATCACGGCATCGCTGCCGTCCCCGCAAACCACTGTTGCTGAAAGCTGCCGCGCCAATTGGACGCATTCTTCCTTGTTACGATTGATGATAACAACCGTATAGCCTTTTGCAATAAAGTTTCGGCAAAGAAAGTAGAGCGTCTTGCCTCCGCCGACAATCATTACCTTCATGACATTTTATCCCCTTCTACCGCTTGGCTACCGGCAACAGCCATAAGAAACATTTCTGCGGCCACCGATGTCGGGCAAATTGTTTCGATACCGAGTTGTTCATAGACTTGCTCCCGTCTCGGGTCGAATACCCTAGCCAACACATGCCTTACATTGAACAACTTGTGGGCGATCTGGGCCACCATCAGGTTGACGTTGTCCTCGTGAGTTGTGGCGAAAAGAACGTCGGCTTGTTTCAACTTGGCCTCTTTAAGGATACCTATCTGCGTTGCGTCTCCCATGACACGAAAACCGCTGAAATCAGACGACAAATCATTAAAGGTTTCCTCATTTGAGTCAATTACAACCACGGAATGTCCCATACGACTCAGATGGTTGGCTAAATAGGACCCCAAACGCCCGCATCCGACGATCACGATGTATAGTCTATTTCCCATCCGATTCCTCACTCTTATTCAGTGTAGCGGGGTCTGTATTATCCCGTCCGAGATCGATTTTGCCGAATTTGCCCCAGGACGTTGTTCGCTCAAGATTTGTCTGTGCCGGTTTGAAGGTGGGATCTATTTCTAGGGCCGCGCGATAAAATTTTTGGGCTTCAAGACGGTCACCCTTTATCTCAAGTAAGGCACCAAGTAGATTGTATGCTTCAGGCTTTGCCGGATCAGTGGCAATAGCCCGTCTTGAAGTTTCTCGGGCAGTTGAGAAATTTCGATCGGAAATATTGCGCTTTGTCAGTTCAATCAATGTGATATAATCAACTGCGCTTTCTTCATCAAGCGCCTCACGTTCCAGCACAAGGTTCGCCAAATCACGGATTTCTGTTGGACTGAAGGGCTTTTGGATAAAATCCACTGCTCCCAGCTTCATGGCCTCCACAGCGGACTCGATAGTTCCGTGGGCAGTAATGATGATCACTCGGATTTTCGGCCAGTTGTCTTTGATCCGATGCAATACCTCTACCCCATCTATTCCGGGCATCTTCAAGTCTAAAAATACAAGGCTAAATGGTCCTTTTTCCAGTTTATGAAGGGCTTCCTCGCCATTAACCGCTGTTTCGACTGAAATCCCCAATGGTTCCAGCGATTGTGTCATGGTCAACCGAATATTTTTTTCATCATCTACAATAAGTATGGGGTTTCTTTCCATTGCATCCTCCTATTGGTTTACTGACAAAGTAAAGGTGAATGTGCTTCCATGACCAGGGGACGATTCCACCCAAATCGCGCCGCCATGAGCCCGTATAATTTCTTTGCAAATAGCGAGTCCAAGCCCTGTCCCACCGGCCTTCCGACCTTCTATCTGGACGAATTTCTGAAAAATCCTGGATTGATACTCCTGGGGAATTCCGGGACCGTCGTCTTGGACGGATAGATGAACATGCGGTCCGATTTTACGAGCCAGAAGTTTTATGTGCCCCCCCTTGTTCACATATCTAAGGGAGTTTGAAATGAGGTTTGTCAAAACCCAGGTGATCTTATTGGCGTCTGCGCGAACTTTAGGCAGGTCGTCGGCTGTCTCGGAGACGAGTGTGACATCTTTCATATCGATTTGACTTTTGAAAACATTCCAGACATGGTCAAAAAGAGTGGAAACCTGAACGTTTTCAAATTCCATCTCAATCCGCCCGGCCTCTATTTTGGACAGATCCAGCAAATCATTGACCAGGGCCTTCATTTGATGAACTTCTTCATGGGCCACTCGGAGAAGGGCAAGATCTTTATCCGGTAGTACTCTGGCGGAATGTTCCAAAAGTATATCGACACTCATGCCCAAACTGGTCAAAGGCGTACGCAATTCGTGTGAAGCCGCCATAACGAATTCGCTCTTGAGCTGTTCCACTTCCTTCAACCGGGTGACGTCCCTGAGTAAAAGCACAATACCGGACAGTTTACGCTCTTTTCCTCTGATGGCGGTTATTGAAAACAGATAGTGCCGTATTCGTTCACCCTCCGAAAAAACAATTATCCGTTGCTCATCGGGGACACTGGGGTGAGCTCCGGTTTCAACGGTATTCTTTATCAGATCGCAAACGGCTGAGTCCGGTAATATATCAGTGCAAAGCAAAGAGGCTGTCTCAGCTAACGATAACCCCAGCATCTGACGTGCTGCGGGATTAATCCCGGTTACCTTGAGTTTGATATCGAAAATTATCAAGCCATCCTCGATACTCGAAAGAATCGCCTCTCCTTTATTTTTTTCCGAAATGATCTGTTCGATATTCAGCTCATGATAACGAAAGAGTTGGGCCGCCATTTGATTGAATTCACTTGCAAGTCTTCCCAGTTCATCACTGGTTTCCACGGGAACCTGAACGGAATAGTCTCCTGATGAAATTTTCCTGGATGCATCCATGAAACGCTTGATGGGTCGGATGATCCTCTCCGATAGTAACATGCTGAAAATCAAAGCCACAATCAACGCCAGCATGGCTACAACCGCTGTGGACCAAATAGCGCGGTTGGCCATGTTACCGGCTTTCAAACTGGCCGCATACATTGTCTCCTCGTTAAGGCAACGCAAACCAATGCACGCCTCGCGGATTTTTTTAAAGGGCGGATAAATTATTTCCTGGTATGACGGGGAAGGTGATGTCGGATGGTCGGCACCTCGGTAATCGATCCATTTGGAAAACCGACGTCTATAATCGGCATAGTCGGTTTCAATGGATCGAACAAGTTCCTTTTCACCCTGGATGGTGATGTTGTCCTTGGCGCGGGCCAGCCATTCAAGAAATACAGCTTCATTTTCTCTGAACTGAGTGATTCCTTTATCTGCATTTCCAAGATAAATGAGGAGAATTCCGCTGTCTTGACGTTCCAGTGAGTCCACCATGTTTTCGGCGGCAAGAATACTCCTGTAATTCTCACTCAGAATCGCATCGGTCGCTTTGCCCAGTGAGACTATATTCACAATGGCCCACAAAACAACAAGACCCATCAAGGCAAAAACGACACTATATCCAACCAGTATTTTCTTCTTCAATGTCATGGGAAACGTTTCCTTGCTACATTTGCCGCTTATTTCAGATTCTTATATATTCTTGATTCTTCATAACAACTGAATATAAAGATAAGGCACGCTGTCATGCCGCAAATGGATAAAAAAATAAGGGTTATTTCATGCTCCTTTATCCATCCTTTGATAAAGCCGGACCAGGAATCGGCATTTTTTGTGTTTAGCGCAATAAGCTCACGGAGCGTTTGATTTGAGGTTTCAAACACGGGGCTCAAATCCCGAATCAATGCCGATGCCGCCTGGTCATTGTTATTTTCATTGGACAGAACGATATTTTTTTTGCTTTGGTTTATGTAATTTCCCCAGTTTGAAACGAAGTTTTCATAGGCTTCGATTTCCTCATCGGAGACGGACAAGGATTCATATTGTAATTGTTTCCTTCCTACTTGCTTCAGAATCAATGACATTCTTTTTTGGTATTCGCTCTTTTTCTCTTTCTGTAAGGATAAAATCTGCTCAATTTCCATAAGTCGGTATTCAATTGTGTTCAAATAAATGTCGTTCAATAAGATCCCTCCGGATAATCGCATACTCTCGCAGTGGCCAACGATGAATGGATGTATTAAGATTGCGCTAAACAGTAATAGAAAAAAGGCAGCGATAATGATTTTTATATATGGATGAATTTTTGTTCTCTCCATTTTTCTCTCCTATATCCGGATGCGCATCACACATCACACCCTTTATAAAAGCAAAATGGATGCCCATCTTCATATCCATATGTATTTATTATGGTTATTGTTATTCAGATAAAAAAGGAGGGTGAATTTTTGAACGGTATCTTGAATTTTGCAAGAAAACGGCCTTGCAATTTGCACGGTTCAATCCAATTGGTATTTTTTTCTCTTCCGCCACAATGTCGCCGGATCAATACCCAACATCCGGGCGGCGTCTTCCAGCGAGGGGGCATGCATTATCACTTTTCTAATATGCTCCTTTTCCATCTCGGCGAGACTTTGAAGTGCCGAATCACTGGATGAGGCTGGATTGTAATTTGCAATATGAGGTGACAAGTCAGATATTTTAAGTTCATAACCAGTTGCAATGATTACCGATCGTTCTACAGCATTGATCAACTCCCTGATGTTTCCCGGCCAGGTATAATTCTGAAGACATTGCATGACATCAGGTGCTATGGTTTGGACCGGCTTGTCATTCAATCGTGCCGATCGTTTCAGATAGTGTTCGACGAGAAGTTGAATATCTTCAGGGCGATCCCGCAAAGGAGGGAGGAATAGTTCCAGAACGTTGATACGGAAATAGAGATCCTCCCGAAAAGCTCCTTCCCGGACCATTTCTTCCAGATCCTTGTTGGTGGCGGCGATAATACGTACATTCACGGTATGGGTCTTGGGATCTCCGACCCGCTCATATTCGTGGCTTTGTAAAAAACGGAGCAGTTTGCCCTGAACGACAACCGGAATCTCGGATACTTCATCTAAGAAAACCGTACCGTTTTCAGCCATCTTCAGTTTTCCCACCTTGTCGCTCAGCGCACCTGTAAAGGCGCCCTTGATATGACCGAATAGATCGCTTTCCAGGAGACTCTCCTGCATTGCAGCACAATCGACCGTGACAAAAGGGCAGCCCGTTCTAGAACTCCAATCGTGAATCAACCTTGCCAACAAACCTTTTCCGGTTCCGCTTTCCCCGCTGATTAAAACAATGGCATTGGAATCGGCCGCCTGACGTGCTGTCTGGAGGATTTTCCGCATCCTGCGGTTGCGCGTGAGAATGCCGCCTTCTGAGAAAATGCCTTTGAGAACGGCGATCTCATTTTGCATTTGATGAAACCGCTTCAATCTCTCAAGCACAAGATCGAGCTGTCCTGGAACAAATGGTTTCGGCAGATAGTCGAATGCACCCATTTTTACCGCACTGACGGCTGTCTCTATAGTGGCATAGGCGGTAATCATCAATACATGGGTTTTGATGCCGCTTGTTACAATCTCCTTTAACACATCCAATCCATTGCGGTCTGGTAGTTTCATGTCCAGCAATACCAGATCGGGGGATTCTTTCTGAAATTTCAGAAGACCTTCTTCACCGGATGATGCCTTGACGACCTCGAATCCTTTGTCTTCCAGATATATTTCCAGTGTTGTTAAAATATTGCGGTCATCATCAACGATCAGTGCTTTTTTCAATTGTTTCCTCCTTTGTGTCCGGTATCCAGAAAGTAAATGTCGTACCTTTGCCCGGCATGCTTTCAACTTCCACATCTCCGCCGTGCTGTTCGATGATATCCTTGACAATGGCAAGGCCGAGGCCGATGGTGCCGCTCTTTCCACGTTCTGAAAACTGCGTATACCGGTCGAAAATATGCGGAAGGTAATGTGGGTCAATACCGCTCCCGGTATCCATGCACTGGAAACAAAACCGATGGCCCTGTTTATAAACCTTCAACTCGATTTGGCCACCCCGAACGATGTACCTCAAGGCATTGCCAATAAGATTTGTGATCACCCAGGGAAAACGGAATGAATCGATGGTCACAAGCGGCAAGTTTTCCGATATATTGATATTAACAGTCACTCCCTTGGTCTCGGCCTGCTTTATCAAAGGTGCAAGACATTCCCGTATCACCATTTCAATATTGAGCGTCTCCTTGGGCCGGGGTTCCGACATGGTTTCAAGGCGGGAGATGTCAACCAGTTCGTTTATCAGGGTGGACAACCGGGAACAATCTTCGTGTGCGGTGGCAACCAAGGTCGTCCGTTTTTCGGAATTGAGTCTTTCACCACTGTCTTTCAACATGCCGATACTCATTGCCAGGGAAGTCATCGGCGTTTTCAACTGATGGGAGATATCGGCAATAAATCTTCCCTTTGCTTCCTCGCTGCGACGAACTTTTTCTTTTTCAGCCGCAAGGATATCGTCCCGGTACCGGTCATATTGTTCCAGACGATTGAACAGATGGTTGAATGCGTCCGTCAAAAAGCCGATCTCATCGTTAGATACGGTATCCATTTTAGGATAAACACCGCTTCCCTCTTTTGTTTTCGAAAGGCTTTGGGCAAGTGTCATGATGGGACGGGCGATGCGGTTCGAAAGCCGCCAGCTTGAAACCAGAATGGCGATGATGATCACAGTGAATAAAATAACGGCATTACGCTGCGCACGACCTGCCAGGATTTTTGTTCGTTGCTCAGCTTTTTCCATGGCTTCTTCATTGATACCCACCAGATTGTCGATATCATCCACCATTTGTGCGGAAAGGTCCAAAAATATGGGGAAATCGGTATTCCATGAGTCAACATCCGATTGAATAAGGGATAAAACAAGCGGTTCATATTGCGGAATGCTTTTCATCAACCGATCGGTCAATTCGTTCTCTCCGACTTCCGTAATATTTGAGGCGCAAGCAGCCAGGCTGGTCTTCAATTTTAACAATTCCTGTTGTGGGATTTCCAGATGATCACGATTTTGGGACATCTGTTCCAGTAGATAATTTCGAATTTCTTCCAAAGATTTCCGTGCGGACTGGGCCTTGCGAATGCTCTTATAGTTTTTGGAAAGAATCTGTTCTGCACTTTCTCCAAGGGAATTCAGATATTGATTATTGAGTAATGCGGCCGCAAGAAGGGCCAGCGTCGGTAGTAGGCTCACCATAAAAATTTTAAACCGGATAGAGTGCCTTATTGGTTTTTCAATTTTTTCCATACAATACTCAAAATATTATCTTAAATTTGGTGCAGCGACTTCATGTTTAGCAAAAATTTCAAAGCCGATTGTTTGCTGGGCACCATCTATAAAGCGTGGGGATCGAAACCCCAAGATTTTTAGCCACCTCTCGGGGTGGAAGCCCACTTTTCAAGAGTTTTTTAGCTGATTCAACCTTGCTTGGCGTCATCAACCGCTTTCTACCTCCAATACGGCCCCTTTTCCGAGCAGCCTCTAAACCGGCCCTTGTACGTTCAATTATTAATTCACGCTCCATTTGAGCAAGAGAAGTCATTACATGAAAAAAAAATCGCCCTGCTGCTGTTGTAGTATCGATATTGTCTGTAAGGCTCTTAAAATGAACCCCTCGTTTTTCTATTTCACATATAAAATCAATTATCCCTCTTACATTCCGTCCAAGACGATCGAGCTTCCAAACGACAAAAACATCTTGTTCTCTCAAATGAGAAAAGGCATCATTTAACCCTTGGCGCTCCATCCTGCTTCCTGATGTTTTGTCAGAGAAAATTTTTTCGCATCCAACTTTTGTTAACGCGTTAATTTGCAGTTCAAGGTTTTGGTCATATTTTGAAACTCTGGCATATCCTACTAGCATTTAAGCATTCTCCATTTTTTATACTCTATCAAAACTCGTCCTTTACATATTATTTTGAGAAAGATATTTCAAGAATAGTTTTTGAGAATCGGAAAACAAATTATTTCAACATTATCATAATTAAGTAAAATTTTTCTCAAAAACGTTCGTTTTTGAGAAGGTCAAAAGGTGAAAATGGATTATCCACAATATACGCATGAGCAGCTTCTTTTATTTGCAAGTTTCAATAAAAATGACATTGAACAAATAAATACGCGCCGGCATCAATATAACCGCCTTGGATTTGGGTATCAACTTGCATTTGTCAGAATTGTAAATCGCTTTCCAGGTCAATACCCATTTGAAATACTGGATGATATTTTGACGTTTTCCAGTGTTCAGCTTGGAATTCCCTCTGACACGATAGAATTATACTCCAATCGTAGGCAAACTATTGATGGACATAGGAAGCGAATTCAGAGACATCTGGGATTAAAAAGTTTTGATGATGAAATATTACCAATAGTCCAAAACTTTATTTTTGAAGAGGCTTGCCGGTTAGAACAAACCAATGCTCTATTATCAAAAACTTATTATTTTTTAAAAGAACATAAAATTTTATCTCCTTCTGCAGATAAACTTAAACGCCTGATTGGGAATCAGAAGGAAGAGGCCAAGAAATTCATTTACGAAAAAATTTCGCAATCGTTGTCAGGGGAAATGTTGACAAACTTAAATTCCTTGCTGGACACGGTTGAAAAACGATATTCCGATTTACACATTCTGAAGCAACCAGCAGGAAGACCATCACCTCAAGCTATGATCAGGCTGACAAATAAAATTGATCAAATTAACGATACAGGAATTTTGACCCTGGATCTCTCTTGGTTAAACAATAATTATCAGCGTTTTCTTACTCAGTATGCAAAACGGTGTGATGCTAAAAGGCTTCGGGAACTGGAAGACAGTCATCGTATTGCCGTACTCGTTTGTTTCCTCTGGCAATTATATAAAGACACCATTGATCAGTTAGTGGAAATGTATAGAAAACTGGTAAATAAAATCTATAACCATGCCCAAAACGATGTTGATAAGAATAATAAAACACAAAGAAAAAAAATCAGGGAATCTCTGACTAATTATAAGACTATGCTTGGCGTGCTTTTTGATGACACAATTAGTGAACCTAATTTTCGAGATGCCATATTCGATAAGATTGGGCGAGAATACCTTGCCTCGCAAGTACAGGAGGTCGATGTTTGGTTAACGGGTAAACACAGCCATGTTTTTAATTTGGTAAAAGATAGATTTAGTTATATCAGGCAATTCTTACCACATTTTTTGAAACATGTTCAACTCCAATCAGAAGATGAAAACGATTCATCAATATTCAATGCGGTCGATATTCTGAAAGAAATGAATGAGAATAATAAAAGAAAATTACCTGAAGATGCACCGGTTGATTTTATTCCCAAGAAGATACTTCAGTTGGTTGACTCCGATGGTGAAATTAATAAACCTGCATGGGAATGTGCTTTATTGACTGCTGTCCGTGACGAGATAAAATCCGGTAATATTTCTGTATGCATGAGCAAACGGTTTGGGCGTTTTGATGATTTTTTTGCTCCAAAAGAAAAATGGTTTGCCCATAGAAAAAGATTTTTTATACGGGCGGGATTACCAATGAACCCGGAAGATGTTGAAAAATACTTTACGAAACGGCTTAATCTTTCATATGATAAATTTTTAGATCACCTTCCACACAATACATTTGCTCAAATAAGTGAAAATGGCTGGAGTCTATCCATGTAGGTTGCCAGAATAAATCGTTTAAAAGGAGCAGATATTTTTAGAATCCTTTGACAGGAACAAGGAATTGTCAGAATAAATGGGCCTCTGAAATAGAGGCTTTTTTTATTGGTAAAGGGCG
>Ga0180007_10004598_pt1 | contig 14503 bp, 7 predicted proteins | sample MM_PC_MetaG_FD_121122 | JGI IMG/M metagenome (GOLD analysis project Ga0180007, IMG submission 121122) | Groundwater microbial communities from the Aspo Hard Rock Laboratory (HRL) deep subsurface site, Sweden - MM_PC_MetaG | ecosystem: Environmental > Aquatic > Deep subsurface > Groundwater... | reverse complement strand
GTGCCGAGTTTCTGTACTGCCTCTTTTTTTCTGCTGGCATAATAACACCCTCCTTTTTCTGGTTAGGTGTTATTTTATCGAATATGTCAGGGCTGGGCAACATGGGTTGGTCATACGCTTACGTTTCAAAAGCTCTCTTGGGGCAATTTATCAAACTTTTGGCGGGAATGACCTTTATCCGACAGTAGAGGAAAAGGCCGCGCATTTATTGTATTTTGTCACCAAAAATCACAGTTTTGTAGATGGAAATAAACGCATCGCCGCCACTTTGTTTATTTGTTTTTTGCAGAAAAACTGTATTCTTTTGCATAAAAACGGCAGCAAGAGAATAGATAATAACGCGCTTGCTGCCATAACCCTCATGATTGCCGCCAGCAAACCGCAGGAAAAAGAAACGATAATAAAAGTAATATTAACTTTATTATCATAACTAATACCCATTCCAATGCGGGTTTGGAATTGGTATTCCGGTTAGAGAATGAGACGGTTTGGCTGACGCAGGCGCGTATCGCAAAATTATTTGGCACAAAACGTCTAGCAATTACTAAACATCTAGCTAATATATTTAAAATTAAAGAATTAAACGAGAATTCAGTATGTTCCATTTTGGAACATACTGCCAGTGATGGGAAGTCCTACAAAACAAAGTCCCCATACTTAGGTATTGAAAAGAAGTAACAAAACAGCTATACTAGCTGCATGCTAAGAATAGCTCGTCTATATCCTCACCATATAATCCAACGCGGTAATCGCAGGCAGGATGTGTTTTTCAGTGAAGAAGATAACCTATTTTCTGACAATTTTTTAACTTCAGAAATAAAGGATTGGTCAACTTACTTATCTGAAGAAGACAATCAGGCAGATATAAACATTTTACAGAAACATTCAAATACAGGAAGGCCCTTAATGCGAAAAACGGGAACTTTTTTCTTTTTCCATTGTCTGATACAATGTAGGTAAAAGAGTTTCTCAAAATAAAAAAGGAGGGTGGGATGCATGCTTTGATTACTTCTATTCGAAAAGGCAGGGTTTCTTTATTGGTTTTATTTTCTGTTTTGTTGTTATGCCGGCCTTGTTTTTCTCAGCCGAGCGAGTATGAGCGGCTTATGCAAGAGGCGGAACAGCTTTACGCGGAGGGCTCTTATGCTTTAGCCCACAATATTTATGTGAGTTTGGATGAGATGGCGCTTGAAAAGGACAAGGCGCGCTGGGTGGATTTTCGGGTAGCGGATACCCTCTGGCGTTCCCAGGCGGCAACTAATACTTCAGATTCAAGTAAGTTTGACCAGGCTAAGCAGCAGCTGGATGTTTTGACGCGGGATATTACCCAACAGGAAGAGCGGGATATTGTCTGGGCCGAGGTCCAGGAATCTTTAGGGGATTTTTACTGGATAAGGCGGAATAATCAGCAGTGGCAGCAGGCTTGGCCTTATTATCAAAGGGCGCTGGATTGGTGGGCCGGCTCAGACGCGGTTGGCCAGGCCAGGGGCCGCTATATTAATATCGTAAAAAGGATTGCTCAGCCGGACTGGGCAAAAAAAGAATTATATTATTTTTACGGATATCATGGGAATACCCTGCCGCTTGAAATCGCCGAGAATTTTTTAAAGATCGCAGTATCAAAACAGGACAAGGCCCAGGCCCATTATGTCCTGGCAATGACCCTGCGTAATTACAGCGGCACCTGGAGTCAGAGAAAACGCGTGGTCGAGGAATTTGAGCAGGCGGTAAAATACGGTAAAACCGCGGACTGGTATGATGACGCGCTTTATTATTACGCGTATTGGCTGATGAATAACGGCCGTGTAATTGAGCGGGAAAATAATCAGTACACATATGAGCCGGATTTTGTTGCGGCTTTGAATATATTCCGGCAGATTGTGAAGGAATTTAAAAAAGGCGAGACCCAATATTACGACCAGGCAATAGATCAGATTAAAAATATCACCGATCCGGCGGTAAATGTGTATGTAAATAACGTATTCCTGCCGGATTCCCTGATTCAGTTTAATTTGAATTGGCGCAATGTAACCAATATGGATTTTTCTATTTATAAAATTGATCTTGCGAAGGATGTGCGTTTTTCCGGCAAGGACGCGAGCAGTAATAACTGGCTTGAATACGTGTCTCTTGGCGGGAATGAAAAGGTAAAGGGCTGGACAAAAAAGGTGGAGGATAAGGGAGATTATAAGACAGGACAGGAAAATATTGAACTTGATGAAAAACTACCGATGGGCGCGTATATTTTGGAAGCAAATGCCTCGGGGAAAAAGAGCCGGCAGTTACTTCTCGTAAGCAATGCCTCCTGCGTGTTAAAGACATCACCCGGCCGGGCGTTGGTGTATTTTTGTAATGCCTGTGACGGAGCGCCGATTGCGGATGCCGCGGTCAGTCTTTGGGAGAGATTTTATTCCAATGGAAATTGGCAGTGGATAGAGCGGAAAAAGAATACGGATAAAAACGGGCTTTGCGTGTTTGATCTAAAAGACGCGGATAACCGCAAAGAGATTTTTGTTGGTGCCGCGCGGGAAAATCAGCAGGCGTTTGGCTTAGGCCGCAGTAATAATTACCGCGGTAATGATCAGCCGTGGAAGGTTTACGCTTTTTGCGATCGTCCGGCGTATCGGCCAAAGGAAACAGTTCAATGGAAATTTTTTGCCCGGGCTTATGAGCAAGGTGAATATTCTACACCGCTAAATAAGAAAATAAAATATCAGATTTATGATCCGCGCAATACAAAAATAAAGGAAGAAATAATCAGTTTGAATTCCTTTGGCTCGGCCTGGGGGGAGCTTGAGCTTACAGAGTCAATGCCTTTGGGAGAGTTTCGGGTGAATTTTTATAGTGTGGAGACCCGGCTGAGGATTGAAGGGGGCAGGTCTTATGAGGATAAAAAAGAAGAGCATATCGGCGATGCCGTGCTATTTCGGCTGGAAGAGTATAAATTACCGGAGTTTAAGGTAAGTATCAGTACTCCGCTTGAAAACGGAAAAAAGAAGATATTTCAAACCGGGGACATGATTGAGGCTCAGATTCAGGCAGACTATTATTTTGGCGGGCCAGTGGCAAATGCCGATGTTGAGGTGCTTGTGTATCAAAATCCGTTTTATCATTTCTGGTATCCGCAACGCGATTATCCCTGGTATTATAAGGATATGCAGACAAGTTATGAGCAATATCGCAATTACGGCGCCAGCCAGATAATAAAACGCGAGCAGGTAAAGACAGACGCGCAGGGCCGGGCAATCGTAAAGTTTCAAAGCCCTCAGAGCTCAGGCGGGGAATTTGAATACCGGATTGAGGCCCGGGTGACTGATTCCTCCCGCCGGGAAATTACAGCGCAAGATACGGTTAAGGTAACCCGGCAGGGATATTATGTGTATCTTAAAAACAAACATAATCTAATTAAACCTCAGGATAAGGTAGAGATAGATATTAAGGCTCTGGACGCGAATAACCAGCCGTATACGGCCGAAGGCACGATAAAGGTTACCCGGAATTATTGGGTTGAATCCTGGATTGCCCCGGACGGCCTGGAAATTAAAGGGCAGGAACTGGAACTGCTGCGAAAAAAACATGAGGCCTTTCCGCCGCCGCAGACATCCTCCGGCAGTAAAAACTGGCAGTTGAAATTCCGCGGCTATGAGCAGGATGAAATCTTAACGCGTACGGTTAAAACTGATGAGCAGGGCGAGGCTGAATTTAGTTTTGTGCCTGAACGCGAAGGTTATTACAGTGTTAACTGGTACAGCAAGGATACCCGGAAGAATCCGATCAACGCCCAGACAACCGTATGGATCGCGGATAACAAGACAACAGAGCTTGGCTACCGGCATGGAGGCTTGGAGATTATTGTCGATAAGGATACATTTAAAACCGGGCAAACCGCTCCGGTGATGTTAAGTGTGCCTGCAAACGACAAGTATGTTTTATTCAGTGTCGAGGCGGATGATTTTTACAGCTATGAGCTTTTGCATTTAAACGGCACGGTTAAATTTATTGAACTGCCGATTACGCAGCAGCATGTGCCGAATATTTTTCTCAACGCAATAATGGTCAGCAACCAGCAGATATTTATGGATTCAAAGCAGGTGGTTGTGCCGCCTGTTGAGCATTTTATTGATGTTGAGGTAACCGCGGATAAAGAGCAATATCTGCCTCAGGAATCAGGCAAGTTCTGGATAAAGACAAAAAATTATAAAGGTAATCCGATATCCTGTGAGCTGGCCTTAGGCGTGGTCGATGAGTCAGTATATTATATCCAGTCGGATTATGCCCTTGACCCCAGAGAGTTTTTCTACGGACAAAAGCGATATCAGCATATCCAGACCCAAAGCACATTTAATCAGAAAAGTTATATTTGCCTGGTAAAAGGCGACAAGGATCAGCTTATTGACGCGCGGTATGCAGGTAACCGGCAGGATTTGATGAATAAGCCAGGAAGTGTGGGCGGTCAATATTATTATGGTCAGGAGTCATTAGAACGTATTAGTTTGTGTTCGGATGCCTATGCTTTGATTACGGATAAAAACGAATCAGCTCCGGAAGGTGATATTAGCCTGGGGGAGGTTACAAAATGTCTTTCCGCCGATTCGATGAGCTTTTCTGAGCAAAAAGCAGGAGAAGGTTTTGATCGAAAAACATTCTCAGACAAAGACGGCCTTTCTTCACAGGGGCCTGCAGCCGCGGTGCAGGTTAGAAGTGATTTTCGTTCGACAATATTCTGGGCTCCGGATATAGTTACGGATAAAAACGGCCGGGCAGAGGTTGATGTTAAATTCGCGGATTCTTTAACCGCGTGGAAGGCATCGGCGCGGGCCTTAAGCCCAATTAATCAGTTTGGCATTGCTTATACTTCAGTGCGGACAAAGAAACCTTTGATTGTCCGGCTGCAGGCGCCGCGCTTTTTTGTGGTTGGAGACCTGGTAACAGTATCCGGCGTGATTAATAATAATACAAATGAGGATATTGTGGTAACCCCGGGTTTAAAGGTTAAGGGCCTGATTATCAGCGGGCTTTATTCCGGAGGTAAGCTGGTAAAGGCACAGCAGAGGCCGATTAAGGTTAAGGCCAATAGCCAGGAGCGGGTTGACTGGGCAATATCCGTGCAGGAGGCAGGAACAGCAAAGATACAGGTAAGCGCGCAAGCGGACAAATACGCGGATGCCATGGAAAAGACCTATCCTGTATATGAACACGGCCTGGAAAAATTTATCGCCAGAGCCGGTAAACTGGCTGCGGATGAGGCGGTCTTAACGCTGAATCTGCCTAAAGAGCGCCGCAGCGGTTCAACTGAACTGCGGGTTCAGCTGAGCCCGAGCCTGGCGGTTACCATGCTCGACAGCCTGCCGTATTTGATTGATTATCCTTACGGGTGCGTGGAGCAGACCATGAGCCGGTTTTTGCCGGCAGCGGTTTGTTTAAATACGCTTAAAGATTTAGGGCTTGATCCGGAAGATGTTACGCGTAAAATTTTCGGCGGCATTGAGCCGGAATACGCGCAAAAGACACATGATAAAGGAAAACAGGATTTAAATAAATTAAATGACATGATCAAAAAAGGCCTGGAGCGTTTGTATGATTTTCAGCATTCAGACGCCGGCTGGGGCTGGTGGAAAGAAGGCGAGAGCGATCATTTTATGAGCGCTTATGTTGTCTGGGGGCTTTCTCTGGCGCATGAGGCAGGGGTGGACGTAAAAAGAAATGTTATTGAACGCGGGGCGGCTTATCTTGAAAAAGAGATGGTCGAGGAAGAGGACAATTATGATATGCAGGCATGGATACTGCACGCGTTATCTAATTACCGGCTGGTTTTTGATAAAGGCCGGGCTAAGGAATTTGAGCAAAAGGCATTGGATAACCTTTGGAAAAACCGCGATAAGTTAAACGCCTATACCCGGGCATTGCTTGCCTTGAGCGCGCATAATTTTAAAGACGAGGAAAAGGCCCTGATTCTGGCGCGCAATCTGGAAAACGGGGTAAAGATAGATGATACCCCGGATACTTCGGTAATACAGCGCGGCAGTCAAAAGTCACAGGAGGCGGTTATCAGTACAGCGCATTGGGGAGAGGATGGTATCTACTGGCGCTGGTCGGAAGGCGGGGTTGAGGCCACGGCATTTGCTTTAAAGGCGCTGGTGACAATCGACCCGGAGAATAAGCTGATCGAACCGGTGAGTAACTGGCTGTTAAAAAACCGGCGCGGCAGCCAGTGGAAGAGCACCCGGGATACGGCGATTGTAATTCTGGCGTTTAATGATTATTTAAAACAAAGCGGCGAGCTGGATACAGATATCGAATATGAATTATTGGTCAATAATAAACGTATTGCCGGGAATCGGATCACTAAAAAAGATATCTTTTCCGCGCCCAGCAATTTTGTGATTGACCCGGAGCTGATAAAGGACGCGGCTAATGAGATCAGGATCAAACGCTTGAAGGGAAAAGGGCCTTTGTATTTTTCCGGCCAGGCAAAATTTTTCAGCATGGAAGAGCCGATTACCCCCGCGGGCAATGAGATCTTTGTGCGCCGGCAGTATTATAAATTAGAGGCAAAGCCGACTCTGCTTAAAGGCTATGTATATCAGAAGACGCCGTTAAATGATCAGGGCATTGTCAAAAGCGGCGAAAGGATCGAGACGGTGATCACGATTGAGGCAAAGAATAATTATGAATACCTGGTGTTTGAGGATTTAAAGCCCGCGGGTTTTGAAGCAGTGCAGGTTAAAAGCGGGGAGCCTGTGTACGCGAAAGAGCTGAAATCCGCGGCAGTGGAACGAAGTTTTGGAAATACAGGGAAGAAAAAGCCTGCCGCAAAAAACCAGGGGATACCGATGTCATCGAGCGAGGATAAATCTTTTGGCTTAGAATCTAAATCCTTAACCTGCGTGCCTTCACCTGCTTTGCAGGATACGGATTATACCGACCGCACCCGCTGGGTTTACCAGGAACTGCGCGACCGTAAGGTAGCCTTATTTATCGATAAATTACCTGAAGGTGTTTGGGAAATCCGCTATGAATTAAGGGCAGAGGTCCCGGGCAGGTTTCATGCCCTGCCGGTAACCGGATACGCGATGTATGTACCGGAAATCCGGGCCAACGGCAAGGAGATCCGGATTGAGGTGAATGAGTAAAAATTTCTTGTTATCTGATAGGGAAAAGGTGCTTCCTGTATGGGTAGTTAGGGACATACTATAACTATTGACAAGAAAAAAGTTCTCCCGGCACTAGTAGGAACAAGTATTTGAAGATATTGATTATTAATCCCCCGATAAATGATTTCTTTTTTACACCGCAGCGGGCGTTTCCTTTGGGAACGCTTTCTTTGGCGACTGTGCTTGATTATAGCGGCATTAGCGTTAAGGTGTTGAATTGTCTGGAAGACTATACTAAGCAGTCCCTGGCTTTTCCCAAGCGATTGCTTTATCTGAAACGCTATTATCAGCCTAATCGATCCGCTTTTAGTTTGTTTTCACATTATTACTGTTTTGGTAAAGATGTGAATGAGATCAGTGAAACTATTTGCCGAGAACAGCCGGATATGGTCGGGATATCGGCTAATTTCACTGCTTATCTGGATAATACATTTGCTATTGCCAAACTGGTTAAGAAAATTGATTCCAAGATAAGTGTGGTTGTGGGAGGCAGAGCGGCGACCGCGGACGCGAAATTTGTGCTGGGACAGCCGGAAATAGATTTTGTAATCAAGGGAGAGGCAGAACAAAGTTTTTTGAAATTATGCCAAGCTCAGGAAAAGGGTAAGTTAGGTTATATTCCCGGGCTGTGTTACAAGCGCAATGACGGTAAGCCGCGGATCAGCAGGCAAAGCGCAATGATAAAGGATCTTAATGCGCTGCCGATTCTAAACCGTAGGCTGATTGACTATACTAAATATGTTTTTCAAGGCAGTATAAGTACATCGCTTTTGGCCTCACGCGGCTGTAGCATGGGCTGCCGGTTTTGCGCTATCCGCGAAACATTTCGTTTCCGTACTGCCAAGCATGTAATGCTAGAGATAGAAGATGCTTTTAGCTTAGGGATTCGACATTTTAATTTTGAAGATGATACGATAAATCTTAATCCGGAATTCAGACCGCTGCTGGATATGATTATTCAACGTTTTTCCGGCAGGATAAAAATATCATTTATGAACGGTTTATTAGCTTCAGGCATTGACCGGATTATGCGGGAAAAGCTAATCCAGGCAGGATTAACACATATTGATCTGGCTATTGCCAGTTCTCAAGAGCGCTTAAGAAAAAAACTGCATCGCAATGATCCTACGGCCAAGGTATTTGGCTTGGCCAGGTTTATGGGTAAAAAGCAGATTGTGCCAACTATTCATTACATTGTCGGGTTTCCCGGGCAGGCATTTGAAGATGGTTTAAGGGATATTAGATTGCTTGCGGCTAAACCGGCTTTGCTTGGACCGAGTATTTTTTATCCGGTCAAGGAGAGTGCTTTATTTTCAGAATTAACTAATCTGTTTTCCAACTCGGAAGATGATTATGCGTTGTTTCGCAGCAGTGCTGCATGTTTTGATCAAGATATTTCGCGCGATCGTATTTTTTCTTTGATCTATTTTGCCAGGATAATCAATTTCATTAAACAGCTAACAGTTTCTACGGTGATTCCTGATCTGAGGAAATTCCTGCGCAAACAGACTCAGGGGTATTTAATCAAGGAGGGGCAATTACAGTCTAAACTAAAACTTGACCGTAATAGTCTGGGGAAAATTTGTTTGCGGATGCTTTTGGATGAGTCAATCATATACAGGGTGGAGCAATCTAAAAAAAATGGAGATTGTATTTACAGTTTTAAACCAGAAGAATTTGTTTTGAATAAAGATATTCGAAAAGCTTTACATGAATTAACAGTATGCGGAGTTGGCGGAGGAAAAATGAAAATAAAATTCAGCTAATTTATATATAATATTCCGATAATTAAGAGTGCTAGTGTTTTCTTCTTTATTTATTATATAAATGATATAATAAGCTAAATTATTGCCAGCAGAGTATATTTAGGTTAAAATAGTGCAACAGGTCAGGTATTCCTGACCTGTTGCTTTGTGACTTTTTATCATAATAGGATAATATGAGTGAAGATTTAATTAATGGAATGTTTGAGCAAATTGAGATAAATCAAGATTTTCAACAAGCTTTGGATCTAGTTGAAAACACTGATGAGAGTGTTTTTATTACAGGCAGAGCGGGGTGCGGTAAGTCGACATTGCTGCGTTATCTTAAGTCTCACACTAAAAAAAACGCGGTTGTTTTAGCTCCGACTGGTGTTGCGGCAATTAATGTTATGGGGCAGACCATCCATTCTTTTTTTAAATTCCCACCGCAGTTTATAGATAAACGGGTAATCCGCAAAATGCGTAATCGAGAAATATTTAAGAATATCGAGTTGATAATTATTGATGAAATTTCAATGGTGCGTGCTGATCTTATGGATGGAATTGATCATGCTCTGAGAATAAATAGAGGGTTTGATTTGCCTTTTGGCGGAGCTCAAGTAGTTATGTTTGGAGATTTGTTTCAGCTGCCTCCAGTAATAAGAGGGGAGGAAATGAAAAATTTCTTCCAGGAACATTATGGCAGTGCTTATTTTTTTAATGCCGCGGTTTTTTTGGAACTTGATCTGCGGTATATAGAATTACATAAGATATACCGTCAGTCAGATGAGAAATTTATTAATTTACTGGATCGGGTAAGAAGTAAGGAAATTAATCAGGGTGACCTTAGTATTTTGAATCAGCGGTTCCTTGTCCTTGCGCAGGATTTAGAGCATGCTATAACTTTGACTACGACAAATAGAATTGCCGCGCAGGTTAATGATTATCATCTGAATAAGCTTGATGGCAATGCTTATCAGTTTCAGGCTGAGATAGCGGAACAATTTGATGAGTCTTTTTTTCCAACAGAATATAATCTGAAACTTAAAAAAAATGCCCAAATTATGATGATTATGAATGATCCTCAGAAGCGCTGGGTGAATGGAAGCATTGGACAAATCGAAGATTTAGCAAATGATTTTATTCGAGTCAGGATCGGAGATAAAGTTCATGAAATTAAACGTTCCACATGGCATAAAATTGAATATAAATATGATAAAGAAAATAAGCATATTATAGAAGATATTACCGGGACTTTTATGCAGTATCCTCTACGCCTAGCTTGGGCAATAACAATCCATAAAAGCCAGGGCAAGACATTTGAGAATGTTATTATTGATTTAGGTTATGGTGCTTTCGCGCATGGACAAGTTTATGTGGCGCTCAGTCGGTGTGTTAGTTTAGGAGGAATAGTGCTTAAGCGACCGATAAGAGCCGATGATATAATATTTGATGAAAAAGTATATGAATTTAGAAGAAAATTTATTACTAAATAGGGTTAAGCTGTTACGGGAATATATCCAAGAGTATTTATTGCAATCGAAATCTTTACTGGTAAAATAGTAATGAATAGAGAAATATAAAAGTTTTATTTTAAGGAGCGGTAATTTATATGAGTGAAGCTAAAAGCAGGAAAAATTTTATAACTGATATTGTTGACAAGGATATTGAAGTGAATAAAAATAATGCCAGGGTGCATACACGTTTTCCTCCTGAGCCGAATGGATATTTGCATATAGGCCATGCAAAATCAATTTGTCTTAATTTTGGGCTTGCGGCAGATTATAATGGTTTTTGTAACCTGCGCTTTGATGATACTAATCCCAGTAAAGAAGAAGATGCGTATGTTCAGTCAATAAAAAAAGATGTCAGCTGGCTTGGTTTTGACTGGCAAGACCGCTTGTATTATGCCTCGGATTATTTTGAGAAATTTTATGAATACGCTATTTGCCTGATTAAAAAGCATAAGGCATATGTCTGTGATCTTAATCCCGAGCAAATGCGCGAGTATCGAGGAGCATTAAATCAACCGGGGAAAAATAGCCCGTATCGGGAGCGGCCGATAGAAGAAAACCTGGACTTGTTTCAGAGAATGAAGAATGGTGAATTTAAGGATGGAGCAAAGGTTTTAAGAGCTAAAATTGATATGTCCAGTCCGAATCTTAATATGCGTGATCCTGTAATCTACCGAATTTTGCATTTGCGGCATCATCGGGCAGGAGATAAATGGTGTATTTACCCCATGTATGATTTTGCGCATGGTTTTGAAGATTCTATTGAAAAAATTACTCATTCTATCTGTACCTTGGAATTCGAAAACCATCGGCCATTATATAATTGGTTCTTAGAACAGACAGAAGTTTTTCATCCCCAGCAGATTGAGTTCGCCCGGCTTAATCTGAGCTATACTGTTATGAGTAAAAGAAAACTGCTGCAGCTTGTGCAGCAGAAACATGTCAGCGGCTGGGATGATCCGAGAATGCCGACGATATCCGGGTTACGGCGCAGAGGATACACTCCTGAATCAATCAGAAATTTTTGTGATACTATTGGTGTAGCAAAATTCAATAGTACAATTGAAATCAATGTGCTTGAAAATAGTATTCGTGCTGAGTTGAATAAAAGCGCAAAAAGGGTCATGGCAGTGCTTAATCCTTTAAAAGTGATTATTACTAATTATCCGGAAGATAAAACAGAAGAGATTGAGGCAATAAATAATCCGGAAGACCCATCAATGGGAACGCGTAAAGTGCCTTTCAGCCGCGAACTTTATATTGAACATGAGGATTTTCAGGAAAATCCTCATAAAAAGTTCTTTCGTTTATCTTTGGGAAGAGAAGTTAGACTGAGATATTCGTATTTTATTACTTGTAATCAGGTTATTAAAGATAATGAAGGAAATATAGTAGAATTACATTGTACTTATGATCCAAAAACTTATGGCGGCGATTCTCCTGATGGCAGAAAAGTCAAAGCCACTTTACATTGGGTTTGCGCTAAAAATGCTTATGAAGCGGAAGTGCGTTTATATGATCATTTATTTACAAAAACTAATCCTGAAGTTACAACAGATGGGCTTGATTTTACTACCAATTTAAATCCAGGCTCTTTAACAGTATTAAAATTATGTAAATTGGAGCCGGTTTTAAAACAAGCAATTCCTGGGATTGCCTATCAGTTTGAGCGCTTAGGCTATTTTTGCGCTGATTTGGCTGATTCGACTAAAGATGCTCTTGTTTTTAACCGGACAGTCAGTTTAAGGGATACATGGGCTAAGGTAAATAAAGATTAAGCTAAGTGCTTAAAAAAAGGAATAAAATGCAAAAAAAAACAGTGTTGTTGATTGATGATGATGAAAACTTTGCTAAACTTGTTGCTTTGAATCTTGAATCTACCGGCAAGTATGAAGTATGCTTGGTTTCTCGGACCTCGGATAACTTTCATGAGGTTTATAATGTAATGCCTGATGTGATTTTATTGGATGTGGTAATCGGAGAGGTTGACGGTTTTCGATTCGCGCAGGATATTAAAGCCAATGATGATTTAAAACATATTCCCATAATTTTTGTCACTGCTTTGGTAAAAAGTGATGAAGTTAAGGAAATCGAGAAGTTTTTTGGCGATATCCCCTATTTGATTAAACCAGTGACAACTGATCAACTTGTGGTCGAAATCGATAAATATTAGAATGAAAAACAGAATTAATAATAATTCCCCGTCCCTTTTTTTTAAATATAGGCAAAATATCAGCTATATCTGATAAAACCTTGTTTGGTTACTGCCTTCTTTTTTTGCTTGTTTTAAGGCTATGTCTGCTTGTGAAATCAGTTCCTGGGTATCTTTAACATTGTTTCCATAATGACTTACTCCACAGCTGACAGTTAGATCAACGGTGCATTCATTTCTTAAGTCATCTGACATGCAAAGATATTGTCGGACTCTTTCAGCAATCGCATATGCTTCCCGTAAATTAGTTTCCGGGAGAAGAACAGCAAATTCATCTTCTTTATAGCGGCAGACTTCATCAGCACTGCGGATATTTTTTTTAACAATTTCCCCTATCTTTTTTAAGGTTCGATCTCCTGTATGTATGCCAAAAGTATTATTAATAATTTCAAACTTATCAATATCCATAAGCATACAGCTTAAATCACGTTTGTAGCGGCGGCTGCGGACACATTCATCATAAATTCGATGTTCAAAATATTGGGGGCTATAAACATTGGTTAAAGGATCGTAAAAAGAAGAAGATATCGCGGTATCTATTTTCTTTTTAGTTTTTAGTAAATTTCTTATCCTAGCCAACAGTTCCCGGTTGTCCGCGCTTTTGGATAAAAACTCAGAAGCACCCATTTCAAGGCCGAGAAGTTTTTCATCTACAGTTTTAATAGCGCTATAAAATAAAACAGGCAGATTTATTAAACTGTCATTATTTCTGATCCGGCGGCATACTTCATATCCGTCAATATCAGGCAATAAGATGTCTAATATCACCAAATCAGGGGTGTCTTGTTTGATCAAAGAAAGCGCATCTTTGCCATTTTCCGCATAATTTATATCGTAATTTTCATTTTCTAAGGTCTTTTTCATGAAAATTACATCAGAAATCGAATCTTCTACAATCAAAATCTTGCTTTTCATTAAATCCTCCGAGGATCAGCTTGTAAATATTTTAAAAAGGTATATCTCAACTCCTTATATAAGCATACCACAAAACAGGATAATTCACAAATATTCAACAATCGGAATGATTAATTAAGCGGAATATAAAGGATGTATTGAGAACCGAAGATAGATGTAGTAAAATATTATGAAGATACTAAAAAATCTATGGGTATATGCCAATGATGCAAGTGTTTGAGATGATGAATAAGTACAGGGGGAGATATGAATCAGCGCAATGATAATCTAGGTAGAAGGCAATTCTACCGGTTAAAGGCAACATATCTTGTTTGTTTTAGGGCTAAATTTACAAAATCAGTTTTCAGTCACTATCAATACAGCCTAACTAAAGATATTAGTGTCGGCGGTCTTTTGGTAATGTCTGAGGAAATTTTCCCAAAAGGAACAGAAATTGAAATGGTTATTAAGCTCCCGATGTTTTATGAAAAAAAAATACAGGCCAAAGGGGTTGTGGCAACAATGGTTAAAGCGACAACTCAGCATGCGCTTTATCCCATCCGGATTAAGTTTACCGCTGTTGATGAGCACGCATTTGAGGAATTAAAAGATTTTATTGACCAGGAAATGCTTAAAGAGACAGAAGGTCAAAGTTTAAGAGAAAGAATGGATAGAAGAGAAGGTTAGCCATTATTCAAAATAGGATTTATATTGGTCTGTTTATAAGTGTAAGGAATTCTGCTCGTGTTTCCGGTTGGTCTCTGAATGATCCTAATACGGAGGAAGTAGTCATAACTGAATTTTGTTTTTCAACACCTCTCATCATTTTGCAAAGATGCCGGCATTCGATAACAACACCGACTCCTTCAGCATCAATTCTTTCCAGAATTTCATTGGCGATTTGCGATGTGAGCCGCTCTTGGATTTGAAGTCTCCGGGCATAAATGTCAACCAAACGGCAAATCTTACTTACTCCCAGAACCTTTT
>Ga0180007_10004597_pt1 | contig 14504 bp, 16 predicted proteins | sample MM_PC_MetaG_FD_121122 | JGI IMG/M metagenome (GOLD analysis project Ga0180007, IMG submission 121122) | Groundwater microbial communities from the Aspo Hard Rock Laboratory (HRL) deep subsurface site, Sweden - MM_PC_MetaG | ecosystem: Environmental > Aquatic > Deep subsurface > Groundwater... | reverse complement strand
TTTTTATCCCCACGGTGATCCCCCGGGTAATAATTCATCCCAACCACAATCACACTCTTAACTCCCGGCAGAATCTTAGATAGATCGGCGCGCTTCTCTTTCCCCCGCGCAAGCCAGCCCTCCATATTCGCAGCATATCCTTTTGAAATCCACTTTTCAAAAAAAACAATTTCCGAACCGGGAACCTCGGGAGAGGCGATGCCGAAGAGATCGAAGCCGAGCTCAAAAATTTTTCCTTCAATATTCATCGCTTCTATTATAGAATAAAACTGCAAAAACACTCTAACCAAACCACAATGCAGGTAAATCCGGTCCACAAAAGCCTCGACGAAGCCGAAAAACAGGAATTTGACGACTACCTCGAGAAAAAAATACCTCGAATCGAAAAGCTGTTAACCCATTTTGCACAGGATGCGGTGCTTTTGACGGCGGTAATAGAAAAATTCGAAAAACACAGTGCTTTTAAGGTAGAATTCAAGCTGGAAATTCCTTCCAGCATGTTGGTGGCAGGCGAATCTAGCCACGCAATTACCAAGGCCATCGACCTTACGATAGACCGTTTAGTCGCCCAACTCAAAAAACACCTCGAAAAATTGAACAATAAGGTGTAGGATACCCATCCAACTACAACTATCCAATGAACTACTTCCCAATACTTATCGGAATCGGAATTGGCGCCATAATCAGCCTCATCGCCGTCCGTATTAATAAAAGCCACAAAGCAGAGATAGAACGCCGTCGCGTAGAAATTTTGGGAAAAGGAGAAAAAGAAGCCAGGGAATTACTGAAAAAAGCCGAATCCCAGAGAGAAAACATCAAAAAGTTCGCCCAAGAGGAGAACGACCACTTGGAAAAACAGCTTGAATCTTTAAAAAACACACTTAGCTTCAAGGGCAACCTTTTAACCAAAAAAGAGAAAAGAAACGAAAATCAAACAGCAATAATCAACCAGATCAAAGCGGAAATCAGAAAAGCGCAGCAAGAGACAAAGGAGGCTGAAGAACAGATAGTCGAGCAGTTGAAATCAAAGACAAAGCTTGACATCGAGGAGGCAAAAAAAACAATCCTCAAAGATTTTGACAAAGATCTGGAGGTTGAACACGCGAATCTTATGCAGAAAGTTGAAGAAGAAACTTGCGAAGAAGCGCCGACAATTGCCAAGAACCTTCTCAAGGGCGTGATTCAAAGAATTACATCGGCAAGCTCGGTAGACAAACAGACAACATCGGTCACGATCAAAAATGATAAATTCAAAGGCCTTCTTATCGGCAAAAACGGCAAAAACATAGAATACCTGGAGAGCCTTTTGCCGGACATGGATGTGATTTTCAATATTGAGCCCAATCTTGTATATATCGCGGGCCTGAATCTGGCGAACAGGGTGGCTGCAAAAAAAGCGATATCGTCTTTGCACAAAGAAAAAAGAGCTTTTGATCACGACAAGATTAAAAAAGTTGTCGAAAAAGCTAAAGACGAGGTCAGTCACGACATAGAAAAAGCGGGCCGTGAGGCTGTCAAAAAAGCCAAAATTCAAGGGGACATTCCGGAAGAACTGATTATGCTGATCGGGAAACTCAAATATCGTACGAGTTTCGGTCAAAATGTGCTTCAGCACTCGATAGAAATGGCCGGAGCCGCCTCAATTCTCGCCGCAGAAATAGGCGCTGATATCGAAAAAGCCAAAACGGCGGCATTTTTCCACGACATCGGTAAGGCGATCGACCATGATGTTGGCGGATCTCACGATCAGCTTTCAAAAGAGATCCTGGAAAAACACAACTTCGATGCCGACATAGTACATGCCGCGTACGCTCATCACGATGCCGAACCGCAACGCACACCGGAAGCAATGATAGTCAAAGCCGCAGATGCAATATCGGCGGGACGACCGGGGGCTCGTCAAGAATCACTAACCAACTATCTGGAAAGAATCCAGAAACTTGAAGAAACGGTAAAAGATTTCGAAGGAGTTAAAAAAGTTTTCGCAATCTCCGCGGGTCGCGAAGTCCGCATGATGGTGGACGAAGAAGAAATAAACGATAAAGGAATCGTAGAACTGGCCACAAAAGCCGCCAAGAAAATCGAAGAAGAATTAACATACCCGGGAAAAATAAAAGTAAACGTAATTCGCACAACAAAATCCATAGATTTCGCTAAATAGCGCGCGGAAAAGGACAAGGTCCTAGTTCCGCGCCCCCGCCACAGGCGGGGATGCCCTATGCCCTGTGCCCCCATCCCCCATGCCCAACAAAAAAGACAACCTCGGTAAAAAAATAGACAAACTCATAGTTGGAGCTGTAATCGGTGGCGCCATAGGATCGGTATTGGGGTTGGCGGTTGCGCCGCAGGAAGGCAAAAAAACAAGAGAAGCAATTTCGGAAAAAACCAAGACCTTTATGAGTAAACACGAAAAAGAACTTAGCACGGCCAAACAGTTAACCAGAGAAACGGTATCGGGACTTTATAATCTAGTCAAAAATAGGATAAAGAAAAAGAAATAAATGCAAGGCAAGGCGAAAAAAATCGCAGCGGCAATATCGACGGCAGGGTTCTGCGGACTGGCATTTTGGGTGCAGATAACTTATGGCGACATGGTTCCGGCCGGCACAATGGTCGCCAATATTGCGGTGGGAACTCAGGACATGCAGGAAGCGGCTGCAATTATCGAAGCCGAGATAAATGCTTTTTCGGCAAACCCGATCACGATTATTTACGAGGATAGCGTTCATGCTTTTTCCGCCGAGAGCTTGGGGGTTGATTTTGATACAAAAAGCACATTAAAAAAAATCCCGACAATGACAAGTCTGACGGGAAGAAAAGGCAGTATCCGAATATCCGCGAATATCGATGAAGATAAAATGGCACACACGCTTTCAATAATAGGTGCCGGCAAAGAGCCGGTAAACGCACACATTTTCTTGAGCAGCGAATCGGGAGAAACGGAAATATCGCCGTCAAGCCCGGGCAGTACGGTTGACTTGCAGCAGATGACAGCCCTGCTTGCAGAAAAAACCGCCAACCTAAGCGAAGAAGCTATAATTTTACCGCTTAAACAGATCGAGCCGGAAGTTTTGGAAAAAGACTTGGAACCGTTCTTGGCCGATGCGAAACAAATTTTCAGTCGCGAAATAACCATTATTCATAACGGCCAAGAGTGGATTTTTAACCCGGGAGATTATGCGGATTGGTTTAATTTTGGGACAAAAAGTTCAATAAAAATCAAGGGATTTGGAGAAATGGATTTAATTATGGATCAAGATATTCCGGGAGTGGAAAAATCTCTAAATATAACAGTAGACCGCGCAAAAGCGGATGCCTATATCACGGAAAACCTATCCCCCGAAATCGAAATTGAACCTCAGGATGTGGTTATCAGTATGGACGAAAACGGCAAAATAACATTCGAAGGAACAGGGGTGAACGGGGCAAAAGTCAACAACCAAGCTTTTTCGGAAATGCTCGTGCTTGCAATGGAAAGCGGCGTTGCATCTTTCCATGCCCCGACATCAATAAAAAAAGCAGGAGTAAACGCGCCGTCGGAGCTGCAAGAACTCGGTATAAAAGAACTGATCGCAACGGGTTACTCGAACTTTTACGGTTCACCCTACAACCGCAACATAAATATTCAGGTTGGGCTAAGCAAATTCGACGGTCTTGTAATCGGACCGGGGGAAACATTCTCGTTCATAGAAAACCTCGGAGAAGTTGATGCCGATGCCGGTTACTACAGGGAACTCGTAATAAAAGAAAATGAAACAATCCCGGAATACGGCGGAGGTTTGTGCCAAGTTTCATCAACATTGTTCCGTGCGATTCTGTATGGCGGATTCCCGATAGTCGCAAGAACGGAGCACTCATATGCGGTTTCGTATTATGCCTATCCGTACGGATACGGCCTTGACGCAACGATCTATCAACCTTGGCCGGATCTTCAGTTTACGAACGATACGGAAAACCACATCCTAATCCAGGCATACGCTGAAGGGTCGAGCGCATACTTCAAGTTTTACGGGACAAGTGACGGCAGGCAAGCCATAATGGACGGCCCTTACTATAGCGGATACACGGAGCCGCCACCCGACATAATCGAATACACAACTCAGCTCGCCCCCGGGCAAAGAGTGCAAAAAGACACGGCCCACATGGGGTTCAACGCCACATGGTATAGAACCGTGGTTTATCCGGACGGCGAAAAATACACGGAAACAATTGCCAGCAAATACCAAGCCTGGCCTGCGAAATATCAAGTTGGAATCAGCGAAACAGAACCACTAAACTAGAAACAACATGCGAAATCTAATCGCAATCTTCGCAGCCAATAAACTCCTCTTGCTAATTACGGCGGCCATAGCGGCAATCCTGATTCCGTCAGGCGCAATTTACTTCGAGAACCTTGCATCTTACGATAGCGGGTCGGTATTCTTGAACGGGTGGTCTCTTTGGGACAGCAACTCGTACATTCAGATCGCTCGTGACGGATATTTCGGACGATATTTCGCGTATTTTCCTCTTTGGCCGATAGTGCTCAGGATCGGCGCCATATTCACTCTTGGGAATTATGCGTTAGCCGGACTAATTCTCAATTTGATTTTCTCTTTTGGGGCGGCGGTAATGATTTGGAAGCTCTGCAAGTTGGAATTTAAAGATGAAAAAACCGGACTTTGGGCGAATATATTTCTGTTTTTCTTCCCGACAGCATTCTTTTTGACAGCTCTTTACGCGGAGAGCCTTTTGCTGTTTCTCGGAGTCGCGGGTATATATTTTTTGAGAAAAAAGAATTGGTGGCTTGCGGGAATCGCAGTATTTTTTGCGTCGATGACGAAGGAGGTGGGCGGAGTTATGCTGCTGCCGCTTCTGTATGTTGCCTGGAAAGAAAAAAAATGGCTTTTACCCATGGCTCCGATTCTCGGGGTCACGGCGGTACTCGCAATATACTATTTCACTTCGGGAGATCCGTTAATTTTCTTGAAACAGCATGAAGGATTCGGAAAAACCTTGTCACTCCCCCATGTCCCGATAATTCATGCCCTGCAAAATATCGACAATCCCTACCACGCATGGAATCTGTTTTGCTTCGGATTTACGGCAGTTTTGACCCATCAAGTTTATAAACTTCTTCCGAAAGAATACTTCCTTTACTGTATCGCGGTGCTCGGCCCCGGGCTGATGTCCTCCAACCTTGAAGGGTACTCCCGTTATCTGTTAATCGGATTCCCGATGTTTATGGTTTTAGGGAAATTTCACAAAAAACTTTCAGTAAAAAGTATGTATGTTATATTCCTGTTGCTACTCCTGATATTCACGGTACGATACGTGCTGGGCGAAACAGGCGCATTCCCATTTGACCGCCTTCCGACAATAGGGTTGACATAGTAGTCGAAATCCTACATTATTCGCACCTTAATTTAAACTATTTTAGTCAAATGGCGGCAGACAAAGGCAGACAATCATTGGATGGTGAGCGGGATTCGCTTGAAGAGTTCGAGGAAACTTCATACGAAATAGTAGTTGCCGGAGGAGAAGGGGGTCTTTTGGCTGGAGACGACTTGATAGCCGACGGACGAGTAGTCAGTGCATTTATGGAAGCTGTTCGATCCGGAATAATTAACAGAACCACTTCTCAGCAGGACGCGGTGGAGATTATTAAAGGGCAGGTAGGAAAAGGGGTGAGGATTTTGGAAGCGGGCGAAGCGGCAAGAGCACCACTGCAATGGATAAGGGCATATCTTGGTAAAACAATGAGACAAGAAAAAAAAGAAAAAAAGGAGGAAGCCTTAAAAAGACTCCGGAAATTAGCATCTGTCATTGCAAAAGAAGCAGGAGCTCTCGAGCTTGAAGATAAGGCGATTTTGCGTAGGATGTGGTGTGAAGGCGCTTCAGCAGATCGAGATGCTATTGAGCATCTTGAGAGCGAAGCACAAAGGTTAGAGCAGGAGTCGGGAGAGACAAAGCATATCAAAAAGATAGGACGCGTAACCGGGCTGATGGACCCTGCGTCAAGCAGACGGGAAATGTCGGCATACAAAGGGGCGAAAGGATATGACGAAGGAGAGAAAAGGCATCCCGGCTATAAAGAGGCATCAAATTTACTGAAATTTTGGGCCGGCAGAGCGGCAGACTCCATGAGCACTAAGGGCGTACAAATGGTAGCGGCTGAAATAGGGGCGGGAACAGGGCTGATTACAGAGGCATTAGGCAGGCAGCTTGCCTCAGCCAATACGACACTTGCGGCAGTTGAGATCGATCAAATCGCATATAATTTACTCGATCAGAGGATAAAGGACTCGGGACTGAATAATGTAGTCGTATTAAGAGGCGCGGGAGAGCATGTTCTTTTCGCTGAAAAAGGATTGCATTTGGCAATTGAAGTCCTGACATTGCATCATAGAAACATATTGAGGATTTTTATGGACTTAAGCCAAAGGGCCAAGGAAATGAGAATAGCTCGAGCACAAAGCCCTCTCGACGACACAACCGGCAAACCGTTTGAGCCAGAGCTTTATATCGTTGAAGAGTGTCCGAGTTTTTCTCCGCCTGAAAATCCGGACCAAGTCCAGGCATTTTTAAGAGAGATGCACGGAGCATTTGTAGGATGGCTAATGGGAGAGAAGTGCGATTTGCTAATAAGCCAACAACAAGATCGGGATGCAGCATTTAATGAATTAAGCGCGGTGATAAATGATGAATTAAAGTCTCAAATTGAAGGTGCATACGGGATAGATATAGTAACAATACTTCTAAAAAGACTTGGTCGGGAGAACTATTGGCCGGGAACTTTCGAGGAATGGGTTGAAATGGAAAAAGCATTGGAAGAAAAAGGACTCCCGTCACTGCCAATAAGCGGCGAATTAAAATTATCGGTAAAAACATTACAATCGGTAATACACGCCGCGGGTTTTAAAATCAGAGAACGTGTAAGAACCACAGAAGGTGAAATAGATGTCCCAAACAAAGGCGGACTTATCGCATTTCGCTGTCGTCTCGCGGATTAATCCTCGCCAGCAAGCCCTTTAACATCCTCATTATAAGGATCCAGTTCAAGCATCCTCTTCACCGATCTTTGAAGCTCATCCTCGAGTCCGAGCTTCTGATAATATCCGATCAAAGCCTGCAGATAATCCATGTTTCTCGGCGATTTCCGACTCGCCTTTTCGAAGTTGGCAAGAGCCTTTTCGTCATTATTCAGCTCCATATAAACCCGTGCCAAACTTGCAAACCGCGCAGCCCTTTTGTCATCCAGTGCGATCGCATTTTCATAAGCCTCCGCGGCCTCCAGCAACCTTCCTTGATTGTATAGCGCCCGCCCCAGACTGCTGTAATAGAGTGGATTTTTTTTTAAATTCGTTAATTTTTGGAAGAAAAACTCAGCCTTGGAATCGTTCCCAAGCCCGAGATAAGTCATGCCAAGGTGGAAATTCGCATCAAGATGAGTCTCCTCGATAGACAAAACACGGATAAAAAATTCCTCGGACTCAAGCAGCTCCTTTCTCGCAAAGTGGAACTCCCCTTTCTTCATCAGCCCTCGAACATCCCCGCTCTTCTTAGGTTTAGCGTCATCAGAATTGCCATCTCTTTGATCTTGAGTTTTTGATCTTGAATCTTTGATCTTTGATTTCTGATCTGCGACAAGCTCTGCTTGGAGCTTTTCTCCTTTCAAAACCAGCAGCAGCCTTCTGACAAAAAGAATTCCCAGAAAAACAAGCCCCCCGACAACAAAAATCAGCTTTAAAAAACTAATCATTTTTAACGGGCTTAACGATCTTAAGGTCGGCAACGGGAACAACAATATATTCGCCGTCCTTGTTTTCAACTCGAACCTTTTGATTCAAAACATCCACCCCGCGCACAACACCCGTCTTTCCATCCTTCATGGTGACGCTGCTCATATACGGCGGCAAACTTTTCTTGAGCTGGTCATAGCTTTTGACCTCATAAGCAAGACAGCACATCAGTTTCCCGCAAACACCGGACAGCTTCTCGGAACCCTTATTTGACATATTTTGGACTCGCACCATATCCATTGTAATGCTCTTCAGCTTCCCGACAGCCTGTCCGCAGCAAAGCCTTCTCCCACACTTCCCGTACCCGCGCACAAACCTCGCTTTATCACGCGGACCAATCTGTTGAAGATGGATTTGTCTCTGGAAACGCTGAGCTAATTTTTTTACAAGATCACGGAAATCAACCCGATCATCGGAAGTAAAAACAAAATTGATTTTCGCGCCATCCAAAGAATAAATCGCATCAATGAGATACATATTAAGTGAGAACTCCTCGATATAATTCCTGCACTTCTCCATGGCATCCCTCCCGGACAAAGTATTGGCCTTCATTTTCTGTAGGTCATTATCGGACGCAAGTCGCAAAACAGCCATATTTTTGGCAATTTCTTCGGCATCATCACTCAGGGAAATAATCTGCCCAACCTCATTGCCGCCATCTTCATCGCTGAATACGACCATATCCCCGCGCTTATATTTGTCCCCCTCCTGAGCGGGAATATACAGAGCCTTATAGTGATAAAAAGACAGAATTCCGTAAATTTTTGTCATAATTGCCATAATTCAGAAGCTTAACATTAAATTTTCCAGAGCGAGCTTAGCGTTAACGTTGCGACCCATAAGATACCGTGTTTCCTCTATTTTGTTAATCAAATTCAAGAAATCCTCCTTGGAAAAACGAATAATCTCCGGATACTCCTCCGTATTATCCGCATTCACAAAGCTTCTGACCACATGAAGAAAAATCTCAAAAAACGCCTCCAGATCACGCGGATCACTATCTTTTGCAGTCAAATCCTGCACATACATAAACCTTTTCGTAAGATCTTTATCCCGAAAAAGCGCCCGAATATCATTATAAAGCTTCAGGTATCCCATCATAGCCTCAGGCTCCCTCAGAAGCTCGATCGCCTTCCCCGGCCTCCCAAGAGAAAGCATTACCGCCCTCTCGAGCATGTCTTCGGTCGATTCAATCTGCAATGCTTCCCGCATATCCTGCATTTTCTTTTTTAAAGCCTTCTCCGAAATAGCCGGGAACTTCATCACCCTGCACCTGGAAATAATTGTAGGCAAAAGCTCCCGCAAATTCCCCGCCGTCATAAGAAAAAGAGTCTTTTTCGGCGGTTCCTCAAGGGTTTTCAAAAAACAGTTAGCCGCATCCGGCGTCATCCTCCCAATATTATCCAAAAGAACGATCTTGTAGTTGCTCTGAGCGCTCATGTTCAGGCTGGTAATAATCTCTCTAACAGGTTCGATTTTGATAGAAGTCCCGTCATCCCGCATTTCCGTCGTATCAAGATGTGCACCTTTGGCAATCTGTTTGCAAGTCGGACAAACCCGGCAATAATTATCGTTACACTGCAAAATATGTGCCAAAGTCTTCGCCACAAGAAACTTCCCCACCTTCTCCGGCCCCACAAAAATGTAAGCGTGAGCAAGATTGTCGTTTTTGAGATCGCTTTCCAGCTTCTCAACCTGTTTTTCATGCCCGATAAGAGGCCACTTGTAGAGCATAGTTGTAGGGAGTAGTTGTAGTGGTAGTTGGTGGATGTGGATTATAGCAAAAAAGCTTCTTTTATCATATCAGAACCATGATATACTGCATCTGCAAGCGATTTATACCACTATGGATATATTAAACAGAAAAACGGTTCTTATCGGTGCAGGGGTAATGGCGTTGGCATCAATACCATTAATAAACGCAATAAGAACCAATCAGCAAGAGAACCCGCCAGCCACATGCTGGGTCAATTGCGAAGATTCCGGCAGCCCCCGCGTCGAATGTGAAGGCGGATGGGGAAAAGACACATGGGAAGAAGCTTTTCAAAAATGGGAGGCTGAGCCTCGCGGGACATATCCCGAGTGCTGGACAATTCCTGTGAAGCGATAAATTGCAAAAAGCCACATCAAGAAGTACAATCACACCCCTACTCTTAATAACCTCAAAATGGAAAACCCGAGAGCAAAAGCGGTAGCGGTAATCTTGGCGGGGATACTCCCTATGATCGCCGGCTGCCAAAAAACAAATCCGTGTACGCCCTGTGCCAACATCGATGGAAACAATGAACGTACCCCTGATGTCATATGCCGTGATGATGTTGAATCAGACTTCGCAGACTACCAAGAAGCGTTAAAGGCAGCTAGAAGCAACTTGGCGACTATTCAGCTTTGCAATGCACCGGCGCCAAAACCCAGCCCATAAAAAGCCGTTTTGCGCAGCGAAACACCATAGTCCCGCCAAGGCAGGACCCATTACCACCCTGCTTCCTGCCTCACCAGCATATCCCGCGCCCTTTCCGGCTCGGCCATAATTTCCTTAACAAGTTTTTCCATTCGAACCTTATTTTGTGAGCCTTTGGCCAAAACAACATCCCCGGGCTTAAGTCTTCCACGCAGAAACTCTCCGGCCTCTTTCGAGTCCATGAAGCTCCAAATCGAACTCTTATCAAGTCCGCACTCCTCGGAATACAGCTTTGCGAACTCTCCGACAGTAATCAGCATATCTGCGATTTTCCCGACCTCTTTCCCGACCCTGCGATGTTCACTATCCGTTAAATCCCCCAATTCATTCATATTTCCAAGCGCCGCAATTCTTCGCCCGACTCCGGCAGGTTTTAGTTCGGAAAGAACCTCCAAAGCCGCAAACATAGTCGCAGGCGAAGCATTATAAGAAGAGTCGATAATCACGCTCCCTTCAGCACCTTTTAATAAATTCATCCTTCCAGGCGGCAGAGTAAAATCTTCAAGCCCGGCCTTAATGGTCTCCCATTTAAACCCGGCAAGAAATCCAACCGCAATAGCGGGCAGAACAACATAAATATGATGCCTTCCAATCAGTTGCGGCAGATGCACCGGAATATCCTTTTGATCAAAATTAAGATTAAAAGAAAGCCCCTTCTCGTTACTCTCCACCTCGGAAACCCGAATATCCGCCCCCTCCGAAAGTCCGTAAGTAATCACATTCGCGTCAAGATCCGCAACGATCGAGCTCAGATAATGATCGTCCAGGTTCAAAATCGCCCAATTCCCCTTATTCATCCCCTTAACCAGCTTCGATTTCTCCTTCAAAATCTCCTCCAAATTTTTGAACTGCCCCTCCGCCAGATGAATCGGCTTAATTGCAGACAGAATTCCAATGTGAGGCTTAACAATTTTTAATAAAAAATTCATATCCCCCGGCTTATCCACCCCCATCTCAAGCACCATTTTTTGGTAAGGAGTTTTATCAAAAAGAGCGGTCATAGTCGCCTTCCAGAGAGTCCCACACCAGAGAAGCGGGCTCGAAAACCCCGACTCCTGCTCCAAAATCGCCAGCAAAATCCCAAACTCGGTATTGTAACTCTTCTGATTCCGCAGAACCTGAAACCGACGCGATAAAACATGATAAATCGCCTCTTTCGTACTCGTTTTCCCCACAGAACCCGTCACCCCGATGATTTCCGGCTTAAGCCTCCTGAGGCGTATCCGCACAAGCTGCTGCAAATACCAAAGAATGGCTTTTTTAAGCGATTTCTTGAGTTTTCGGAGGTGTTTTTGCATAGTGGGCTCAAATGCTATAACAAAGCCGGGTTAAAATCAATCTTAGTGATTACTGCATTTCGCCAACTATTGTTGTGTGTGGACCTGCCTGAGTTTTTTCATTGATAGCCATTGTAGTAGCGCTGTCAACGAGGTCGGTTAGCTCTTCGCATAAAGCTTGTGCGGTTTCATATGCTTGTTCCAGTCCGGCCCCTTGCGAAACGTCGACGCTTTGTCCCAATACATTAACTCCTTCAATGACACACTCGCCACCCATAACCCAGTTGTCGCCTCCGTAACAGGTCACATTACCTGTCTGCATTTTGAATCCGCCTTCAGAAAAACTCAAATGTCCAATTTGTGTTCCGGGATGAGCGATAACAGTTGAGCGTGAAGTTAATTCTATATCTTTTCTAACAACTCGTCCGCCTCTGGCAGGGTCGGTCAAAATTGCAGAGCAATGGAATCCATCCGCTTCAGGATCGCCGGCTACAATGCCTCTTAAGCTATTTCCATCCACCGTCACCAGTTCAAAATACCTTGATGGAATCAAGTCGGCCCCCTGTTTTTGCTGCGGGAACCTCGACATCTGATCGGATTGTGCGGACTGCTTGTCCAAGACATACCAAGTGCTGTCATTAATCAATTGCCGAAACCCACCTACCAACGATAACGCATCCACATTTTCAGGCGATGTGTATCCGCCAAGTTTTTTAGGCAAAAGAGCCCCGCAGCCCGCCTGGGACAATAAAGTTGCAGCCAATAACAAGACAGTTCCTCCAAAACGGCGACAATTACGTTCAGTATTTTTCATAAAGGTTTCTTTAATAAAATAAGGCCGAATCGTAGGTTATTGTAGGGGTTTTGTCAATGCCTAGTTCATGCCGCACTTGTTTTCCATCCCTGGAGTTATTATTAATGAGCGTTTTCGTAATCAATATAATCACGCCCTACGTAGCACTGATCATGCCTTAACAAAATAAGCGCCATAGTTGCAGCACATGCATGCATGCAATCTAAGCCCATTTGCTCAAATTCCAAAATAACACCGCGCATATTTTTACCGCCAAAACATTCACGCAGCTTCTGAGGAAGCATCTCAAACAGATCTTCATTACAGCAACTCTGGCAAAATCCTTCTACTGATTTACGGAATGACATGTAAATAGACGTATTCCCGCTTAATTCACTCAAAACATCTAAAATTTCTTTGGTAAATTCATACACGGGCCGAAAAGCCTCTTTGGGGTTATTGCGCGGGTCCATGGGGTGGAAAGTCAGCCCAAGCTCTTTTGCAAGCGGCTCAATTAATTCATACCCTGTCTTGGTAAGTATGGCATCAGAAGCACCGGGGGAATTAGCGTAAGTATCAATAATACCTTGCTCATTGAGCGTATACATAAGCTGGTCAACAAACATTTTAGGAACTTCGACACGCGAACTGTTCATCCTGTTCCCACTAGTCTCCAATGAAGCATCCATAGGTTGGTAGATTAAATGTTAGGGAAACATCATAACAAAATCGCGCAGTCTAAGCTACAAACAAAGCTGTTTTGCGAAGCAAAACACCAAACTACCGACTGTAGACTGCAGACTGTCTACTACCAACTACTCCTTCGCAAACTCCACAACCTTTTTGAAAACCTCGGGCTTGTGAACGGCGATATCGGCAAGAATCTTACGGTCAACAATGACCTTTTTCTCAGTAAGAGCGTTCATAAACCGACTGTACATCCATCCTTCAGCCCGAACGGCAGCATTGATTCTGGTAATCCAAAGACGCCTAAATACGCGCTTTTTCTTCCTCCGATCAACATAAGCGTGCATTCCGGCCTTCGCGACAGCGTTTTTCGCCCTTCGGAAAAGGTTCTTTCGCCCGCCCCGATAGCCTTTTGCCATGTCGGTAATTTTGTTGTGTCTTCTTCTGGTGGTTGTTCCGTGCTTAACTCGAGTCATTGTATTTAATTGTTAGTTATTTATAAATCAAAATCATAGATCAAAAATCAAAGATCAAAGATCTATGAAGATAAGAGCTTGTTGAGCTTCTTTTCGTTGGACTTGGAAACACATTGCTTGTTCCCTCCAAGTTTCTTTTGTCTTTTGGATTTTTGTGAAAGAAGATGCCTTTTGCAGGATTTCTCCATTCGGATCTTCCCTGAACCTGTTTTTTTAGCGCGTTTCTTCGTGCCGCTATGAGTTTTTTGCTTCATGATTTGAGTATTTTTAAAATTTAATTTTTCACCACTCTATGGTTTTTGATCTATGATCTAGGGTCTATTTCACGGGACTTAGAATCATCACCAGGGTATACCCCTGCCCTTTCGGATCCTGGTCCACCTTCGAGTACTCCTTCAGCATATCCTTGAACTCGTGCATTTTATTATATCCGAGGTCCTTGTGCTGCATTTCCCTGCCCTTGAATATCAGTTGAACCTTTACACCATTCCCTTCTTTCAAAAACTTTATTGCGCTGTTAGCCTTCATTTCCATTGAGCCCTTATCTGTTCTGAGGGAAAGTCGGATTCCTTTTATCTCAGATTTTTTCTGCGATTTGCGCTGTTTTTGATCAATCTTCTTCTGGTGGTACTGATATTTTCCGTAATCCATTACCTTGCAAACGGGAGGATTGGCTTTCGGGGCTACCTCAATCAGGTCGAGACCCTGTTCTTGAGCCAAAGCCATGGCCTTTCCGGTTCCCATAATTCCAAGCTGTTCATCGTCCTCCGAAATGAGGCGGACAGTAGGGACCTTGATCTGATGATTTGCGCGTAATCTTTTAGCGATTTTAGTGGGGTTGCAGGTTAAAGCCCAACAATCTTATGAGAAAACTTTACTGTAGTCAAGTAAAAGCATAAACTGGTCGAGCTTTAATATTTGGCTTATGCAAGTCACCAGGGCGGAAACCGCCCAAATAAAAAAAAACACGCCTAAAGGCGTAACAATTCAATCGATGTGCAGTACAGACACCGAAGATGTCAAAGCAAC
>Ga0180007_10004596_pt1 | contig 14505 bp, 10 predicted proteins | sample MM_PC_MetaG_FD_121122 | JGI IMG/M metagenome (GOLD analysis project Ga0180007, IMG submission 121122) | Groundwater microbial communities from the Aspo Hard Rock Laboratory (HRL) deep subsurface site, Sweden - MM_PC_MetaG | ecosystem: Environmental > Aquatic > Deep subsurface > Groundwater... | reverse complement strand
TTTACCTATGGTTATGCTTCGAGGAAGGCCGATTTATCGGCCGCCTCGAGAAGACCCTTGATAAAAGTTCTCGACTGCGCTCGAACAATAATTTTATTTTCCATCTTCTTTGTCATTGCGAGCCTACTGGCGAAGCAATCTCATAAGATTGCTTCGCGGAGTTTACCCTAAGTGAAGTCGAATGGGCTCGCAATGACATCTTGGATAATTTTCCAACATTCTCCATATTATTCCTAAGCTTCATTTTTACTAAGCGTTAAATAAGAAGTGGCACTTACCAGTCCGATTAAAAACCAAATATGAAAAATGTAAAGAGTCGAAAAAGTTAGATATTGAACCAAAATCCCAAAGAGCGCCAACGTTAAACCGATTAGAACCGCCTTCATGAACTGATCAGTTTCCTTTTTTATTGCTATAAGTGCTCTTACGAAAACAACCGCCAATAAGATGAGAAACATCGCAAGACCCACCGCGCCATTTTCGGCCAGAAGTTCCATATATTCATTGTTGACAATAAACCAACCGCTATCAGGCACGCGGTGAGGGTCATTTTGTACAATTGGACCATAATTACCAAGCCCGGCACCAAAAGCCGGGTGATCCAAAAATATCTCATATGCTTCTTGGCTCGCGTTAACTCGCGAAACAACCGACTCCCCCTCGGTCGCATCATTGACCATCAAATGCCCCACAAATTCGTCAATCGCCCTTGGCTCGCTTTTTACAAGTGCTAAGTAAGATCCGACCGAAACCAGAAGGACAATCACCAGCGTAGTTAAAATTGCCTTAGCACGCAAAATCAATTTATATTGGCTAATAATCATAACCAAAATGGTTGCCACTATAGCGATATAAGCTCCGCGTGAAATTGCCAGAATGAAATTGACCATGAGTACTCCAGCTAACACGTAAAAAACAACCTTGTTCATCAGTTTTCCGCTCTGTCCCCTGACAAGCAAAACAACCGATAAGAAAAACGGAATCAGAATATAATTGGCAAAATAAAGCGGTTCGATAGCTGTTCCCTGCACCCTCGCAAAACCAAACGTAGATTTGTCGTACCCCTCCTTGAGAAGCGTAATTGCCCCGGATAATCCGACAGCATCACCGGCAAATTGAAAAAGCCCAAGCGCACCTTGAAATATCGCCCCTAGGATAAGTCCATAAAGAGCGTAAGTAAGCGCTTTTTTGCTTGAAACAATAAAAGTCGTGGCCAAATAGACAACAAACATCAAAAACATAAAAACCAAAACCTGAAGCGACCGCTCGAGATTGATTGCCACAGAGAGCGAAAAAGTCAAGGAAACGATAAACAAAACAACCAAGTACCTTACCGGATCTTTGGGAATAATCATTTTTTTTGCAATCAGATTTTTAACAAGAAAAATAATAAATACAAAAACTATTAAAATATGGTCGATCTTTATGCTGACCCCGCTTATTTCAATTGATGGAATTCTTTCGAAAGGCAGAAAAAATGCCACCATTGCAAGTCCTAACTCTGGTTTTTGAAAAATGAGTGGTAAGGCAAATATTAGAAGACCAATCCCAACCGATGCAGGAATTCCAACTTTAACAAAATGCGTAAGTAAAAACCCAATTATGAGGGCAAAGACAAAACTGATAGAAAATACCCAGAAACTACTCTTCATTTTAAAACTTCCTTAAATAGATTTTCCGCTTTTTCAATTTCTCCCTTAATATCATAGCGCATTATAAACTCTCGCGCCCTTTTTTGTAATTTGATTTTTTCCTTCGATGAAAAATAACCCATGATACCACGACAAATCGCCTCTGAATCTCTTTCCGGAACTAAAATCGCCCCCTCAGAGTCCTGAAGATATTCCGGAATCGCACCGCTTTTAGTAGTTAACGCCGGGGTTTCGCAAGCCATCGACTGAAAATTAACCGTTCCTACTTGTTCCTCCCACCGCCTTTGAGTTATGGAAGGATAAATAGAAAGTTCGGCTTCAGATAAATATTTAGGAAGCTCGGTGTTTTTAACCATACCGATAAACTCAACATTTTTTTCTAAACCGTTTACCTCACAGTAATCTCTCATATATTCTTCAAAGTCACCTTGTCCAGCAAGACGCAAGAGAAGGTGTGGCATTTTTTCTTGAGCTTTTTTAAAACCCTCGAGCATATACTTTAAGCCCTTGTCTTCGATCCACCGGCCAACATAAATAATTGTATTAGGTTTTTTGTCGCACACTTTCTTAAAAAGCCGAGTATCTACTCCCCAAACCCCCCAAACGATCCCTCTTTTAATTTTGGCTCCAGGGGCAAAACGCTTCACATTAACTTCTGCTCCCCTATTTAAAACAACGATAGCAGAGGCAAAATTAAAATAAGTCCTGCAGAAAAACGTGAGAATAATTTTTTGAATTGTATTAAACCTCTCCTCGATCGGTCTGTTTTCTAAAATCGGCACAACTAGTTTCGCTCTGGTTTTTCTGGCTGCCCTGTAACTAATGTAGGCGAGTTTCAATGAAAGCTTGGAGCCAAAGGGCTCAGCGCCTTGGATAATATCGGGTTTAAGCGCGATAATTTCAGAAAGCAAATTGCTAATTTCAACCTGCCGGCTTCCGGCAAAATCTTCCTTGCCCATATCTCCATAGGGTGCGTTCAAGTAAAGGTGAATCGTCTCGACATCTTTAAAAAATCGAAGCGGCGCATGAGAATCGCGCCTTATCGACTCAGAAATAAAAACTGCTCGTATTTTCTTCATTTTATTTTTATTGCCTCTCTGTATACTTCTATCGTCTTCTCGGCAGTTTTATCCCACGAAAAATGCTTAACTTGTTCAAGATTTTTAGCGATCATTTCTTTCCTTAACTTCTCGCTACCACTTACTTCCCTTATCGCCTTAACCCATCCAGATTTGTCATGCGGAGAAAGCAAAATACCTGCCTTGCCTACTACCTCGGGCATCGATGATGTGTCCGAGGAAATCACTGGCACACCGGCAGCCATCGCCTCGAGCGGGGGCAAGCCAAAACCCTCGTAAATCGACGGAAAAGTAAAAACCTTAGCACCCTGATAGATGGCTGCCTTGTCTTGCTCGTCAACATAGCCAGTAAAAATTACTTTTTCCTCGAGTGAAAGCTGTTTAACTTTTTCAAAAAGCCCCTCATAATACCAACCCTTTTTGCCGGTAATTACTAAATGCAAATCGCTTTTATCTTTCTTTATAACCTCGGAAAAGACTTCGATCAAAAAATCTAAATTTTTTCTCGGCTCAAGTGTTCCAATGTGAAGCAAATAATTCTCAGGTAACTTATTATTTTTTCTGACATTCTCAATCTCGGATTTATCTAATTTCTTTTCGATTTTTTTATCATACCCCAGCGGTATAACAGTAATTTTATCTTCCGCTATTCCAAGCACTCTAATAATATCCCGTTTGGTCGAATTAGAGATCGTAATAATTTTTTTGGCTTTCCGATACGAAAAAGGCATCCATTTAGAGTAAAACATCCTGGAGGCAAACGGGATTGTTTCAGGAAACAAGATGCTGATAATGTCATGAATAGTTACTACTATCGGATTTTTAAAACTAAGCGGAGCCGAGAAACAAGGCTGATGCAGCAGATCAACTCGCTCATTGCGTGCTTTTTTAGGATAAGTGAATTGATCCCAAAAAAACCTCTGTGGCGTCGAAAAATCATTCTCCGTATCCGGCTTAACTAGAACAAGCTCCAGATCCCCGCCCCTCGTCATTCCGCCTGCCCGTCCGTAATCCGCCTTGACGGACGAAGGTGGGAGCTTCGTCGAGGAATCTGCCTTCTTTTTTAACGCCTCAACCAGATTTGAAACATAAAAACCAAACCCGGTCGGCTTACCCAATGTTGTCTGAATATCAATGGCAATTCGCATTTTAACTTGTTTCACTCTGATTAGCTTTAAATATGTTTTTTAGAGTATTAATCGGCAATGCTTTTAGGACAGTTACCATAATCGCATAAACAACAATCGCCACAAGTAGAGTCAAAATTAAACCACCGGAATAATAATAAACTCCCCAGCAACTAAGTCCCATTACAATTCCTGATAGTAAAACCTTCCCAAAGACATTAAAGCGAAGCGGCAAGATGATATTCCTCCTTGAGACATAATAAGTTGCAATAAGAACCAAAGCTTCCGTAAACAGCGTCGAAACCGAGGCCCCGATATAGCTATATCGGGGAATTAGAATCAGGTTTAGAATTATGTTGATAAGCGCAAAACAAATTGTCGGAAGAATCATCTGTTTTTGTTTGCCAAGCGAAACGATCATGAAGTTGTAAAGAGTCGAGAAAAAGTTAACTCCTACCGAGAAAATCAAAATTTTAAGACAAGTTATGGAAGTCATTTCACGCCCAAACAGAGTAACGGTCGAGCTGGTTGTAAATTCTCCTCCGCTTCCGGTAATGAAAGTAATAATCGGCAGAGCCAAAATAAACGTTCCGATAACAATCGGCACGGCAATCAGGGAAAGAAAATCGAATTGTTTTTGAAAAGCGCTGTTTAACCTTTCGTCTTTGTTTGCAACATATCTCGTCACCAGCGAAAAAGCGCTCCCTAAAAAGAGCGCCGGGAACATTTGCAAAACTTCTAGTAATTTATACGGCGCTCCGTAAATTCCAACATCGGTCATTCCTTGTATCCAAGAAAGCATTAAAGAGTCTACCTTATAATATACGTAGCCGAAAACGAGCGTTATTCCGATCGGCAAAGCCTGCCTAAGGGCGTAGCGCCAGTAAACAAAATCAAAGGCCAAGCCGGTTTTGACAAATTTGCCCGCCAATGACCAGACAATCACAAAATTAACAAAACAGCCGGCAAGATATGCTCCCATCACCGACATCAAACTCCCGCCGTGAATTGAGATCAGATATACAACGAGCAAAATGCAGGCCTTGCCGACAACTTCGGCCAAAACGGCAATATCCATTCGGTATTTGTTAAGATAAATTTGGACCGCATTTGAAGTTAAAGACTGGAAAAACCAAGCAATAGATAAAATCCCAACGGACATTTTGACATCGGGAGTATAGGCAAAAAGCCAAATTACGAGCGCAGCGACAGCATAGATAAAAATACCCAAAATGAGCCGCATCGTAAAAATATTCTGGAAAACCTTATTTTGGTCCTTTTCAACCGAGAGCTCCCGCAGCATCGTCCACCCGAGTCCAATATCGGCAAAGAGAGCAAAAAATGAGGTAAAAGCAAAAACGGTCGTATATTTACCCGCACCCTCGACTCCCAAAAATCGAAAAAGAATTCCGATCGTAACAAGCGCAATTCCGATTCCGATAATTTTACCAGCAAACTGAGCGATGGTGTTAAACGCCACCTTTCGGGTATAACTCATGAGCTAAATTTACCATCTCTTGGGCTAAATATAAAGAGATTTAGCTCATTTTCCATTTTCTATTTTTCATTGAATGAGTTATTTACTCATTTTTTCATTGAGAGTTCCTGTGATCTTTGTAAAGATTAAACAAAATTCTTGTGCCTCTTGACTTAGCAGATCTATTTTGTCTGTTTTGTCGGAATTGGTTTGAGACAGCATCTTTAACCAGTGTTTTGACTCTTGAGCTTCTTTCTTGCAAATGTATATCTTATTTCTGAAATCTTTACGAGAACTAGCACCGTTTGCTTCCATATAGTTTGCGCCTACGGAAGTTGCTGCTCTTATCATCTGGTTAACTATCGAGGAATTGATTGGTGTTATCTTAATTGATTTGCATAAATTTATAATATTAATTCCGAAAGATGCAGTCCTTTCCTCTAGCTTTTTTGATCGAGAGAATTTGTCTTCCATAATCTCATTAAACCAATAATTCAATGTATAAATCAATGAAAAATTAAAAATGGAAAATGGAAAATGTACTTATTTGATGATAAAATAAGTACATAAGTAAAGGAGGGGTTAGACTTTGTCGAACAAAGCGAAGATTGCTCTCGCACTTGGGATTGTTTTGGTTGTGGCGGCAGCCCTTATTTACTATTTTTCCTCGAGAAAAGAAACACCCGTTGTTCCAGAACAAAGTCCGACCGACTCGGGCGATATTTTCGTTCCCGGCACCACCAAATATCCTCAAAGCCCCGAAACCATCGAAAGCCCGCAGACCTCTTCGACTGCTTCGGTCTCTCCAACTTCCTCCGCAGTTACCTCCCCCGCCGCCCGCACACCGGTTTCGACGGTCGATGAAAATAACATCCGCACCTACACCATCGACGTCACCCCCGCCCCCAACGCCGGACCTTATGATTGGACGAGGACAGTAGGCGAAATGACAGTTATAGATATAAGCGCAAGTGAGATTGCAAAAAAAACTCCATGCGAATTGTCTGGCCTAAATGATAGTAAGGGAAATGTTTTTGAAAAAATGTCCTGCGACATGATTGATTTTATTGACCAAAAAATATTTACACCACTTCTAAGCATTAATTGCGGCCTTACTGCTCAAATAATTCAATATGATTCTGGACGCAAGGTAAGATTTGAATTTAAGGATGGAGCTTGCTTAATAATAGATAGAGAATGAAAAAGAATAAATATTTATATTTAGTATTTATCGCAGTTGCAATATTCAGCTGGCATTTTGTAGAAATAAAACCCCACGCCAGCAGTATCTCAATAAAAGTACCAAACAGAATATATGCTTCAGCACAGTCTCCTAGAAAAACTGTTGGTTATCCCGGTTTTCTGACAAGTGTACTCAATGGCACTCAGCCACTAGGAACAACTGGCTGGTTAGACAGTCTATATAACTTTTCAAGAGGACTGTTAAACCTCTCCCTATTTCTGTTTCTAGTTTATATCGCCTTTAGAAACATCCTAAACGCCAATATAGAAACTTACGCTATCAAAAAATTACTTCCCAAGATTGTTTTCGCTGCCTTTTTGGGAAATTTGTTAAGACCAATTATTGCCATTGGCTCAAGGGTGGTCGATTATATTATTGGCAATGTATCTATCTTTCATACTCCCACAGCGTGGAGTTGGGCTGGTGAAATAAGGGCATCTGGATTTACAGTTGTCAAGAACATTCCCGATCTTGACCTGGGAGTCGGTGGCTGGATAATAGCAGTAATTACGATGGGGTTCGCCGCTTTGTGGGCTGTAGCGAATTCGTACTTGATCGCTCTGGCAATATTGATTGTCAACTTCCTTCTCATTACGGGAATGCTTGTGATTGGTTTTTTTCATTCGCTTTCTCCTTGGATTGTTTTATTCGCCACTGCTTTCGGACCAATCGCCATCGGGCTCTATATTTTGCCAGAGACAGAGGGAATTTTCAAAAAATGGCTGAAGATCATCAGTTTCTGGCTTATTTTCCCAATCATTCTAAATGCAGTTCATTTTTTGATTACTATAATACCGGAAATTGAAGCAGCCGAAGGTGACGGAATTATTTCCAATTTCATTCAAATATTATTTCCATTACTTTTGAAAATCGGTCTTTTCACTTTAGCAGTCAGAATTCCATTTACTTGGGAAAAAGATGTCGGAGGGGTGATTGCCTCTCTACCCCAAACCGCTGCTGGAACTTGGAGTAAGGCTCGCGGTACTGTCGAGAAAGGTCTTCAGTCAGGAGGAAGAGTGGTCATGCAGGGAAGGGAATGGGAAAGCAAGTTAGAATCCAAGGTTAGAAAAAAGGCAGAAGCAGATGCAAAGCCGGGAGCCGAAACTAATGCAAGACGGCGTTATAATAATCGTGCCAGTCGCGGAAGCCTCGGTAACCAAGAGGATGTAGCAAAAGTTCTTTCGATTGAATCAGCCGGCTATCTTGAAGAAGCTAAAAAAACGCCTAGCCTTTTCGAACCAAATATGTCCAAACAAAAAATGGATGCAGCGTACGAAAAGTATAGAAATGGCACATTAGGTAATGCTGCTCAAGAAGCGTTTTTTCTAAATAATGAGAGATCTGTTAAAGCAAAATCTAAGGATGCTTTTATAATGTCCGAAACAAAAGACTCTGCCGTAAAAGCTGGAACTGATGAAGTGATAAAAATGAAAACATACAAAGGAAGTGGACGTGATCAGCTCGCTTTTAGAGCTGTCCGGGGAATGCAAAAATGGACCGCAGCAAACCTTCCTGCCAACTACGCACAAAAGGAAGAAGTTTATCAAGCCGAGCTAAAGAAATCTGGGTTTCGATTTGATTATCTCGGTGCAAAAGTTGCTGGTCCAGTTGCTGACACTAAAAGCCAAACCGACAGAAAGGATGACGACTTCTCCAGACTAAAATCAACCGAAAAAGTAATAGGCCAAATGGATTACACCATTAAAAGAATGGTTGCCGCTTATAAAGCAGAAATGGAAAAAATAAGCGGACAACCGTTTTCCGAAGAAATGGCACGAGAACTTGTCATGGCTGAATTTGACAGACTTGATGACGCCGCAGAAAGTACCTACGTGTACAATTCAATGTTTCTCGGGATGGAGGGTGAGTTAAAAGATGATCAAGGAAATATTATTCAACAAGTCAAGATTGACACAAACGATCTTGGTACCATGATTGCCGGACACAACCGCTTAAGAGATCTATCAGCTCAAGAAGCCAGATCAACAAGACCTATCGAAGAGCAATTATTTTTACGTAATCAGAAAATGAGTCAGGCTTATGCTCTAACAGCCGGATCATCAAGCGCAATTGCCCAACCCACAAATGAAGTGGGAGATTTACCGGGGGCTTACAATAACAATAACCGGGACTTCATTCCGCTTGGTACGAGACAAATAAATGATAATCTAGAGAGAATTAATGAAACGATTTCGCAAGCAAACGGCACAAATGCCCTTGAGATGCTCAATGACACTTTTAAAGACATCGACCTGAAAGATGTGAAAAATGAGGACTACAACCGCTTTGCAGGGGACAATGAAGGAATTGTGAGAGAGATCGGCCGACTGGTAGCTAGAAGAACCGATCAGCCCACAGCAGACAATTTTGTCAATCAGCTCAAGCTCTCGCATGGACTCTCAACCGGTGAGATGATGAGGCAAGCAGGACGATTCGCAGATCCGAAAGTCTCAAAGATGGTTCTTGATTATAACAAACGGCAAAAAATGGAGATGGTTATTCTATCGAAAAGTGAAGAGGCACGCACTTTGGAAGGCCAAGCTAACCAGTTTGTTGCAAAAGCCAGTGCTAACCCAAAAGTAGTTGGCCAAATTAAAGAGGCCCTAAAAGTATATCTGGATGCAACTCTAAATAACGATAAAACTATCCCCCCAAATCAAGTTTATGCTGCCAAGCAGTTTTTAGCTGCCCAGGTTGGCATCGCAGGCAATTTACTAAAACCAGCAATGGTTTCAAGCTTAGCTCAAACCATGCAAGTGGTAACAGTACGCCAACCAACACCCCTGGCCGAACCCTCAACTCCACCTAGAAACTTACCCGGGAGGCGATCATGAAAATAATTAATGATCCTAATATGATCTCCTACCGAGTTGCCCTGCAGCAGCAGATGTATAAGGCAAACAGCGATCTTTGCGTCCTAATGCAGGATCTGCGTAACAAGGTCCAGAAAAAAATAAAGATCGATGAACAAAACCTACGATCTTTGAAAAACCAATTGACTCTCGTTTCGTCTATGTTTTTTGAGCTTGAATTCGGTAACTACTTCTTGAGCCAGAATAAGCAATTTCAAGAAAAAGTCATTAACAATTTAACGAAGAAATACTTTGATTATGTATTTGATCTATCAATTGAAAATGTCGGCTCGTTCACGATGATGCAAGTTTACACCGATATGGAAGATGAATTGAATAAGCAGATAAAAGCAGAGCAAAATGGTAGTTGATACTCAAGAGCTAGAAGATGAAGACCTGGAGCAACAAGAACAACCCCAGCGTCAGGGCGAAGGAATTTCTGATGCCTATGATGATTTCCGGGATGCGGATGAGCTTTTTAATGAAGGAAAATTAGGCAAAAAGATAGACACAGGAGTTCAGGACGCTAAGGACAGTATCTTCGGAAAAAAGAAACCTCAAGAGGAACCAGACAAGCCAAATGCCACAGAAGCCGGTAAAGAAGGGCAGGATCTCGCAGACGGAGCCAAAGACGCAACGGACGTCGGTAAAGACACAGCCGATGCAGGCAAGGAAGCAGCTGAAGGAATCGGTGATGCGGCCGAAACTGGAGCCGAAGCCGGCACAGATGCTCTGGAAGCGGCTGCTCCCGAAGCGGGCGGTTTAGCTGGCGGTGCAGCCGGTGCAACAACCGGCGGAGCAGTTGGCGGTGCAGAAGGAGCAGCTGCGGGAGCTGGAACCGGAGCAGCCACAGGTGCGGCTGGAGGAGCTGGAGCTGGTGCAGCTGGTGGAGCAGCTGCAGGAGCTGGTGCAGGTGCCGGAGCAGGCGCAGGAGTAGGAGGCGCGGTAGGACTTTCGGGGCTTGCCGCCGGTGGTGTTGGAGTTGTCGTTACAGAACCGATCGGTCTTGCCGCTGGAGCTGGTATTGGTGCAGCTGGTGGAGCTGCGGGCGGAGCGGGAGCGGGAGCTGCGGGCGGAGCCGCTGCAGGAGGTGCAGCAGGTGCGGGTGCCGGTGGAGCCGCAGGCGGAGCTGCGGGGGCTGGAACTGGAGCAGCAGCAGGTGAAGTTGGTGGTGCGGCAGCCGGAGAGGCAACTGGTGCCGGAGCGGACGTAGCAGCTGAAACAGCCAAGGGTACTGGAAAGCTCGCCAAAATCGGTGAAAAATTCGACAAGGCAATGAAGGTCAAGGACAAGGTTGAAAAAGCCGATAATCTATTTAAAAAATACGGGAAATATTGCGTCTGTTGTTTAATACCCCCGATTATTTTTGCAGCCGCTGGCTATTACGTCTACACCAAACTCTTCGAGCTCATCCCCGGAGTCAAAGCTGTCAAAACAATTGTTTCGCTTTACAAAAAATACACGGGAGCAGGGACGCTCAAGTTTACCGACCCCGCCAGCCAGAAGGCCATCGACGAAAATCACATCAGCGAAACTTCGCTTCGAGTTTTGACCGATTTAAGCAAAAAACACAATATCAACATCGTTTACAAAGGCATTTCAACCGCCACCGGCAAGGAAAATCAACCATATGAATTCGATCTTGTCGGAGCAGATTACATAAAGTGCACCGACGAGGGATCAAGGAAAAAAATCGAGCCTCCAATCGAGATAAATCTCGGGGCAAAATACGATTGGTCAAAAGAAGTTAAACCTGGAATGGAAAACCTGATCTGCGGTGTTGATTATTATCCCATTTTGGAGTCACCCAAATCCACTACTTACTCTCTGCGCTACGGCCCGGGTGAATTTCGCCTTAGCGACATCGCCACTTTTGGTCCCCAAGCCGCCCAGCAAAAAACTTTTGAACTCGTAGATCTCGCTATGCAAAAAAGCGCCCAAAACGCCAAGAATGAGAGCGACTTCCCTGTTTCGAGTATTTTGATCAATCCGTATTTTTATCAATCCAATTTAAAAACCGGCGAAGCGGGCGCAGCCATTCCTTCTATCGAGAAATCGCAGAAGCTCTTTCCCGATCAGAGATCCTCTGGGATAATAAGGAAGAACACCTCCGTCCAAGGAGTACATTTTGGGTTTGATTGACAGCGCCAGCTGTCATCCCGCACGAAGTTCATTGCCATCCCGACCCTTTCCCCCTGTCATCCCGCACTCCCTGATGCGGGATCCAGATCATCGATCCCCTGTCGTCCCGACCCTTTCCCCCTGTCATCCTCAACCCTTTCCCCTTGTCATCCCGACTGCAATGGCGTTTCGAGGGCGGAACTCGAAACTAATGTCTAGATCTCTCGACTTCGCTCGAGATGACAAAACAAAACAATAATCACGATGACAGACCATTAAACCCGTAATTTTTTAAAATCGTAAATGAATGAATAGAAAATCAATGAAAAATAGAACACATCAAATGAGACCATTGAAAAACTCGTTAAAATGTCATTCTAAACAATCAGGATGTCATTCTGAGCAACGTGAAGAATCCCCCATGAATATGGGTTCTGGCATTCGCCAGAGATCCTTCGTAAAAACTCAGGATGACACTAAGAAAACCTTTTTCAACGGTCCCAGAATAGCACTTCCAGGGTTAAAAATACTAACTCTCGCTATTTTCGTGAGCTTGTTTTTTGCTCCAGTAGCCCAAGCAGCGCCATATTTTAATACTCAACAAGGCAATGATACTTTTAAAAACTGGACAGAATCTTCAGGTCTTCCTACCACAAGTGCTTCATTGACCAATCCTTCTCAGTTCTGCAATGACTTGTTTAAATTTGAAGATAGCGCAAATAGCCCGAACCTTTTCAAAAACACTTTTTGCGATCTGGCCGCGATTGTGGCAGTTGCGGTCGGCGATTTTGCCACTAACGTTACCTGCACTATCCAACAGGTTGCAATGTCAAATTATGACAATAATATTAAGTTTGAACTGCCAAGCACGAGTTCAACAACAGGCGGTGGAGGTTCAGCTAGTCTCTGCAAAGCAACCAATTCTATAAATTCAGAAGATGTTTTTGGCGCAGGTACGGCCACTGATTCTGGCGGTTCCGGACTTTATAGCTCAACCGGCCTTTCTCAGCTCACCAACGACCTTCAGCTAAACGGTAGTTCCTGGATCTCGGGTAGCTATAAAATGGTCAGAAACATCGCTGCGCTGGCGGCAGTAGTTCTGCTCTTTTTCTTCGCCTTTGCCAATATTTTTCACCTCAACGTCAACACCTATGCAATCAAAAAACTCATTCCAAACCTGATTGTTGCAGTCATCGGCGGATATCTTTCAATTTTCGTTATCTTCTTTATTTCTCGCGGAATCGATTTCCTCTATCGCCTCTCTATCTTTTCCCCCTACCATACCCTTCACCCGTTTTATAACATTATGAACGGACCTTTTGAGAATTTACCATTCAACACAGCCGGTCAGGGTTTCGCCTCAATGCAATTAATTTACGACCTTGGGGGCAAAATACTTGGTGCAGCACCTGAGACTCCTACAATTTTAGGCGGAATCATCGGTATAATTTTTCTCATCATTCCTGCCGTAACAGTTTTTGCTTTTGAATACATTTTAGCACTCAGGCCGGTCGCAGTTGGGATTTTAACTATAATATCCCCGCTCGCTTTTGCCACCTACATCCTGCCCCAAACTCAAAACATCTTCAAAAAGTGGTGGACGATCCTTCTAATCGTTCTTCTATATGCACCGATTGTCAACTTTATTTTCTTTCTTATGGGAACTATCCCAATACCAAACTCCAGCTTGATTTTAATGTTAAGCATCCTTCTTAAAACTGCTGTGATCGTTTTCCTAATCCGCCTGCCTTTTACCATCGAAACCGACATCAAGAAAATTTCCCTCGCCCTTTCTAAATCCTCCTTTGCCGGTAATTTGGGACTTACCAAACCTCTAAACGCCGAAATAAAAGTAAAAGAACAAAACAAAGTCGGGGTTACAACCGACAAAGCGCTCGAGAGCAAAGCGGCCAAATCGCTGATCGCTCCAGTTAACAAAAGCTACTCGCGCAATATCACTGCTGAAAAACGTCAGGCGCGCCAGAGAGGTTTTAGTTACTCACAACTTATCTCGAGGGAATCTTCAACGATCGAGAAAAACGTCGACGAGATCGGCGCCAACGCTCATAAAACCAACCAAAGCCGACCCTCAAATCTGCTCGCCAACTCGATTTCCGACCTCAAGACACCAACCATCAAGGAGATCATCGCTTCGAGCAATCCGACGATTTTTCGCAACAGATCAATCGTTTCCCAGTTAAAACAAAAAGACGGCCAGCTTCTTGACGATCAGGGCGCCGCAATCCGTGCCGACGCCTCGCGAAAAATCGTCCGTCTCGCCCAAGTTGTCGAATCAGGCAAGGTTAAAAATCCTGAAGCTATCAAAGCCCTTTCGCAAAAAGGAATGTTGAATGTCCTGCCGATCGAGGTTTTGAAAACCGCTCTACAGCAAAGTGTTATCGGCCAAGAGGACCTCAATGCCAACTTCAAAGATCCCAAGGCCGCCTACGAGCACATCGCCAATTACAAACGTGGTAATCTCTTCAACAATGCCCAAATCAATTCCGCCATCGAGCAGGATTATCGCGATGCCTCCAAGGGCTTCACTGATCTCAAAACCGCTCTCGAGTCAAATCTGGCTCTACCCTCTCCCCAAAGAACATCTGCCCCCAGTAGGGCAATTGAACAGCTACGCACCCAAAACCAGACATTTTTTGACAAAAATGCGCCTTATTATATTCAGCGCCTCAAGGAATCCAATAACCTTTCCAAAACCACCATCGCTCAAACGCTAACTTCTGCAGGAGTCAACACCCAAACCGCCTCGGCAATTTCGCAAAACGGCAAGATTGATTTTGAGCAAATCAAAAAATATCTTCCCCAAACGGCCTCGCCGGAAATTGTCACTACCATCAAGGAAAACGTCGATAAACGCGATGCATCTTCCGGTGCGATCAGCCAAATCGCCAAGGCCTTCAAGGAAGACAAGGCTACTTTGAGCCGAACCGTCGCCG
>Ga0180007_10004595_pt1 | contig 14511 bp, 17 predicted proteins | sample MM_PC_MetaG_FD_121122 | JGI IMG/M metagenome (GOLD analysis project Ga0180007, IMG submission 121122) | Groundwater microbial communities from the Aspo Hard Rock Laboratory (HRL) deep subsurface site, Sweden - MM_PC_MetaG | ecosystem: Environmental > Aquatic > Deep subsurface > Groundwater... | reverse complement strand
GGTTTACCTCCCTTTTTCAATGGGAAAACCCCTTTATAGTTGTTCATTATAGACTGATTAAGTACCTCGTTAGGGTCATCCCCAGCAAGTTTTAATTTTTCAAGCTCTTTAATTAGTAAGGCTCTAGCGTTCTCTGTGGGTATTGCTCTTAAACCTTTACGCATCTCTAAAAAATCTTTCCATGTTTCTTCATTAAGCCATTCAGGTATTTTATTATCTGAGGGGAGTGTATAGTTTAGTTTAGTATCTTTAGTATAGTTTAGTTTAGTTTGTGGTATTACTGATATTGATAACTCTGTTTCTTTGCCTGATAACTCTGTTTCTTTGCCTGATAATTCTGGCTTGATAGGCATTTCCTGTTTACGTGACTTATAAACTGGATCTAATCGGTCAACAAAATTCTGACACCATATCTGTCCAGACTGGAATAACTCGATGTCTATAGCTCCCAGTTCTGCCATTTTAGATAGTATTTCCATAAGTTTATCCGGCTTGAAATGTAGCTTTGCAGCAATAAACTCAATATCTTCGGGGTTTCTGATACTGATAACGTGGTTTCTTGTCTTGGCTATTCGCTCTAAGAGTAGCCACCAAGCACTCAATCCTTCGTGACCAAAATGGTTAAAAAGTATGGATAGCGTCCTACCATCACTAGCATCAGCATCGTGCGAAAAGTATTCTACTGTTTGCTTCTGCGGTCTAGCCATCTCTAATCCTCCCTCCACTGTACCATTTTGCGGATGACTCGGTTTAGCTTACGATAGACACGGGTATATGAGGCTGGATTAGCAAGAGCGTTACCTGTGATATAATCATCTGCCAAGTTCCTTATCTCTGTTGAGTTGGTGAAATGATACTCGAAACGTGGCTTCTCGTAATCAATAAAAAGCACACTGAAGTTCTTAGTTATCAGAAAACTAGCGAGAGCCGTGTCAGATGTTTTGAAATTATTGTTTTCTACCATCCATAACTCCCATATTTTCCTGAATTGTAAACTATTTGCTATCCTTTGTCAAGTTAGTTCAAAGAATATCTATCCCCCATTCCTGGAGTTGCTTTGCCAGTGGAGATTCCTTATCCATTTTCTCAGGGATAAAATAACCTTGGTTTATCATCCACTCCACCACTACCTGAGCCTACTACATTACCCTCTTACTTCAATTGTCCACACCCTGTCAAGTTTGCGGTGGACACCATCAGGTGATTGCTCTTGACCTGCCTATCACCCTTATCCCTCGGCTCAGGCTGCCCTCGCCTACAACAGAACTGTTCCAAATAGGGATTATCTTGTCTCGGCTCAGGCTGCACATAGGCTGGCTCGGTTATTCTGCTCTGGTTACCTTTCGGTAGTTCAGAGATTGGCAGAGTTCACTCACTTAAGAGTGCCGTCAACCGAAGTATCTGCACACCAGCAAGCCACATTGTTAAAATACTACCACATGCTGGCTGATATAATCCTGGGCTACCATTACCGATATAACCTCCATGGTGAGTTTAAGTTCCTCACACTCTTTTCGGCACCAGCAAGCAATTATAACATCTCCAACCGGTCTTTTATTTCTCTAACGAACTCTGCCTCTTCCTCTTGGTTTAACCTTCCAATGACATCAAATAGACTGCCTGATTTATCCACCTGATATTTATTCCCCAAGTAAGATTTAATTGTAGTCTCACTCCATTTGATTTTCTTTAGCGATTCAGTGTACCAGTCAATTGGCTCGGGTTCACCCTTTTCAGATTTCTCTTTTGAGGTCGTTGGTAGATTACCCTTAGTTTCTACCGCAAAACCCCTTGGTTTCGATTCTGGTGGCTCTGATTGCGGTTTTACAATATCTTCCACTTCAGTCTTTCCAATCACACTAGCCTCACCTTCGACTATCTCACCGGTTGCTTGGTCTACTTTGCCAATATCTGGCACATCGGTGTAGTCTTCATCGATAACCTCAATACCAGGAGGCAGAGCATCAGGTGAGAGTCGGCCGAAAGCATTGCGTTCACTCCTGATGAAAGCCATGTTAGCCTTAGTGTTACCTTTGTCAGTTCCGTATAGAAAGTATATTATTTGTCTCAAGTATTCCTGTTCGGCTTTGCGAGCTATGGCTCTGTGCTGCAATATCTCTAACTCAGCATCAGTTAAAATACCCTCAGGAATAGAGGCATCTAGGAAAGCCTCCCTTATAACCTCATCATTGAGTTGCTCTAATTGCATTTATTCCTCCCCTGGCAGGATTTTAACCTCAGTCTGAAACCTGAGCTGGCAGATTCTACAGCCCCGGATAATTGTTAGAGCGATATACCAATTCAGGCTGTCTTTGCTTTCATGTAGAAAATTGTCTAGTTTCTTCCATGAAGCTCCACATTTAGGGCAGTGGGTCTGCTGTTTTAGACTAGCTTTAACCTTTTCACTTATGATTGGATTCATTTTACCCTCCAAATATAAAGTAACCATTCATCAGTCTCGTGTATTGTTCTTGTTTTGATTGAACTTGTGATGCCGTAATACATGGCTATCTGCCTTAGGTTATGCCTTACTAGAAGCGCCCTTTGTCTATTGTTGTATTTGAGTAAAGCTACTTTACCATCAGATAATTTGTTGAAGAACATTATCCATTTCCCGAAACGGACACGAGATGGGATTTCCTCTATGGGTACATAGTCCACATTTGATAGGTTGACAGGTTCTCTAGCTCCCATTTCTAACCACCATTTCTTTTATCAACTCGGCATCTCCTGTCTTAATTTGAATGGGTAATCTTCCCACAATATTGGCATATTGGCTTCAGGACAATGTAATAGCGACTTCAGATTTTCTTTTAAGAACACAGGTATACCAGCCTTATCACAGGCTGCAACTATCTCTCTCACCCACTCTATCTTAGGTGGCTTGTAGGGCTTTGTCTGACTCCCTATAATTACCCACTGGATTTGCCTCAGTAATAAATCAAGAACAGATGGCCCCACATGGCCAAGTAAAGGCTCAAAACTAACATACTTTACACTTGCCTGAATTGGGATTAGATTACAAGAAGCATTAAAAGCCATTTCATGGTCAGTAGCACTCACCCCAACGAAACAGTTCGGGGGAAACGGCGACCAAGTAAGTAGGTTCTGAGGTTGCTTGGTTAAGAGATAGAAGCGGTGCTGTTTGAAACATCTTATCTGTGCAAATATTGTTTCTTTCCACCACGAGGGTATCCAATCGCCAAACAATTCTCCCATATCACAAACGAATATACCCTTTGGTGAACCACCTACTAACTGTCTGCGCCAGAAGCGGGGATAAAAGGGGTCAGTTCTTTGCCTCTCATATTCTTCTATCGTTGTCTCAGCCTGATACTTCACAGCCGTATTAGGATTCGCCAGATACCTTTGCTTTAGTCTGGTATTAGCCAGCCTCCTAGCATAGCAGTAGGAACAATTATTCAAGCAACCAGTTATGGGGTTGAATGTATATCCTTGACTACCATCAGGATTACGAACCCACTCAATAGATGTCTTATTCATTTACTTAACCTCCTTGTTTAGTCTTTCTACTTGCTTCGACCATTAACGGCGTAATGCACAGTCGATTTTGAGACACCAAACACATGGGCAATATGCTTTAGACTTCTTAGCCCGAATGGTAAGCTCTGGTAGTAGAGTTTTATTTGCAAGTCCCTATCCCGCTTTCTTAGTTGGAACTTTGATAAAGGCTTTGTTTTTATCATGGTAATTAAAGTGTACATTATAAAATTAGAAATGTCAATAGGTTTTCTAAATTATTTTTATTTAGGCACAAAATAGTTTTTATATAGTTCACAAAAGCTATTGACAAATGCGAAATGCCGTGCTATTATCATTATAGTAAGTAACTAAGTGGAGGGTAAAAATAATGGATAAGCATTTAACCAGATTACTTAAACTCATTCATCGGGAAGCACTAAGAGGGTACTGGTCTGGCCACCAAGACTGCGGTAGTGACTGGTCTGAAAGCTGCTCCCCCTGTCGCCATTATGAGCCGTGCCGAGACGCAGTCGAAATAGAAACTCTATTAAAGGAGCTATCATAATTGAAATGTGCCTTGTATGTTAGGGTTTCGACTGAAGAGCAGACTGAATTGAATCAACTTGCTGTATTAAACGAGTGGGCTACCAAGCGGGACTTTGAGATAGTCGGTGCTTATCGAGATATTGGTACAGCTTGGCAGCACTCTGACCAAAAGGAATTACGCCAGATGATTGAAGATGCCAGGAAAGGTATGTTTCAAATAATTCTTATTTGGTCACTGGATAGGCTGACTCGTGGCGGCATAGGTAAGATATTCCAAATACTCGATACTCTCAAAGAGTACAATGTACGAGTAATAAGCCATCAAGAAAGCTGGACGGATACCCCAAGCGAATTACAGCCGTTGCTCTTCAGTGTCTATGCTTGGGTGGCACAGCAAGAGAGCAAGCGAATCTCAGAGAGAACTAAGATAGGAATGGAAAGAGCCCGGGCACAAGGTAAACATATAGGGAGGCCGAGAAAATGAATAAAATGTATCGTTCTTTAATACAAACAATATATCTTTTAAGTTTGTCCATTGCGTTTTTTGGGGCAGCAATATTCTTAATTCTTAGAGCAGTGCATAAATATGATGGACTCGGTTCGGCCTTATTGTATTTTTCTTGTTGGCTACTAGCTGACATAATTCTCATCGTTTTATGGGCTTGCATAAAGCGGTTTAGACGTTGGCGGACTATAGTCAAGAGACGATACCAAAAGGGGTAAATAAAAACATGAAAACAAAGAAGCATCCGGTCAAGATGAATTGGAAATGGACATTCATTAGATGGCTATATTTAACGTTCGCAATGTTAGGACTTGGTATTGGTAGTTGGTACGTATATTCATCCGCTTATGGTGAAGGTAAAATCTATTATCTATCAGGAGTCTTGGGGTTTGCATCATTCTATGGCTTATCTCTTATGGTAGCTTATGGTATACGATGGATAAAAGTCTACAAGCGGAAACAGGCTAGATTTAAGGGGTAACTAAAAATACAATACCCTTTTTAGCTATAGGATAGTAGGAATTTGTAAAAGACACAAGGGTACCCTTTTCAAGGAGGTATTTATATAAGATATAGAGAATAATAATTTGCATGGCTAGGCGGGGCGGGGCACGGCGGGGCTAGGCAAGGTCAAATGAGTAAACCATTGGTAGTGAGCGAACAAATGGAAAATATAGAAGAGTTGATAATTTACTGGAAAGACAGGCTATCAAAGTATCGTACCCCGGCATTACATTGGCAAGTAAGAGATACCATCAAGTATTTGGAGGAATTGCAGGAACTCAAGAAAATAGGGTACGTAAAATTAGAGAAAGGGGGAGATAATGTCGCTTGATGAAATAATTACCATGTGTCCTATGGTCTGGCAGATTTCAGCACTCCTGGCTACTCTGATATTTTTGGCCATTGTCCTACAGATGATAGTTAAAAAACTAAGAGAGCATAATAGTGGTAGGTAGATTACCATTACTTTTCCTTTCAAGTGGGCTAGAAATCGATTGTAGTGTGTCTTGGCTATGAAATATTGGCTTGCTGAACTATTATTAGCTCTTGAGGAACTGGTCATATCTTTTTGGATGTTAGTCGATGATATTTTCAGGAGGAAGAAATGAAAGAGCAATACCGAAGCCATAAAAAACTAAAACCATACAAGGTAACTGAAGAACTGGATTCGATAAAGAGATTCCAAAGAGATGCAACGCTTTACTTGAGATTGTTGATGTGGATTTCTGTTATCATCGGAGCATTGGTGTTTGGAATCTTTGTCCGGTTGTTGCTGTTTAATTAAGGGAATAAATAAGATTGGCTAGTCTGTCCTCCCAACCAGTAAAAAAGATTGTTCATTGGCTCTTTTCCAACAGTTGCCAATATGGCAGCCAGTATTATAGCTCCTAAGTAGATACTACCATAAACTGTTATTGCCTTCCGCCTCTTTTCTGGGTCTTTAGTCTCTTTCACGCTTTTGAAAGTAAGCCAGATAACAAAGAAAAATAGTAGTAGTGCTAATAGGTATACAATAGCAAAATTCACCATAGCTTAATATGCCTTCTTGTTTTCCCGCCTATTCTTGTCTCCACTATATCTTCAGCCAATTCCGATTCCCTTATCATTGGCTGTCTAATCTTGCTAAATCTCTTAGCGTATCGCTTTTTAGTAACACTGGTATCCTTAGTAAAGGCTATCTTAACCTTACCATCGCTAGTTGTATAGATAGTAGGGTCAACGGCACCACCTTCAAAGGTTGCTGGCTTACTGGGCCCGCTACCAGATAAAAGTGTAACGCTCTTGTACGCTTCTCTTGGGCCAGCATATAGTTTAGCCCCTTGTGGTGCTACGCCGATAACAACAATGTGGTCACTTGGTCTGTATGGTTGCATAATAGTATGCCATACTTTCTTGTCTTGCAGTTCCCCTTGAGCCCATGCAATAGCACCGCCGGCAGATATAATCCTCTTCCTCTTCTCAATATCGGATTCCTTGCCAATAGGTGGGAAAAACCTCAATGGTGTTTTAGGTGGCTTTATTCCGATAGGTGGCTTAGTAACAGGCTTAGTGGGAACTTTCGTATTGGTAACTACTTGCCTGATTACTTCAACCTGTAATTGGGTAAGTGGCTCAGGAGCTACCTGATTTTGATTGACAATGTTCTCCCTAATGCTTACGGCTGTGTCAGCCTTCAAGCCTTCCTTGACTAATTCATTGACCTGTATGAGTTCAGTAGGCGTAACCTTGCGAAACTCTTTGGCTTGAATAACATCAAGGATAATAGGCTTACCTCTAGCATCAATTACAGGCTCAAAGCCATATTTCTCGGCAATCTGAGCACTGGTCATTCGCCCTACATCTTCTCGTGATATTGCTCTTTCTGTTGGCTTTATTGCCTCTTTAACCTTTGGTCGGAGACCGGGGAATGCTGATATTGAAGGCTCGGCTACTACTTTCGGCACTGCTTTCGCATTAAGTTTTGAGATTGCTTCAGGAATTACCTTTGGAACTATTTTTGCCTCCACTGGTGAGATTTTAGTAATTGGTTTTACAGCAATACCGCCACCTTCCTTTGGTGAGATTTTAGTAATTGGTTTTACAGCAATACCGCCACCTTCCTTTGGTGAGATTTCCCAAAACCTATCACCAGGCTTCCCCTTCAATTCTTTACTCCGCTTGAGCCAACCATCGATAGCCTTGAATACATCATCATCAGCATTTAGCTTAGTCTCTGCAAGCAAGTCTAATGCACCCTTCTCCATCGGCTTTTCTAAATGCGGTGGCAATTTTCCAGCATTATATTGTTGATTCATACTCGTTAGATTAGCGTTCTCATTATCCAGTAATTGCTTTATGAATGCTGACCTCTCTTGTATTTCCTTATTTGACGGGTAAATATTTCTTGCCTCGACTGCCTTATTGTAACTCTGATTTAGTTTTGCTATCTTTGCCTTCTGAACTTTTATCGCATCAACCCATGTCGAATATACTTTAGCTTGGTATCTGGGTTTAATGGAACTTTCAGCCCTCACCAACGCATTTTCTAAAGCTGCTTCTTTCTCCTGTACTTTCATCAAACGTAAGATATGCTCATTGTTATCAGATACCTGCGAAAATGTCCTTGCTTCAGAATGAAACCTTATCTTATCAGCACTCCGCCAAGCTGCGTTAAGGTCATCAGATGCCTTAGTGACATCAGTAATTGCTCTTGCAAGTCCCTTAATACCTGATTTCTGTTCTAGTATCCTTAATTGCTTTGGGGATAACGACTTTAATTTGGATAACTGTTGCAAGAAAGCTCGGTCAGCTTTTGAGGCAGCAACTTGCGCAGTTTGTACGTTGCCTAATAATCTAGCATTTTTCAGTGTTGATGCTTGACTTAATTTACCAGCATCGCCTACAACAACCTTACCAGTAGCAAAAGCATCCTGATAAGCACCACTTGCCTTTGCTAATTTATCTGCTGTCTTGCCAGCCTTATCAGCTAATCTTTCAGTCTTGCCTATTGAGGTTAGTGGCTTAATACCTGCCCTGAGTATTTTACCCCCATACAGGATTAGCAAGACACTAGCTACATCAAGGGATATGTTTAATACCTTTTCCCCTGTGGTCATGGTTGCCCAGTGCCTTGCTGTATAGAGACCGGGAACTGCTAATTCAGCAACAAAAATACTTCCCTCTTTATATCCTGATCTGAAAGAAGGTAGCAACTGAATGATTTGACCCTTTTGAGTTGCCTTTAATGAATCCCACTTATCTTTAACCTCACTGAGTGGAGCATCGGGCTTTACCAGTTTATCTTGTATTAAAGCTGCTCGTATCTCTAGCCACTCTTTTTCCTTTTGGTTTACTTCTGGCTCAATATACTTAATATTCCCGTCTTTGTCTGACCCACCAAAAGTCGAGCCTTTGGGGATTTGCCCTTCTTTCATTAGAATGTCAAACTTCTTCATTGGGGGCGCAGTTACATAGGTTCTAATTTTATCGTAATCTGGTTGCCTCACATCATAGCCTGCGTTACGAATAACAGCTGCAGGGACGCCCTTTGTAATGGCACCAGTAACATCTAATTCATTAGTCTCAGGGTCAATAAAGGCAGCTAACTTGGCTTGAGCCTGTTTTATACGAGGCATTGCTGCTGCCTCTTTTTGAATATCTACAACTTGCTCACCTGTAAGTATGCCATAGCCTTGAGCCTTCTTGAGAAGACCTATTTTGCCCTCTCTGACCATTTGTGGTAAGTTCTTAATCCCACTTATTGCTACCTGAGTCTTGGCTATATCAATGTCTCTATCACTAATACCCCATCCTTTAATGTCCTTCTCAGGGATGCCAGCCTTCATCGCTGTTGCAACGTCAATAGTTGCACCTTCTTCGGTATGCTTTGCGAATGGAGTAGTCGAAGCAATAACAGATTGTACATATTCCTCTTGGTTTTCGACTGCTATCTTCCCTTCCCATACACCAGCCTGAACCCGTTTAGCTTCCTCAAGGATATTGAGTTTAGTCTGCATATCCCTTGCACTGCGTTCAAGCTCTGCCATATCAAGGGACATGGATTCATCAACTATCTGACCAGTCTTGACCTTATTGTAGTAATCAAGACCTTCTCGGAGCTCTCTCTCTCTCTGTGCTAACGTACTAGCCATTACAATCTCCTTATACTCCTAGTAGACCTCTTATTGTGCTTAGTGTACCGGTCAAAATAGACCTTGCAGCCTCTATTATTGCCCAAACCACACCAATACTGATTATCCATAATGGGATTTTAATAACGATAGCCCAGGGTGATGATAGGAAAGGATAATCCCACTCCAAAGCGGTTATTAGTGCTGAAAAGAAAGTGATTATTCCTTTTGGTACAGCCCAAATACCGGCAGTTTGTATCTCTACTGTATTAAATGATGCTAAGGCATTTATGATATTTGTCTCCCCACTCAACAACCAACTCCCTGAGCAGATACAAGCTAGTAATGTCCCTCCTATAAACACCAAAACTGCCATCTGTAATCTGTTAGCACTCATATATATCTCCTATCAACTAGCTGCTGTCCGATATGGATTAAACCATATCATCAGTAATATACCCCACAGGCTAGTAGGTATTAAAACCCAACCAGGTATCACTCCACCACCGCCAATATACCAAATGACTATAACAATGGTGAAAGTAAGCCACATTATGAATAATGACCCACCTTTTCCCAGTTTGGTATTATGTGTTTTACTATAAACCCATGCAGCTATTCCCAAAGCTGAGGCAAAGGCAATCCATGTTATCCACCACACATAGGGGACTAGAGTATCCTCTGCTAAAGTTTCTATCTCTGCCCCTCCGGGGAACGATGTCCCTCCACCTATAAATAGATTCGGGGGTTCTGTTGGTACTTCTCCTATCATAACCCAACCACCAGTAACTTGAGTGGATGGTTCTTCTCCCTCCAATAAAGACACTTGCGATTGAATGGTTAAAATCACATCCTCATTACTACTGGCAGTCCTAAAAGTAGGATAAGCAATATTATCATTGATTGACTGGTCTTCAAAGGTTGCTGCATATTCCCATTCCCACTTGCCAGCCTGTGCCGCGTCTATAGTTATCTCGGTATATTCCATGTAAGGCATAGCATCGTTTTCGCAAAATACCCAATCGTATGTAGTATTGGCTGTGGTTACGGATCCAAGAGCTGTCGTATCTGTAAATGTACCACTAGCCCCAACAACGGAAATAGTCAAGTTATCAGTATCAGCAGTTGTGGTTACTGTATATTCACCATTTAATACACTTTCAGCCGTAACGTCAAGATGCCCACTGATAACAGCCCATACCTTTGCGCAAGAACTTGCTTGGGTTCCACGAACACCTATTTCCATATTATTGACCTCATCCCAAGTCCAAGGGACACCTGTGTTTGGGTTATTGGCTAGGACTTCACTGGAGTCGTGCCAAGCACCCTCTACACCCTCATCATAAGCATAGACAGTTGCGTGTGTCTTAACTAAAGCATACATACTATACGTTGAACTTTTATGCCTAATCCATAAAGTAACTGAATCTATATCTCCCACTGCTGTCTGGTTCTCTGCTGTATATAAGTCGTCACAAGACGATACACCGGGGACTGATGTATATGTAGCATCACTATCATCACTAGACACTTGCCATCCAGTAGCTCCCCCAACCACAGTACGTTCCGATGCGCTACCCTCACCATCGGGGTCAAGGGTTAAGGCAAAACACAATTCGGATGTGATATTACTCGTTCCACTAATATAAGTCCTGAAAGCCTCCGGCTTATAGACCAAGTTCTTGTCACTGCCGTTATCAGTGTCTATCCATCCCTTTTGCTCGATGGTAAAGTTATCCCCTATTTCAAGCGTATCACTATCGGTAACTGTCATGCCATCGCCATCAGGGAAGTAGCGTAATTCACCACCTGTAACATTACCTGAATAAAGGTATAAATCTACTTGTGAACTAGCACCGATAGATGGTATTTCAACTACCCAGGGGTATGTAGAGTTCAGAGATGGCATAAAGGCAACATCATCGCCACCTGATAATTTCATAGCAGCATCGGTTGCCGTTCCATTAAGCATCCCAACTGAAATCATATCTTCAGTTGATAATGAGAAGGTCTGCCATATATCAGTAGCCTCACTACCGCTATTCGCAGACCTTATTCTGGTTAGCCAATTAGCGTTATCAATATCTGAGGCGATTACAGCAAATGGGACTAATGCCACCAACCCAATCACAGCTAAGATAATAATTCTTTGTTTTATCATAATGCCCTCTTTCCGAACAAAACCCATGAGATACCCATTACAGCTAAGAGGCTTCCTATCATTACAATAGTAAAGATTAAATCACCAATTACTAAAGCCATACCAGTAACGACCACTCCGTCAATAAACAAGGCTATCTCCAGCCCCCAACCTTTCTTAAAACACTTAACTGCTATATAAAGGCACAATATAACAGTTAAAATACCCCAAATAACAGAGCCCGTTACGCCTATATAATCACCAATGCGATTACTACCCCTTTCTAAGTCTGTGCCAGCTATTTGGCCAGTTAAAGTAGTTTGCAAACTCATATCATAATCTTGAACGGGCATGGTCTCTGGTACGTGAACTTGAGCAAAGAATATCCCAGGGCATAACCAAATCAGGTTTTGGATTACTGAGGTAAAGTATGCCTCACCATAGGATGACAATACAACACCGACATCGCTAGTGCTTTTCAATGATACATCAGGATAGATAGTCTTGAATATATCGCACTCGTTCAGGATATAGGTTTTTAATTCATCCTGGTTCTCTTCTTGAGTATCTGCATCTACGAAATCAGCGAGGAGCATATCATAAGTAAATATTGGCGGTGGGCTAAAATAAGCAGGCAATCCTGCTATTTGTATTCCGTAATCCCCTTGCCAAATGGGGCTGGAATTTGCCGAAAGGTAGAAACTACTCATGCCATCGCCATAGCCATTATTATCAAATAACAGGTAAACATACGGCGTAGTACCAGCCAGTCGTGTCCCATTATAAGACAAAGAAATACTAACAGCACTGGAAGCTGGGATATCAGATAAGTTATCAGAAGCCCATCGCCAATGAAATACAACCAGCATATCGCCATCTTCAGCCACGTTTCGGAAGGCATGAATTGATTGGATACTGATTTCAGCATCCTCTGCCGGTGCAGCTAGAACATTCGTGGTCGGGATTATTACTGATAAAATCAACACCACCAATATTACATATCTCATATTATCGCCACTCTTATTAGCTTCTCGATTATGGGGCACCTACCGAGTTCAGTAGATAGTAATACCAAATTGTATAGCAATCACCAGCTACAATACCTGCACCAGTCGCCATGTCTAGTGTACGATAAGTGCTATCCCAAGTATAATCAGTTCCAGATACAGAGTAATCTGTAGCTGTGGCAGCAGGGGCACCGCCTGTTGTCCTTGTCACCTTGAAGGGTACTCCTAGAATATTCCCTATTCCGAACTTAGAGCCTATTCCAACACTCAAGGTATCTCCAGTATCAGGATTACTAATAGAGTCAACTTCTATTTGAGTTATAGTAGCAAACGAGACATTACCAGTTTGCACAGAAACAGGTGCAGTAAAGGTAAAGGTTTCTGTGGCTATTTGTCCTCTAGCGTTGAGCCCTGTGACTATAACTGTCGTGGCTAAATCATTTCCAGCATTATCGCTAGGGGTAACTGTCACATTCCTGGGAACGTCTATTTGGATATTCCAGTCTGGGTCAGAAGAAGTGATAGTTTCTCCTCCTGTGTAACCTGTGATGTTGGCAGTATTGACTACATGGATAGCTGATACTGCTTGCACATCTAGGAAGGATATAGAGGTAACCTCATATGACTGAGGACTGTAGGTTATTGGCATAGGAAAGGCTACATCTACAAGGTTGTCCCTGATAAGGTTATCATGTATCCAAGGGTCGTAGGAACGGGCAATAGCATTTGTAGAACCGTCAATTCTATTACCAACAATTACGTTGTCCCTGATATGCTGTCCCCCAGTGGAAACCTGCATATAGATTCCATAGGTTCCGTTGTCCTTAAAGGTGTTACCAGTTATTACCCAATCATGCTGGGTCTGATAAAGACGCATTCCTCCTGTTCCATTATTTCGAAACCAGTTTCCCGTTACAGTATTGGTACACAAGTCCTGAACCTGGTTTCCAGTATCAATTCCCCAAGTAGTGCTTGACCCTATCTCATTAGCTATAATTCTCGTCCCACCCATAGTGTTAAGCTGTATGCCTACTCCATTTAGTAGAATCTTATTGTTAGAAATAAGAGGACCATCTCCTGTATTCGAAAACATAATAGCTGCTGTATCACAGTATTCAATAACACATTCTGTTATCATCCATCCCCATCCCATGTTGCTATAAATACCATATCCTGTGAAGTGTAGAACGAATACTCTGATGAACCTGTAATCCTTTGCATTCAATGTTTCTGTTACAACAACTCCACTACCAGTATACAGGCCTGTATCTCCCTGAATGCATAAGTCTCGTACTTCCGTTAGTAGACCATGCTTTGCATCCGCTGCAAGATGCTCTAGTACATTACAGTTTGCTTTCTGACTGAGGATGGTAGAGTACATTCCCTCACCTTCTAGTATAAGGGTAGTGGCAGCAGAGGGTGGGTATATTTTTATCGCTGACGAAATGTTGAAGTATCCTGTACTTAGGTGTACTATACCTCCAGTGGATGGCAGAGCATCTATAGCCGCCTGTATCTCAACATTATCTGCTGTACCGTCGCATACATAGTCTGCTTGTGCCTTGACATGAGCAGGTGCACCTGAGGCAGCAACTGTATAGGTGGCTGTTCTACCTACGGCACCGGATATATCTCCAGTAACATCTAAATCACCGGTTACTATCAAATCACCAGTAGGAGAAGCATAAGCTACATACCCTTGCCTGGCAAGCCACGATTCAAATTTGGCATCCTGTATTCCGAGCATAGTAGTGGGGAACATTGTCAACACCACCAAGACACCCAACGCTATCATCAATCCTGCTACAGGTTTCCATATCATTTGATTACCCTCCTTAATATTTTATTATGTGTTTCTCTTTAATATATCAAAATTCTTGGAATAAAGCCACTTGGTACTGAGTCGGTTGTAAAGGTATCATCGTCTCCATAGCCAGTACCCTCTGAGTTGGTAGCCCAACTACGATAGTGATACAGAGTCCCTGAGTCAAGACTAGTCAGGTTATCACTCCAACCAAACGGACTAGCCTCTGTGCCGTTGTTGGTTACTGTATATCCATATCCTGCCGTTAAGCCATAATTAGTGCCCCAGCTTGTGACATTAGCTCCACCTGTTGCTGTAACGTTGCCAGATACTAAACACCAAGTGGTTGATGGTAAAGAAGAGCCTGTGACTACTGTGGGGATAGTAGCTCCACCTGCCTCTGTTCCTGTGCC
>Ga0180007_10004594_pt1 | contig 14513 bp, 16 predicted proteins | sample MM_PC_MetaG_FD_121122 | JGI IMG/M metagenome (GOLD analysis project Ga0180007, IMG submission 121122) | Groundwater microbial communities from the Aspo Hard Rock Laboratory (HRL) deep subsurface site, Sweden - MM_PC_MetaG | ecosystem: Environmental > Aquatic > Deep subsurface > Groundwater... | reverse complement strand
TATGACAGAAATGGAGTACTTTTATATAAAATTTTTAAAGATCAGAACAGAACTTTGGTAACTTTGAATGACATTCCTCTCCATGTACGCCTTGCCACTTTGGCCGCAGAGGATGCTGAATTTTACTCTCATCCGGGTTTTTCTATTAGGGGAATTGCAAGAGCGCTGGTTAGAAATATCAAAACCGATGAACTTTCGGGAGGATCAACTATTACCCAACAGCTTGTCAAAAACGCTCTTTTAACTCCTGAAAAAACCGTTGTCAGAAAAATAAAAGAGATCATATTGGCAATGCAGGCAGAACGTCTCTACAGCAAAGATAAAATACTTGAAATGTATTTAAATGAAGTTTCATACGGTGGAACCGCCTACGGAATTAAAGAGGGGGCACAGGAATACTTTAATAAAGATCTTAATGAATTGACCCTATCGGAAGGTGCTTATCTCGCGGGACTAACTAAAAGCCCGACTAAATTCTCACCTTTCGGTGGCAGCCCCGAACTTGCAATACAAAGAAGGGATGATGTATTAAGGCTTATGAGAATAAATAAATTCATAACCGTCGAACAGGAAGAGGAGGCTAAAAAAGAGGAGATTAAAATAATCCCCGGAAATAAAGATATTAAAGCACCGCATTTCGTCATGTACGTCAGGCAAATTTTGGTTGATAAATATGGCGAGGATGTGGTTGAAAAAGGAGGATTGGAAGTTGCAACAACCCTTGATTATGAAATTCAGGATATGGCTCAGAAAGTGGTTAAAGATGAAGTGGACAAGCTTAAAAACCTCAGAGTAGGAAACGGAGCTGCTGTTGTTATTAATCCCCAAACCGGAGAGATTTTAGCCATGATTGGATCTAAAGATTACTTTGATAGCCAAGGCGGAAACGTAAATGTAGTCTTAAGACTAAGGCAGCCGGGTTCATCTATTAAGATAGTCAATTATTCATATGCCCTTTCCCACGGCTTTACCCCTTCCTCAATTCTTGATGATTCACCCACAGTTTTTAAAGTTGCAGGGCTTCCGGCATATACACCAAGAAATTATGACGGAGAATATCGGGGAAAAATAACCTTAAGAAATGCACTGGCACAATCAAGAAATGTTCCTGCAGTTAAAATCTTAGCTTCTTACGGAGTAGGTAAAATGATTGATCAGGGAACTAATATGGGAATCACCACATGGCAGGATCCTTCAAAATACGGCCTTTCCCTAACTTTAGGGGGAGGAGACGTTAAATTAATTGAACTTGCCCAGGTTTTTGCAACCGTGGCCAATGTGGGCAAAAAACCGACACTACATGCAATTAACGAGGTTAGAAATTACAAAGGGGAAATACCTGAGAGTAACGAGATTTTAGAGTTTCCCGAAGTTGTTGATCCCAGAGTCGCCTACCAGTTAATTGATATCTTAAAGGATAATAATGCAAGAGCTCCGGAATTCGGAACAAGATCATACCTGGTTATCCCGAATCATCCTGAAGTTGCGGTAAAAACAGGAACAAGTAATGATCTTAAAGATAATTTAACAATCGGCTTTAATCAAAATTATTTAACTGCGGTTTGGGTAGGAAACAATGATTCATCTCCCATGTCACACGTTGCCTCGGGAGTAACGGGAGCATCTCCTATTTGGAATAAAATAATGATAAATCTTCTGGGAGATACTCAAAGCATAAGCTGGGAAATTCCCGAAGGAATGATAAAAAAAGAATGCTACGGAAAAACAGAATATTTCTTAAAGGAAAATGTTACAAATTGTCTTCCTATTTCGACACCCCCTCCTTCGGAACAATCTCAAATACTTGATTCGGGAGCGATGATTGAAATAAATGTCCCCTAGAATTCAGGATTTATCTAGTTTGGAGATAACCACAAACATAAATACAAAGAAGGCCAACCAGGAAACAACAGAAATGTAGGGATATAGATTGGGAAATGCAAAAAGGAAGGATAATGTTGCAGGAATTGTGGCTCCATGAAGTGACATTTGATAGGTTTTGGCAAAAGTAAGATTTTTCTTTAATATCTTAACCACAATAAACAAGATTAAAGCTGCGGGAAGAAGAAAAACGGCTTGAAAAATAAATCCAAAAGTTCCCCTTATTAAGGGATAGAAAATAAGGATTAATAAGGAAATTCCGACAATTATTTTAGGAAAAACTTTTAAAGCGTGGGGGGTAAATTCATCTAATATTGAAGTAAAAAGTGTTTTGTCTATGCTTACATTGTTTGGAATTTTTGAAATAGCATTATTAAGTGAAATTACTCTATAACTTGCACTTGCGCTTCCTTCGGATACTATCAAGTTGTCGGCTGTTACAAGAAAAAGCGAATCAAGGTCTTTGATGTCTTCTGCATTTCCTCTTGTATTAATCGCAATAAAATGCTTGAATGGTTCTATCAAAGCCTTTTTATCCTCAGATAAATCTATAAAATAAGGCTCTTTTACGTTAGTTGTAATTTTACCTTCTTTTAGGGCAAGTTTTAGTTCTTTGGGATAGGTTTCAAGCAAAAAACCCTTGGTACTTTCCACCGCCTTGGGTGACTGGGAAACAAATCCGAGCATCTTTCCTGAAATACTTAACCCGACGATAAAGGAGGTTAATAGAAATAGCGAGAAAGCATACTTCAAGGAAAACGAAAATTTTGCTCCTTTGATATCTTTGTAATAGGAAGGTTTGGTTAGACTGTTCCAGTAAATTTTGAAAAATATTCTTGGTTTTGAAAAAATGCCCTTAAAGATTTTTTTCATACTTTGAGTATATCATTTTTGTAAGTTCGGGTATTAATCTGTCCGCCTCGAACTCATCCACACCTTGAGTCATGATAACCAGAATAAAAGGATTTTGAGAATATACAACCCCGGCGTCATTAACAACTCCAACTTCCCTGCCGTATTTATGGGAAACCTTAATATTCTCAGGCACTCCCGCCTTAATCCATTTTTCAAAATTAGTATCTGTTAGAAAGTTTAAGATTTTTTCGTTTTTGTCTTTGTAAATTTTTACAAAAAGGTTCCCTATTTCATCAGTGGTTGTAGTATTTTCTTCTATGGAAGTTTCTTTCATTCCCAAGCTTTCAATATAATCCTGAACAGTAGACCTTCCGAACTTGGCTATTAATTCTATAAAAACACTGTTATCGCTTCTTTTACCCATTGCTTCAAGTTTGGAATCATCGACCTTACCCTGAACGTAAAGCATCAGGGGAAGCTTAATTAAGGATGCTGCCTGCATAACTCTATTTTGATTGATTCCGAATTTAAATTCGTCGGATAGATCAATTACCTCAAAGGCATAAGTTCCTTTCAAACCATCTGTTTCATCTTTAAACTCGGAAATTATTTCTTCAGCTTTTTTCTGCCTTAATGCCTTTTCAACTGCATCCTTGTTCCCTATTATTACCGTCTCTCCTTTAAAAATATTGTCTAAACTAAAATCGGGCAACTTCGGAATTCTAAAATTACCAGACGAAAGCGAAAAGACAATGGAAATAAAAACAGTTATCAAAAGAAGGGAAAGAACAAGAAGTCTTTCTTTTTTACCCCAAGGCTTAACAACTTCCTTTCTTCTTTTTTTATTCTCAGGATTTAAATCTTTTAATTTAGACCTGACGTTTTTAGAGGGAGATTCTTTTTCCTCCTCTCTGTCTCTTCCAAATAATCTCATATCCTTCTTTTTTCCCAAACTTCTGGATTAACCATATTTTGAGGTTTTTTACCCGAGAGGCAATCTAAAACTGCATCAACAACCTGCTTGCCCATTTTATCTCTTGCCTCAAATGTTGCGGAGGCTATATGGGGGGTTGTAATTACGTTTTGCATATTAATAAGTTCCGGATGGATATCTGGTTCGTTTTCAAAAACATCTAAAGCTGCTCCTGCCAGATGAGCACTTCGAAGAGAATCAACTAAAGCTTTTTCCTCAACAACTGCCCCTCTTGCGGTATTAATTAAATATGATCCTTTCTTCATTTTGGCTAAAGTTGCAGTATTAATCATATGTCTTGTTTCATCAGTTAAGGGAACATGGAGGGTTACAAAATCACTATTTGCCAGAAGTTCATCGAGTGAGGCAAATTTAATTCCAAACTCTTTTTCTGCTTCGGGATCGGGATTGTGTTTATTATATAAAACGTTCATTCCATACCCTTTGGCCCGCTTGGCAACATATGAACCTATTTTTCCCAGGCCTATTATTCCCAATGTTTTTCCCACAAGGTTTTTCCCTAAAAATATATCGGGCTCCCAGCCTCTATATGCACCTCTTCTTACTGCCTCATCTGCTTCAATGATGCGTCTTGCTGAACAAAGAATTAAGGCCCATGTGTGTTCCGCAACCGATTCGTCAACCTCGGGGCTTGATGTGTTGGTTACAACAATTCCCCTATCGGTTGCTCCCCTAACTTCGATATTGTCAAAACCCACCGCATAATTTGCGATTATTTTTAAGGAAGGTCCCGCCGCATCTATCACTTCTCCGTCAATATTATCCGTAAGAAGCGGTATCAGGGCATCTGCCCCCCTTATCTTATGCATTAATTCTTCGGGGAGAAGGGGCCTGTCAAATATGGAAATATCGAGATCGTATCCCGTAGCTACCAATTTATCCAGATGCTCACCCGGTATTTTTCTTGTAACAAAAATCTTCATTGCATTATCAAAACTCCGAAACCAAAACTTTATCTTTTCCTCTTTCCATCCACTCCTGCATTTCATCTTCTTTCAATAATCCCTTTTGAGCCCCGACGAAAGAAACTACTGAAGCAGAATTTATTGTTCCCCAAATAAGTGCCTCTTCCAGGGTCTTTCCTTTAATAAGTGCCGCTAACATTCCGCTTCCGAATGAATCTCCCGCCCCCGTTCTTTCGGTTACTTCCTGAGGATAGATTCCGCATTTTATGAATTTTTGTCCGTCATATGCTAAAGATCCTTCAGGTCCGTCGGTAACAATTGATATTTTCGGACCGAGTTTTGAAACTAAAGTCAATAATTCTTTTTCCTTTCCGTGAGAATCCGGAAAATTCGTCAGTTTCTCGGCTTCCTCCCTATTTACATACAAAATCTGGCTCAGAGAAAGAACCTCCTTTATACCCTCAAGTCCCGCCTTCATCTGCCAGGTTCCGGGATTAAAAGCAAGTTTAACTTCAGGATTTTTCTTTAACCAGTCCAAAAAATGATTATAAAAAGGCTTAAAAGTTTCTCCCATGCTAGTTAAATAAACCCAGGGAGTTTTGGGGAGAGAAACCGGAAATTCATAACTTCTGGGGGCGTGATATGTGAAAATCGTTCTTTCCCCTGAATAATTAATAATAGTTGAGTAATTAGATGAAGAAGCAGATTGTCTTGAAACAAACGAGGTATCAACCTTTTCCTTAATAAGCCTTTCAATTATCAAATCCCCCACAGTGTCGCCTCCAAGGGTTAGTACTATTGCGCTTTTTAAGCCAAGTCTCGAGGCACCAACCGCATTGTTGGCGGCATTACCACCTATTGTAAACTCAAGGTCTCTTACAGGAATTTTATCTCCGTAGGAAAAACATATCTTACATTCCTTTTTATCGAGCTCGCAGATGGTTTCTGTTTCCAATGGGGTCATAAAAACATCAACCGTTGCATCTCCTATGGTTAATAAATCAAATGTATTTATATTTTCATCCATTTTCCAATTTTCCAGTTCTGGCAAGAGAAACAAGTCTTGCTCTGTTTAAAAATGCCTCCTGAGCCAAGATGATATTATTATCCTGTCCGCTCCAAACTTTTAATATTTCTTCCTGAAGAGCTCTCTCAAAAGAAAAAGAAATAGGAAAGCCGATTCCATCCAGATTCTTTTCAATCTCATTTAAATTACTGGCTGCATCATCAACCGATTGGCCTCCCGAAAGAAAAACAACACCAGCAACTTCCGAGGGAACAGAATTTTTTAATGTTCTTACCGTTACCTTAGCAACTTCCAGAGGAGCCGCCTTAATCCCGCTATCTTTCCCAGGAAGAGCCATGCTTGTTTTTAAAATCAAAGAAGTTAAATCGATAGACCTTTCCTTTAATTTTTTAAAAAGTAGTTTTAATACTTTGGTTTCTATTTCTTCACACCTTGTAGTTGTATGGTTTCCCTCAAGCAGAATTTCGGGTTCAACAATAGGAACAAAACCAGCATTTTGGGAAATTTCGGCAAATTCAACCATTCTAGCCAGATTTTCTTCCAAAAAAGTGTCTGTGGGTGAAGTATCGGAAATTTTAAACACTCCCCTCCACTTGCTAAATTTTGCACCCATATCTAAATATTCCTTAAGTCTCTGTCCCAATCCTTCTAATCCTTTGGTTACCTCCTCAACTCCTTCTGCAAATGATTCTAATCCTCCATCAACTTTAATTCCTAAAGTAATTTCACTATTTATAGGTATATTCTGTCTAATGTTTGTGTCATTCATAATTACCCCGCTGATAAATTGCTCAAGAGAGTCTGTGGCAAAAAGCATTTCTTTATATTTCCTATCCAATTCAGGAGTAAAACTTAAGCCGACACTTTCAAATCTTTTTATAATGCCTTTGGTGCTGTCTGCAGCCAAAATTCCGCGGGGCGAAGCAACTAATTTTTGGGCAGTATCTTTCATTCTTAAATTCTAACATGATATAATAAATATATGGAAACCCAAACTCAAGTCCCACAAGTTCCTTCCACCCCTCCAGTTCCCCAAGCGCCATCTCATTCTCCTGCACCACAGACTAAAAACTCTCTTGTTTTGATTATGTCCATTCTTTTAATAATTACTGTAGCCATAGCCGGTCTTTTTTACTTTCAAATTCAAAAACTTTCTAAAGAGTTGATCGAAAATAAAAATCCCGCGGCTACTTCTGAGGCAGTTTTAACTCCTTCTCCTCAGCCTACAATTAAAAGCGGCTGGGAAAAATATACAAACACAAAATACGGTTTTGAATTTATCTATCCGCAAGAATATAAGGTTTTGACAGATTCAAACAGTCTTTACGGCTGGCCAAAAGCCATACTTCTGCTTTACAAGGGAGGCCAATCCTATGATATGGCCGTAGAAATGTGGGAGAGTGAAGCTGAATATAAGCAAAAATATGCTTCCCAACTAGATAATATTGCTGCTTTTGAAAATGAAGGTCTCTTTATAACCCTGCTTAACACAAATAAAGATCCTGATGTTGCAGAAATAATATCTAGTTTTAAATTTATAGAAGCAACTGCTTCGGCAAGTCCAACTACTAATTAATTTTCTTTGAATGTTTCTTAAGCCACGTGGCTATATCTGTCATACCCATCTTCTTGGACTCAATCTTTAGAGGTAGTTCAACCAATTCTCTCTTAGACATTTTTACAAAATAATTATTGATAAAAAGAAACCTCAAACAACTTGCTATTGCTGTTCTTTTATTGCCATCGACAAACGAATGATTAAGAATAAGTGAGTAGATTAAAGAAGCGGCTTTCATAAAGACATCTGGATATAAATCAAACCCCCCAAATGTTGCCTGGAGACGAGAAACTGCAGATATCAGAAGATTAAAATCTCGTACTCCGTGCAACCCACCATACCTATTTATCTGGTCATAATGGATAGCCAGTATCTCATCCAAACTTAAGAAATTGATGTCCACTTATTTACTAGCCAATTCTTGCAATGCCGAACCGTATTCTTTATTGAAGTCATCAAGCCAATTCAAAAAATTGGGAGTTATAAAAGATTTATTTTTCTTACTGCCAACTTCAGAAATAACAACCGTCTTCCCGTCAGAGGCCACATCGACCACTATATTGCTCCCCGTCTTTAAACCAGTCCTTTTTTTAACCTCGGGTGAAAGAGCAACAACATCACTATTTCCTGCCCTAAAAATTGTTTGTAATTGCATGTTAGTACGATGTTATTACAATACTAGAATATTGTCAAGAGTTTTTACGTAAAATAACCCTTTTTACAGCTTCAATTATGTCTTTTGAGGTTATTTTGAATTTTTTAAATAGTTCTTCTGTTTTTCCTGATTCACCGAATAGATTGGGAACTCCGATAAACTCAATGGGGACAGGAAAGTTTCTTGATAATATCTCCGAAACTGCCGATCCCATTCCTCCGTCTATCTGATGCTCTTCCGCCGTAACTACAGCACCTGTTGTTTTCGCGCTTCTTATAATTGTTCTTTCGTCCATGGGTTTTATTGTGTGGTTATTGATTATTATTGTTTCTATACCTTTTTTCTCAAGTTCATTTGCCGCAAGAAGAGATTCATAGACCAAAGTTCCGCAGGCAATAATTGAAACTTGCGGATTTTTCCCCTGCCAAAGGATTTCAGCCCTGCCTATTTTAAAGGGGGATTTTTGGGTTGTAATTTGGCCTGACTCCTGTCTTGCCAGTCTTAAATAGGAAGGCAGTTTATTTTTAGCAATTTCATCAGTTGCCTTTTTTGTTTCTTCATAATCGCATGGAATTTCCACAACCATATTGGGAAGAGTCCTCATAATAGCAATGTCTTCCAGAGCCTGATGAGTAGAGCCGTAGGGACCTGCTCCCAAACCCGCATGAGCTCCGACTATTTTTACCGGAACGTTATTTAAGGCAACGGTAGTTCTAATCTGATCCAAAGTTCTTCCCGGAGAAAATACTGCATATGAAGTTGTAAAAGGAATTTTTCCTTCTTTTGCCATACCCGAAGCAATCGTAACAAGGGCCTGTTCGGCAACGCCAACCTCAATAAATCTTTCGGGAAACATCTCTGCAAAAAGATGAACCCTAGTTGATTCCTTAAGGTCAGCAGTTAAAACAACAATATCTTTATTTTTTTCTCCTATTTGAGCCAAGGCTTCCCCAAACCCATCTCTAATGGATTTTAATTCCGGGTTTTTGTCAAATAGCTTTGTATTTATTTTTTGATCTTTGTTAATCATAAAAGTATTTTGTGACAAACTTTGTTTATCATAATTCCTTTAAGGCAAGTGCCGCTTCTTCTTTATTCGGAACTCTTGCGTGCCACTCAGCTTTTCCTTCCATAAAAGAAACCCCTTTTCCTGCAACCGTGTGGGCAATAATTGCGGTTGGCTTGGAATCTTCCCTTCTCGCCTCATCCACCGATTTGATAATTGCATTGATATCATGTCCATCGATATCTAAAACATTCCAATTAAAGGCAAGGTATTTTTCTTTTAAGGGCTCAATAGGCATGGCATCTTCGGTATTGCCTTCTATTTGGATATTGTTCCTATCTATTATCAGGGTCAGATTTGAAAGTTTGTATTTGGCGGCAAAAAGAACCGCTTCCCAATGATTTCCTTCGTCGTGTTCTGCATCAGACACCGTACAAAAAACCCTAAAATGGGAATTATCCAATCTTCCCGCGTATGCCATCCCGCAGGCTTGAGCTAAACCGCAACCTAAAGGACCTGATGTGGTTTCAATCCCCTCAAGTTTCTCCCTTTCAGGATGACCTTGTAAGGAAGAGTTTAATTTTGCGTAGGTTTTAAGTTTCTGCATAGGAAAATAGCCTGACCTGGCAAGAACTGAATAAAGAGCGGGGCAGGTATGACCGTTTGAAACAACTAATCTGTCTCTATCCTTCCAATTGGGATTTTTGGGATCATGATGCATAACTCCAAAATAAAGAGCAACTAAGATATCTGTCATGCTTAATGACCCTGCAGTATGTCCACTCCCTGCCTCAAGAAGCATTTTGACAATATCCCGTCTTACTTCTCTTGAAATTTTAGATAAGTCATTAGAGTTTTTTACCATCTGAAATTCTCCTTTCAAATTTTTCAATTGCGGAAAGTACTTCTTTGGGAGAATCTACAATTTCAAATACCGAAAGCTCTTTTTTATCTAAGTTCATATGTTTCCTGAAAACATCGATAATTTCAGCCCAAAAATTACCATAAAGAATAAATGGTTTATGGTGTCCGTAATAGAGTTTTGCCAGAACCCATGCGGCTCCGAATTCCGAAATCGTACCGCTTCCTCCCTTAAATATTACAAAAATATCCCCGTACTCCATGAGCTTAAACATTCTATCGATGTAGTTGGTGGTAACAATCTCTTTATCTGGAACGTTTTTCAAATATCTTCCTTCATATCCCGGAGCATTAACGGGATCAAAGGTGATAGTTAATGTCGGGCCATCAGCCTCTTGGGCGCCCGATGTAGCTGCATGCATAACTCCGGGACCTCCTCCGTCAACAATAGTAAATCCGTTCTCGGCCAAAAGTTTCGCCGTTTCGAAAGCAGACTTAAACACCGGATCGCTTGAAGAAACATTTGCATCTCCAAAAAAAGCAACGTTTCTCATTAAATGTCTTTGATATTTTTCTTCCATTTAAGATTTAAAAGATAGAGTAATCGGGTCTGTCGGGATTTTACCTCCCGATAAATTTCTTCCTACTCTAATTACCTGCTCTATTAATCTATTTGCATAGCCCCATTCGTTGTCATACCAGGAAAAAACTTTAACCAAATTTCCCCCAATTACTTGAGTAAGTCCCAAATCAACTATCGAAGATTCGCTTCTTCCGATGATGTCAGATGAGACCAAGGGTTGATCGGAAGTTGTTAATATTCCCTTGTATAGGACATTATTTGAAGCATCAATAAATGCTTTATTTACCTCTTCTGTGGTTACTTCTTTCTTTAAGACAACCGCAAAATCGGTAATAGATCCGCAGGCAACAGGAACTCTTAGAGCACGTCCGTCAAAAATTCCTTTCAACTCGGGTATTGTTTCTGTTGTAGAAACGGCAGCACCTGTTGTTGTCGGAACTATATTTTGGGCGGCCGCCCTTGCCCTTCTTAGGTCTTTGTGTGATCCGTCTTGTAAATTCTGATCATCTGTATATGCATGGGTTGTTGTCATTGCCGCCTTTTCCACACCAAACTTGGAATGAAGAACTGCCATAACGGGAGCTACGCAGTTTGTGGTACAGGAAGAGTTTGAAATAACCTCGGGGGAATCTTTAATTTCATTAACTCCGATTACGTAAGTTCCCACGTTTCCTCCTTTGGTCGGTGCAGAAATTACAACCCTTTTTGCTCCGCCTTTTGCATGTTTTTTAGCATCTTCCTCCGTAACAAACTTGCCTGTTGATTCAATAACAACATCAACACCGTACTTGCCCCAGGGGATTTTTTCAGGATCTCTCTGAGCCAAAACAGGAACTTTAACGCCTCTTTCCTGAACTATTAAATAACCGATTAAAGGATCTTCATTGGTTGCTTTATCCGGAGTTTTAACCTCCTCCGATCTAACTTCATAATTAAATTTTCTGTAAGTTGAATCGTAATTAACCAAATGCGCCCATCCTGCCACATCCATGCTTCCTGAAGTATTTATAGCGGAAAATGCAACCTCGTCGGAGTGTTTTAAAATTCCAATTCTGAAGGCAATTCTTCCAATTCTTCCAAAACCATTTATTCCGACTTTAACCATGGCAGCAATACCTATCAGTGTAGCAGGGCTTCTATGCCGGGTAAAGTTCTTTTTGCTAAAAATTCAAGCATTGCTCCCCCTCCCACCGACACCCAATCAAATTTATTTTTAAGGTTATAGATTGAAAGAATGGAAAGACTGTCTCCACCGCCCACAACCCTAAAAGAATTTGAGTCAGACACTGCTTTAAACACTCTTTCAGTCCCCTGTCTGTGGCCACCATCTTCGTACTTACCCATAGGACCCGCAAGAACAATGGTTCCCGCCTTCTTAATTTCTTCTTCAAACTTTTCTATGGAGTGAATTGTAATATCTTCTTTATCCATAATAAGATTGGCAATTACGAGTTTATCTTCTCCTCCCATCCTGACACTTTCCAAAGCCCTATCTCCGTAATATTCGGGAAGTCTTCCTCCAACCAGAATTTTATCTGCAATCTTTTTAAGGGCCTCAATATAACCAAGTTTGTCTTTTTTGCTTCCCCCGACAACAAATAAGACGGGTCTTTTGGGATTATCAAAGACCTTAGACAAATTATTAACTTCCTCAACAAATCTTATTCCTGCAGCATGGGGAAGAAGTGTGGGGAGGGTTGTAATTGAAGCCGCATCTCTGTGGGAATTGGCAAAAGACTCGTTAACATAACAATCTCCCAAGGAAGCAAGTTTCTTGGCATACTCCAAATTATTTGCTTCTTCTCTGGAATCAAATCTGAGGTTTTCCAATATCTCAAATTCTATCCCTGTAGCAATTTTCCTTAATTCTTCTTCAACTGGCTTCATTTTGAGCTCATCTACAATTTTTCCCTGAGGCCTTCCTCTATGACCAATGATAATAATTTTTGCGGATTTGGAAGATAAATATTTTAAGGTAGGAAGAAGAGCCTCAAGGCGGTAATTTTCACCTATATCAATATCTAGATCAGCCCTTAGAAGAACTTTTTTATTTGAAACATCTAAATCGTTAAGTTTAGGCGGACTAACCATTAGTTCATTGTAGCAAAGAGTCGGCTTTCCGAAAACAATTTTGTCTCGCTTTACTGATTTGACTTTCGTATTCAAAATGCTAATATTCCGATATGACAGCAGAAATCAACCCATTTTGTTGGACATGCAAATTGGGACCGTTCATACAACGTGGGGACGTGAATAATATTACTTGTATGACCCCAAAGCAAGCTGAAAGGAAAAATAAAGTTATAATTAGAGAATCAATATGTTCTAATCCTCCTATATACCACCCGTACTATCCTCCTAGGTTCGCCTGCGTAAATCCCGATAAGTATATTTTTAAAAAACCCTAATTATTGGCCTCAATTTTCTCTATTTCTTTTAATCTTTTTTTATATCTTTCCTTTTGTCCAAATTTAGTTTCCAAAAAAGCTTTTATCGTATCTTTGGCTTCATATTCATCGGTGTAGTCTGCCGCAATTACTAAAATATTCATATCGTCATCTTCTCTTCCTGCTTCTATCTGCTCTTTTGTCTTTCCCAGAGATGCTCTAATTCCGTCAAATTTATTAACTACAATGTCGACTCCGACACCACTTCCGCAAAGAACTATCCCACGTCCGTCTTTTTCGTTTGCAACCAAAGAAGCTACATCAGATGCATATTTTGTATAATCATCCTTTAAATCCAGACTCTGCGCTCCGACATCGAAATAATCATATTTCCATTCAAATAGCCACTTTGCAATTTTTTCTTTTAAGAAGTAGCCTCTGTGATCTGATCCTAAAAATACTTTCATTTTTATGACATTCTAACAAGCTTAGCTTATTTAAATCCTTCTATTAAATCCAAAAGTTCCTTTTTGGGATCTTCTGCTTTCAAAATATCCCTTGCAACGGCAATTCCTGTTGCCCCCAGTTCTAAACTTTTTCTGACATCTTCTTTTGAGTGAATTCCTGCTCCGACAATTAAAGGTAGGTTATGTGTTTTTGCGGTTTCAACCGCCTTTAAAATAATATCCGGTTGTGCCGAAGTTACTGAGGAGGTTGTACTTCCTATAAATTCCGGAGGCTCATAGGCAACAAAGGTTGGATTATATGAAGAAACTACCCCCAGCTCTTCAAGATTTGATGCGAATACCAGGGTTTTTAAACCAAGCTCGGAACATCTATTTATTGTTTGCTGAAGCAGGCTGGTATCTTCAAACTTTCTTTCGGAATGGTTTAAAAATGTGCCCGCCACACCATCCTCCAAAACGGATTCAGGCAAAATTGATCCTGTATGAGAGCCATATGTTACAGGATCTACATTTTGAGCCCATATCTCAAGTTTGCTTATACCAACCGCTTCCTTAATATCCGTTGCCTGAACAACGGGAATTATTTTTATTTGTGAAGATTCTGCGGTTTCTTCCAAAATTTTAATCAGTTCCAGTGCGTTTTTCCCCGTTCCTTCCTGGTAAGTTTTGAAGTTGATAAAAAGCATTACTTCATTCTATCATTTTTGATCAGAATGAACCCGAAAGCACAATTTTATCCTCAAGTCTTATTTCAACTTTTTTGTAGTCCGAATAATCAATGTTTGAACTAAATTCCAAGAGGTACCCGCCTTTGGCAAATTTCAATATACCCGTTAAAATATTACTTTTCTCGTCTTTTACAAGCCATGCCTGATAATTTCCTGTTTCAAAAGTAGGTAAATCGGCAATTATCATATGAGAAAATACTCCGTCTGAATATTTCCTGGTTGCAACCCCCACTCCTTCAAAACCCGAGGAAGCTTGAAGATTAATTTTTTCCACATCATCAGAAATTGATAAATTAAATCTGTTTTCAAGCTCTTGGGATTCCTCGGAGGCGGGAATATCCAAAGGCTTTACTTTTGCATCTTTGGCTTTTTTGATACCGAAGGCAATTCCTAAAACAACCAAGATTACGAATATGCCTACAAATATTTCTTTTCTTCCCATTGGCCGTAGACTAACACCAAGATTTCAAAATGTCAACATGCTGTACGCGCTCGGTACTTTTTAGACATTCCTCCTTTCGTGATTAGATAGTCCATGGGGGTCTCATAGTTTAAAGACTGATGGACTCTTTCACAATTATAGAATAACAGATAATCAGCTAGTTT
>Ga0180007_10004593_pt1 | contig 14514 bp, 14 predicted proteins | sample MM_PC_MetaG_FD_121122 | JGI IMG/M metagenome (GOLD analysis project Ga0180007, IMG submission 121122) | Groundwater microbial communities from the Aspo Hard Rock Laboratory (HRL) deep subsurface site, Sweden - MM_PC_MetaG | ecosystem: Environmental > Aquatic > Deep subsurface > Groundwater... | reverse complement strand
TGTGAAGTATGAGGAAGATGACGAAATGGTTTTGCCGGTTTCCGTTTTGCTCAAAGAGTTCAAGGACCGGGATGGTTTGACGGAGGAGGAATTCGTGCAGATTTCTGCAAAATATTAGTCACGTAGCTTGAAGCCGATCAAGTAGAACGGCATAAGCGGGAAGAATAGAATCTGGTTCCACCATTTCATTGCGCGGTATTTCCGTGAGAGCCAGCGGAAAAATACAAAAAGTATTGGGGTTGTGAAAAGGGATGTGATTCCGGAAGAAATTAAACCAAACATGATCACAAGCGCCATTGATCTGTATTGGTCAGAGGTGATGGCAAGTGGTGCCAAGGAAGCGACTGCGGTGAAAGTTGTTAGAATTACCGGTCGCAAACGGATTGCGGAAGCGTAAGCAATGGCTTCGTGTTCTTCCCAGCCTTCGTGAATTTTTTGTTTTGCAAGGTCGATCAAGAAAATTGCCACGTTTTCAACCAGTCCAACCAGAATAATCATTCCTATGTTTTCCATAAATCCAAATTCCCCACCCCCAAGAAGTGCAATTGCGGGGAAGACTCCCATGAAGGTCATGGGAATGGTGAAGAGGATAACGAGAGGTTGAGTGAATGATTCAAAGAACACAACCAGCACAATGTAAGTGAGGAAAATGGCTACAAAAAGCGCAATTCCGATTTCTTGGAATGATTTGGTGAATGCAGCCAAGTCTCCTTCTGTGTAAACTCCAAAGTCATCAGATTCCAGGCCGAATTCTTTGAGGCGCATGCCGTCTGAGGCATGGTAGTAATCTACAACGGCTTGTGAAACAAGAGCTGAAGTTACGGAATCTTTGTGGTCTTGGTCTAGTCTTGCTTGGACTACGGAAAGGGTTTTCCCGTTAACGCGACTGATTGAGCTTTTTGCGGTTGTTTCTTTAATTTCTGCAATGTCTTTGAGTTTGATTGTTTGTCCGGCAAGATTATAGATTTCCAGGTTTTTGATTGCGTTTAGAGTTTTTGGAACGTCTTTTTTCTCGTAGATTTTGATGTCTGTTTGGTATCCGTTGATTACAATTGAGCCAACACTGTCCAGTTCTTGGTCAAATAGTTCGTGAAGCGCACCGTAGACAAGTATACTTAGTGGGGCGTCCGGAACTATAAGTTGTTTTTGCTCAAGTTTTTTGCGGTCGATTTTAACTTCAATTAACGGGTTTGTTTTGTCCGTGTAGCCGTCGTCCACTTTTTCAACAACCCTGTTTCCCTCGGAGCAGTCATCCATAAGTGTAATTTTGTTGTCTGTTAAACAAGCGGTTTTTATGGTTTCTCCAATAGCTATAGAAGCGTCTTCAAGGGTATCTAGGTCATCAGAATAAATGCTAAGTGCCACTTGGTATCCACCTTCCGGTGGGCCGTTTGAAAGAACTCCGGCCGTTAGGTCGAAAAATGAGCGACCGTATTTGTCCTTGAGTTCTTTTTGCATGTCGTGAACAATATCTATTGATAATTCGTCGCGCTCTATTGCTGGTGCAAGGATTATTAGTAGGCTGTTTTCAGATTCGAATGGGAAAACTTGGTCAACGTCATCATAGTCGACAATGGTGTTTATTACCTGTTTGGTTAGCATTTCGCGGTCTTCGTCAGAAGTGTCCGGGAAAGCGGTCATTGTTACCATCAAGTAGTCGGCGTTTTGGCTGCCGGCGAACTGTACGTACTTTATTTCGCCTTGTGAGAACAAATATCCTGTCATTACAACCGGAAATACAAACGCGACAATGAGAATGAATAGGCGAATGAAAATCGGGCTGGTAACAAGCCATCTGTTTATGGAAAGCAGTATCTTAGCAATTCCCCAGAGGTTTTCTTCTTCACTGTCTGAGGTGCGTTTGCTGCGCTTTAAGAAGAATGAACCAATCCAGGCCAAGAAAACCAGAGGAACGACATATGATCCAATTACGGCAGGGATTACTGTTTTTGGAATGTAGGTGATAATTGCGCCTAGGATTCCGGAGATCAAGGCGAACGGGAAAAACACAATAATGTTTGTAAGTGTTGCCAAAAACAGACCGTTGCCGACGTCTTTTATAGCTTCACGTGCGGCTTCTTTTCCTTTGAAACCGGCGTCAATTTTTCTTTGTATACTTTCCAAAGTTACCAAAGCCGGGTCAACAACCAGTCCAATTACCAAAACCAGGGAGAAAAGCACTAAAGTGTTTAGGTTTTCACCGGTTGCAAAAATGTAAATGTTGGAGAAAACCAGACTTAAAGGAATGGAGAGTGCGGCAATAATTGCCGCTCTGAAAGACACAAAAAGGATCATAACCAGGAGAACAAGTTGAATTCCCCCAAGCAGATAGCCAAGGTATTTCAGATTGCTGTCCAGATTAAGTTCGCTGCCAAAAAGTCCGCCTAAAACTTCCTGAACCTGCAGTTCGTTCTGCTCGTTCATGGAGTAGTTTTCAATCAGGAGTATTTTTTCGTTGTCGTCGGGGATGTCGGAATCATCCAATAAAAAAAGAATATCTTCATTTTCAGACAAAGCGTCTTCCAGTTTTTCATTATAGGCTTTTAGGTCGGTGCCTTCGGTCGCGTAGACCGTAAAGGTCAATGCTGTGTAGGTTTCTCCTTTAAAACCCATTATGCTTTTTGTGTCGTTTTTGTAGTCGTATTTCAGGCTGACTGAGGCGAAATCTGAAAGGCGGTGGTCACCAAATGGTAGGCGCTTGAGATCTGAAATGTTCGTTCCGTTCAGTGTGGTTGTAATTGAAGTGTTGCCATTGTCTATTTCAACCTGTGTTGCTACAGGGAGAGTTTCTCCCAAACTTTTAATTTTTTGTTCAACATTTGCTCTTGTGATGCCAAAATCTTGCATTTTTTGTTCGTTTAATCTAATCAGAACCTCTTGGTCAATTGGGTTCATTGAGTCGATTCTTACGGTTTGCGGAATGTCGTAGAGGTCGTTTCTGATCTCTTGATAGGTGTTGAAGAGCGAATGATAATCTTCACCAAGTAAGGAGAATTGGTAATCCGGTCCGGCAATGTCCGGGATAATTATTTCAGGTTTGTCGGCTTCGTCAGGGAGGGTGATTTTACTGAGTTCGCTTTTTAGGTCTTCAATAACTTTGTTGGTATCGTATGTTTCGTCGATTGTAATGGTGAGGAAAGACACGGAGTTCATGCTTTCCGAAGTGTATGTGGTGATTCCTTCAACTTCTTTAATTGCGCCTTCAACGGGTATGGTTATGTCATTCACAACACTTTCAGAGGAAGCACCAATATAAGTTGTGTGAATAATTGCAAAATTGATGTCCGGGTTAGGGAAACCTGTTGTTTTAAGCATTAGGGTTGAACCTACTGCCATTATTGAAAGCATAATAAAAGCCAATACCGTTAGACGTGTATTTTTGAGAAAGTAATCTGTTATTCGGCTGTTGAAACTCTTTTTCATTTAGGTAATGGTTTTTTGATGAGCGCAAACTTTAACATTAACAGGGGTGGATGTCAAGGGCAAAGCTTCCAAAAATGCCGACCCTGATGTCTTGACAGATCAAAACAGGAAACCGAGAAAAATCAAGCGGTCTACAGGGCAAAATTGGTCACGTGACCAATTTCCCATCTGCAAAATTTCACACCATCTTTCTCCATAAACCCGAATTGGAAAACATTCTAAAGAAAACTTACTCTTATAATTGAGCCAATAATATTATTTTCACTTGGTTGTAGGGAAACTGGTGTATTTAAAGCTACGAAGACTTGACAGAAATGCAATAAAGGTGATAGAAAAGTTTCTAAATAATTATATGGAAAAAGTAAGTAAAATAATTAAACCGTCTGAGTTTGCAGGACAAAGACCGCTGAGAAATGTTACCAGTTCTGAAATGCGCTACGAATTAGATAGGTTGGAAAGATTTGCTCTTGAAAATGCAACAGCGGAAGCTTTTGTGAATATTCAGGATGGGATTTTGAAGGTTAGAAATGCTTTGCTTGAAATGGGGGCTGTGGATTGCGGAATACTTAATCGAGATGGAGTTTATTTGGATGATGACATAACACCTGTTTTTCATTTTGATCCGGCCGGACATGATTTGGCAAATAAACGGGCTTATAATAGGGATTATTCGGCGTCTACTCCCCTAAAGAGAGTGTTTTTTATGCTCAATGCGCGAACGGTTTTGGGTGGGAATGATGATTTATTGAAATTTTTGAAAAAGGCACATGAAGAAAGGACTGAATTTGCATCTGCCGATTTGAGGAGAGTTTCTAAAAAAAGTGACTCTTCTTTATCAAATTATTTGAGGATGGGCTGTAATACTTGGTGGCCTAACGGTTTCCCGTTAAAAAACATGGCTTATGAAAACATTGGCCAATTTGTTTGTGACCGGCTCCAGCCGCCAAGGGAAATTGAATGGACTTACTCTTTCAAATAGCGCTTCAGGGCCAGTAGCGCAACCAAATCCATAATAATTATTACCTGTTGAGCAAGGCAGAGAATGCAGGCGGCACGGATTACAAAAAATTCTATATAAGTTAGGTAAAGAGAGAAGCCAATACCAAAAACAACGATCGCAATAAGGAAGTTGAGGAATTTTTTGCTTTTGATTTTTTCCAGGTAGATTACGAGAGCGGAAATGACTAAAAACGTGTAGTTTAGGAGGCCAAGGACTGAAACGGGGATGCCAAAGAGAAGAGAATATTTGCTTTTGTTAACAACGCCGCAGTCTAAGAATGAGTTTAATTGGCAGGGTTCGGCTAAGCTGTTGTCATAGTGCATCATGGTCAAATAAATTGTGATGAGCACTGCCAGGAAGTTTAGGGCCATGAAAAATTTCAATAGGCTTTTTGCGTTTTTTTTCATAAGTTTTTTTGGGTGTTGATGGATTCTTTAAGGATTAGAGTCCAGAGTTTTTCAATGAACTCCGGAGAGAGTTTATTTTTTTTTGCGACCGAGCGCCAGTGAGAAAATAATTTTTTTTCAATTTGCACATTTTTTATTGGGAGTCCGGTTTCTTTTTTTATTTTGCCGAGTTTGTGAGCGAGCTGCATGCGTTCGCCCATAAGGGTGATTAGGGATTCGTCAATTTCTTTGATTTGGCGGCGGAGAGGCGAGAGATTATGCATTTTCAATTTTGATTATGTGCATGGGGCAGGCTTTGGCAGCTTTTTTGTTTGCTTCAAGGTCTATAGGGAAAATTTCACCTACAAAAAGTCCACGTTTTTCTTTTGAACCAATTAGGCGGGATTTGCCTTCCTTTGTGTCCATTTGCCAAGTTTGCGGGGCTAAAAGCACGCAAGAATTGCAGCCAATGCAGTCTTTTCTTTTATGGACAATTTTAGGCTTCATACATTTTGACGTTTTCTTAGGAGGTAGATTTTGTCATTTTTGCGGACGCGTTTTTCAAGTGGTATGGTTACCAGGTTTTGTTTGCCTGAGGAATCAACAAATTTGTCATCAAGTTTGATTGATGTGACGTCAGTTCGGACCACACCTGTGTTGTCGCCCATGATTACTAGCTTGTCGCCGGTTTTTATTTCAAGAGCGTCAGTTGAAAGTTCTGCAACTTGAGCTTTGGGGAAGTAGTGGGAAACGCGGCCAACGTAAACGCGTTCTTCCGTGGATTTGTTGCCGCTGCACAAGGACCAGTCCGGGAGGAGTTTACCCAGGTAGTAGCCGGAACAAAATCCGCGGTTGTAGACTTTTTCCAGTTCTTTTAGCCAGGTATTAACTTTTGCGGGTGTGAAGGCGTTTTCATGGATTGCGTCTACGGCTTCTCTGTAAACTTTGATGACTGTTTTAACGTATTCCGGTGAACGACCGCGGCCTTCAATTTTAATTACTGAAACGCCGGTTTCCACAATTTTGTCCAGGAATGGGAGGCAGCAGAGGTCTTTGGGACTCATTACATAGCCGCCGCGGACGGACATTTCATTGCCGGTTTCTTCATCTTTGATCATGTATTTTTTGCGGCATTCTTGGAGGCAGGCGCCACGTTGTGCGGATGTGTTTGAAGTTAAAAGGCTCATTTGGCAGCGGCCGCTTTGGGCAATGCAAAGCGCGCCGTGTACAAAAACTTCAATTTTCAGCGGCTTGCCAGAGGATCCGCGAAGGTCTTCTTCACGAATTCGGTCACAGATTACTTTCATCATATCCAAGTCTACTTCACGGGCCAGGACAATTGTGTTTGCAAACTGCGAATAGAATTTGACGGACTCGTAGTTTGAGATTGAAAGTTGGGTGGATGCCTGGATTGGCATGCCGATTTCTTTTGCGAATTGGATGGCGGCCATGTCTTGAACAATGATTTCGTCAATTCCGGCTTCTTTGGCGGTGGTTATTATTTTTTTCATTAGCGCCATGTCGTGTTCGTAAAGGAGGGTGTTTAAGGTGATGTAGCTTCTTACTTTTGCTTTGTGGCAGCGGTCTGCAACGACTTGAATTTCATCCAGTTCAAAATTATAGGAAGAGCGGGCTCGCATGTTCAATTGTTTCACACCAAAAAAAACGCTGTCTGCACCAGAGGCAATTGCGGCCTGAAGGGCGGCGAATGAGCCGACCGGAGCCATGATTTCAGGTTTTTGTTTATTTTTCATGGCGGAATAATAATCTGAGAAGGTGGATTTGCACAAGTATTCTTTTGTTGTGTGGTTTAGAATTATATTTTGACCCTTGGTCCGGTTTTGGGTAGTCTTTTCGCATGAAAAAGACGATTATCGGTCTTACGGGGCCAATGGGGTCAGGCAAAGGTGAGCTTGTGAAACTTCTACAAAAGAAGGGTTTTTTACATGTAACTTTGTCATCTTTGATTCGGGAAGAAGCTAGGACACGCGGACTTAGTGAGGAACGTGGCAGTTTGATGGATTTGGGGAATTCAATGAGAAAGGAAGGCGGGGCTGGGGTTTTGGCCAGAATGGCGCTTTCAAAAATTCAAGAGTCCGGGCATGACAAATGGGTGATTGATGGGATTCGTAATCCGGCGGAGATTTTTGAACTTAGGAAGGGCGAAGGTGTTTCAATTGTGGGAATTACTGTGGATAGAGAGATTTTGATTGAAAGAATATTGGGTCGAGCTAGGGAAGGTGATTCACGTGATCGAGAGGAACTGCAAGCAAAATTGGATAGAGATTGGGGGAAAGGCGAACCCGAGGACGGGCAGCAGGTTGGAAAATGTTTGGAGCAGGTGGATTTGGTGATTGATAATGGAGGGACGCTTAATGAACTGCAAGAGAAGTTTTTGAACTTTTATACCGGGCTCAGGGAAGCTAGAGGTTTGGACGTGAGACCCTCAAAAGATGAGTATTATCTAAGTTTGGCAAAAAGCGTGTGTAGGCGCGCCACTTGTACAAAAGTTGAGATTGGGGCGGTGATAATTAAGGATGATCAAGTTGTGGCGACGGGGTACTGTGGCGCGCCACGCGGCACAAAAAGTTCTCAGGAACATGGTTTTTGTTTGAGGAAGAAATTGGGGATTCCTTCAGGCCAAAGGTATGAAATGTGCCGGAGTGTGCATGCGGAACAAAATGCCATTATTAATGCGGCAAGGTCCGGGGTGAGTTTGCTTGGCGGGGATATGTATATTTATGGGAAAGCGTTTGGGGATGAGTCCGCGCCGCCAATTGATGCTTTTCCGTGTTTTATTTGTAAAAAAATGCTCATTAATTGCGGATTAAAGCGAGTTGTTTGTTCGCTGAAAGATGGCAGTTTTAAGGTTTTTTATGTTGATGATTGGATGAAAGATTGGAGTGAAAACGACATCATTGATGATGAATTTCAGTATGGGGCGGGTGTAAATAGTGAGGCACTACTTAAGATTCGCTCTTAGGCGACAGGATGAATTAACAGCGGGCTATCGGGTTCTCTGCGGGTTCTTTGAGCAGTTTCAAAAAGTATGCGGCGTGTACGCATTGGGTCATTTAACAAGAGGGGGATTTCAGTAAGAACTGCGTTTTCGGTGCTTGTTGGTTTAGCTGATGTGGCTGCAGTTGAATATGCGGTTTCATACCCGGCAATTGCCATATCCATTGCGTATCTTGCTCGCTCAAACCGCATCAGTTGGCTAAGTTTTGTGGTTTCAGGGGCAAAATTTACAGAGGTGAGTAAGCTTTCATCACCCATTTTAAGCCCGGCCAGCATACGTTCTAACCTTGAAGTTGCATCTGTAATCATGGCTCTTAAATGAGCAATAGTTTCACGAAAGGTTCCTGTTGTATCCGGTCTTTCGTCGGCACTTTGTCTTGCAGTCAGTCTTTGCTGATTTCTGCGAAGTATGTTGGCTAGGGCAAGCGCCAGTTCACCATCTTTTTCCACGACACCGATTTCTAAAATTGTGCGAGCAATCATTGCACGGAAACCATCTGTCATATTGTTAATATCCAAACCTTCAGGTTCGCCAACGTTAACCATTGTTGAGAGGACCAGAGTGTCATCCACGCCGGTTGGTTTGGGGGTGAGGAGGAGATGTTTGTATTGTGCGAAGTCCATATTCACACTGAAGTAAAATACAAATAAGTTTTAGTGTCAAGATTTTGATAATTTGGATTGGAGTTGTACAATTACTTTAAAGTAACCCTCTCGCATGAAAAAAATTCTTATAGTAGTTGCCATTTGTTCTTTTACAGTCTTTGCAGCGTGCAATACTTATTCAATAGATAAGGAAGCAAAGCTTGTGAATGAGTTTGTTATGACTTCACATGAAAATCCGCAGATTGCTTTTGAGAAATTTTTAGCTGAAGATTTACAGAAAAGTTTGGGTTTTGATCCGTTTGTGGATATAGCCACTAATGGGTTTTTGAGTGAAATTGTTAATTTTATTGCTTATGAAAATGGTTCCATAATGGATACTCAAGATCCCGAAAATAAAAAAGAGAATTTTTATGGGGACTTTTTGTTTGAACAAGGGACAAGTTTGCCCGGATTGATTACCTGGCAATTTGAAAATGGAAAGAGGAAAATATATGGATTTTACACCATGAATTATTATTTCAATGATCAGATGGCTGATTTATTTAATCAGGTTCAGGAAGGTCAGCATCTTGATGACAGTAATGTTATGGCATTACAAATAGCTGATTCTGAAAAGTATGAAATGACCAGTTTCATTTATGATCCGGATGAAATGAGTATTGAAGTTACTTATAAATTTACTGCTCAAGATGAAAGCAGCTGGGAAAAGACATTACGTTATACTTTTGGAGCTTCAGGTTGGTCACCGGTGGTAGTTGAAGGAGATCCAACTGTTTGATTCTTCTTCGATTTCTTTTTTTTGGTTGTATCGCCACCAACCATTTGTTCAATTTCTGACGCAATTAAAATGAGTTGTTTTGCGGAAGAGGAAAGTTGTTGGTTTGCGGCACTTTGTTGCTGAGTGGATGCAGACAATTGCTCCGCACCGGATGAGTTTTGTTCTGCAACTAAGGAAATTGCAGCCATGTTTTTTGAAATCTCATTTGTTGCTTCAGATTGGTTTTGAACACTTGCTGAAATTTCTTGCACTTTTGCAGTTACTTCTTGTACAGCTTGGGTCATGTTTTGAAGTGAGGCCAATGTATTTCCAATTGTCTGAGCTCCTTCTTTAATTCTTTCACTGCCTGTTTCCACGGAATGATTTGTGTCTTCAATTTGGTCTACAATACTTTCAATAATATTCTTAATTTCTTCGGCGGCTTTTGAAGATTGCTCTGCAAGTTTCCTAACTTCATCAGCTACAACCGCAAAACCTCTACCAGCTTCTCCAGCACGTGCAGCTTCAATTGCTGCGTTCAAAGCAAGGAGGTTTGTTTGATCCGCAATATTTGTGATTGCTCCAACAATTTCTGTAATTTTGATTGTGCTACCGGACATTGTGGTAAACATATCCGCTGTGTGCGAAAATATTTGTTCAATTTCACTTAATGACTTTTGTGCTCTTTCTCCCTCTTCACCGGCAGTTTGTACCGCTTGTGATGTTCTAGAAGAAGTTGACGCAGCTTCTTGCATGTTTGCAGCCATTTGTTCAAAAGCAGTGGCCATTTCCAATACCATGTTTGAAATTTCTTCAGATTGTCTTGATTGTTGTGCAGCACCTGAAGAAACTTGTTGGGCAATTACTGCGTTTTGTTGTGCTGCAAGGGAAGCCTGTTGTGATGAGGAAATGAGTTGAGACATTGACTCAAAAAGATGTTTTACAGTTTTTCTTAAAGATCTGTTAATAGATTGCATGAAGAAGATTACAAGAAATCCACCCATTGCAAGAACAATCATTACAATTATTTCAAGAATTCTGGCAAACCATATTAATTGAGCACTTTCATTTGTTAGTTTTTGCAGTTCAATATTATTTTTTGAAATTATCAAATCAAAGTCGTTGTTAATTTGTTGCTCCAAAGAGTCAGAAAGGTCTTTACTTAGTTTTCTTGCAGTTGTGAGGTCATTTAATTCAACGGCATCGACTATTTGTTTGAATCCTTCTTCGTAAGTAGTGAGGTCATTCAGGATGTTTTCATATATTTCAATTTCTTTGGTTTCTTTTTCTTTGTCAGTTTCAATTATTGCATTTATTGATTTCTGAATATGAGTAACTTTTAATTGTATTTCCTTATAAGTTGTTTCAACCGGATTTTGGACGTAATTATTGCTTAAAACAAAAAGCTCAAGTATTTCTCTTTCAGTTTCACTTACCATTTTTTCTTGTTGTGCTTCTTCAATGAGCTCCTTTGTATTTTCGCCAAAATTGTTTGTGCTATAAAAAGTTAATCCACCCAAAACGGTCAGAATGAATAAAACGAAGACTATTTGATTGGTGATTTTTTTGAAAAATTTACTCATTGCTTAGGGTTTGTGGTAACTGTAGTAGTAATTTTGTTTAATTCCGAGAGTTTTTCAATAGAGAGGATTTTAATTACATCGAGTAGAACAATTACTCGAGCTTCGTCTCTCAGAACTATTACACCTTTAATATTGTCTTCACCTACTTTTGTGGTAAGTAGGTCTGGAGTGTTTTTAATTGAATCTGTAGGGACTCTTAGTATTTCTTTAACATTATCAACTGTCAGTCCGTATGTGCCAGAGTCAGTTTCAACTATTAAGATGTGTGTAGGTTTATTTGTTGATTCTCTAGTGAATTTGAAGCGTTTTTCTAGGTCTAGTGTCACAACAATTTTTCCTCTTAAATTAAAGATTCCATTTACATAGTCTGGTGCATTGGGCACAGCAGTGATTTCAGGTATTGGGATAATTTCCTTTATGTCCGTAATGAGTACAGCATATTCTTCTTTGTCCAATTCAAAAATTACAACTTGTGTAAGATCATTAGTCATTTCTTGCTCGTTTTGGCTTTCCTGAGCGACTTTTTTGACTACTTCCTGCACTGAGTCTGTAGCTTGTGTCATTTTTTTTCATTTAAATCTATTAATTATACTACAAATAGCCTGTTTTGGTCAAGGTATGATGTGTTTTTATGTATGTTGCTTAAAGTTTGAATTTACGGTAAAAAATAGAGGAATAACTCCACTAAACATATGATGGATAAAAATATCAAAATACTTGTTGCTGACGACTCGGCGTTTATGAGAAAAGTGCTGATGCACATTCTTGAAAATGCCGGTTTTACACAATTTCTTGAATGTGGTAATGGTGATGAGTGTTATACAGCCATGCTTAATGAGAAACCTGACCTAGTTCTTTTAGATGTGATTATGCCTGAAGTGACGGGTATTGATCTTCTTAAGAAATTTGGTGGTGCTTTAAATTCAAATGTTATTGTTGTAAGTGCTGTTGGTCAGGAAAGTATGGTGAATGATGCTAAAAAAATGGGTGCAAAAGGTTATATTATTAAGCCGTTTGACCAGACAAAAGTAATTGATGAAATTGAAAGGGTGTTAAATTAGTTTTAAAAATGCAAGAAACAACTCTTTTAAGTTCAAATAAATTCGATGAGAGAGCAAAAGGCATAGTTGTTGTGGTTGGCGCATCAACTGGAGGTCCTGGCATATTATTGGATGTTATTAGGGGCTTTTCAAGTGATTTAAACTGTGCGGTTGTGATAGTTCAACATATCCCACCTAATTTTATTGATTCGCTATCTGAGAGGTTAGATAAGCATATAGATGCTAATGTTATTGTGGCGAAGGAGGGAGAAAAGATTGAAATGGGGAAAATATATGTCATTCCAAGTGATTTCCATATGGAAGTTATTGATGAAGTGATTCATTTCCGTGGACCGCTTTCACCTGATAATTTGCGACCCTCAATTGATGAAGTTATGCAAAGTTTTGCTAAATGTTATAGAAAACGGACGGTTGGTATTATTCTTACAGGGATGGGGGATGATGGTTTAAAAGGTATGAGGGCAATTAAAGCGGCCGGAGGTCATACAATTGTTCAATCACCGGAGGGATGTGTTGTTGATTCAATGCCTTCTGAAGTTATTGAGGCAAATCTAGCTGATGAAATTTTATCACTTGCAAAGATTTCTGATAGAATTAGGGTTTTAAGTTATATGTATTAATTATTTATGGACGATATAAAGCAGTTTTTGGAGATGTATGTGAGTGAAGTTGAAGAACGTCTTCAAGGCTTGAATAATGGTTTGCTTAATTTGGAAAAGGATCCACAAAATGTTGATATAATGAATGAATTAATGCGACATGCGCATAGTATTAAAGGAGCAGCTGCTACTATGGGCTTTCAGAGTATGACATTGTTTGTACACGTGATTGAGGATGTTTTTGATAGTGGAAGAAAAAAAGAATTGACTATTACTCCACCAATTATTCAGATTTTGTTTCATGCTTTTGATCAGTTAAATTCTTCTTTGCAGGAGATTAAACATAATGGCAAGGAGCTTGATTTATCAAAAGAGGTTGAGGCGCTTCAACAACGTATTCAAAATGGGATAACTGACACTGAAATCCTTGAAGAAACGCCTACTGGAGTTCAGGTTTCGCATATTAAAGTGCCTGTAGAGAGGTTGGATACTCTTATGGATTTGGTTGAAGAGCTTTTAATTGTAAAAATGGGTTTTGATGAGGAAATTTCAAAGGAGGAATCTTATGAAAAGTTAAAACCTTTGTTTAGAAAATTCGACAGGTTGTCTTCAGATGTACAATATAGTGTTATGAAGGCCAGATTAGTGCCTGTAAATCAGATTTTTGCGCGTTTTCCTAGAATGGTCCGAGATACTGCAACAAAAGAGGGTAAAGTTGTTAATTTTGAAATGAGGGATGACAATATTGAATTGGATAGAACTATTGTTGATAGGATTGCTGAACCTCTTGCCCATTTACTTAGAAATGCCATTGATCATGGTATTGAAAAGGAGGGGACTATTCGTTTGCTTGCAAGAAGGGAACAGGAGCGTGCTGAAATTGTTGTGGAAGATAATGGACGGGGGATCAATTTAGAAGAAATAATTTCTGTCGCAACTGAGAAAAAAATTATTGATGAAGCAAAAGCTAAAGATTTGCGATCTTCGATCAGGTCACAGGAGCCCGGAATTGTGCCTAAAAATATTGCATATCTGTTATTTGAACCTCAATTTTCTTCAGCAAAGAAGGTGACTGAAATTTCAGGGAGAGGAGTTGGGTTAAATGCGGTTAAGGATTTTATTGAATCAGTTGGGGGAAATATTTTGATTGAACGTCTTGAGCAAGGGACTCGTTTTACGCTTGAACTTCCTATTACTTTGGCAATAGTTAAAGCATTAATTGTTAGAATTTCCACTTCAGTTTATGCAATTCCACTTACGAGCGTGGAAAGATCTGTAAAACTTGAGGCTAATCAGATTAGGACCGCAGTTGATAGTAAAGTTGCAGTATTGGGTAACGAAGAATACCCTTTACTCTTTTTTAATGAAGAGATGGAAATAAATTTGGATCAGCCTTTACTTACAGTTTTAGTTAGAAGTGGAAGAGATATTATTGGGTTGAAAGTGGATGAATTAATAAAAGAGCAAGAAATTATTGTAAAACCTCTTTCAAAATTGCTCCGTAGTGTGAGGGGTTTTTCCGGTGTTACAATTCTTGGGGGTGGGGAGACAATTTTAATTTTGGATATTCCTGGCCTCGTTGAACAACATAAAGCCAATATTCTTATTACTTAGCCATAATCAAATGGATACACAATTCTCACTGTTTCAGGAAGATGCCCTAAAAGAGGTAGTAAATATTGGAGCTGGTAATGCATCAACTGCTCTATCTCAACTTGTGAATAAAGACGTAGATGTTTTTGTACCAAAGATTTTCTTTGATACTATTTCAAAAGTTGCTGACTATTTGGGTGAGTCCGAAAAGGTGCAAACTGTTATTTTGTTGAAAATGCTTGGGGATATTACAGGTTCGGTTTTGTTAATTTTCCCGCCAGAAAGTGCTGTTAAATTGACAGGGCTTTTAACTAATAATCCTAAAGAGAAATTACAAGAATTGGATGAAATTGACAAAAGTGCTTTGTGTGAGGTAGGAAATATACTCACAGGTACTTGTTTTTCAGCGCTCTCAAAATTTCTTGATATGAGTATTTTACAATCTGTTCCGGGTACAGCTTCTGATATGCTTGGTTCAGTTATAAATT
>Ga0180007_10004592_pt1 | contig 14516 bp, 19 predicted proteins | sample MM_PC_MetaG_FD_121122 | JGI IMG/M metagenome (GOLD analysis project Ga0180007, IMG submission 121122) | Groundwater microbial communities from the Aspo Hard Rock Laboratory (HRL) deep subsurface site, Sweden - MM_PC_MetaG | ecosystem: Environmental > Aquatic > Deep subsurface > Groundwater... | reverse complement strand
ATCAATATAAATCTGATTAGCATCAGAATACAAAAAAATTCCTTCAATTTTTTGATTTGTTAGATAATGAGAGTTCATAATTCTATGAACTAAATCAATCTGATCTTTAGAAGGAGTAATCTCTTTTAACCTTTGATTTACAAGTTTATTGATAGCTCTTTTAGAAGTCATTTTTTTCCACCTATTTCTTTAACACCGTATGCATGTCCTAAATCAAAATCACTTTTAATTTCTGTAATCAAACATCCATAACCACTTTTGAAGTTGGACGTAGAAGTGTGAGGTGTTTTTTCTTGATCATAACCTTCTCTTTGAAGCGAATACTCTAAGTTGTGAGTACTAAATATATAATTAGGTTGGAGATTATTTTGAGTCTGTGAAAGTTTTTCAGCATTCTCAATTCCACCAACTAAACCTATAATCTCAGGGTTTTGTGCAAGTTCCTCGTTTGTTTGAAGAAGACAATGAAAAAGAGTATGATACTGTCCTTCTAACTTTCTTTCAGGAACATATCTTATGCTTCCATCATCACTAAAAATAACCCCTCCTTCCTCATGAGAACCAAGTTTATCAAACAAATCCCTTTTAGTCATATGAATTTTATAATTTTTAATGTTTGGATGATCTTGGAAAAAAATTCCTTTTTTTAGGAAATAAACTCCTGTGTCACCAAGAATATTTTCATAAAGAGCTTCACCCATATCTTCTATGATTTTCTTTGCAGAATTATTCTTTTTGTTTTCAAAACAAGCAGACAATAAAAGAGAAAGTTCTGGCGCAGTTGCCATTCTAAAGCCCTCTCCATAATCTGCTTTTCTCAATTTAGAAAAAGAGTCTGCAAATATTGGATCAACATTGAACTCTAATCCAACGTCATCTAAAGTAATTGTTGTGTGCCTTACTGTTTCCTTGAAGGATGGTTTATTCATTTTTCTCACCCATTTTCATATCTAGTATTGCGTAGATTCCTGCGTTTCCTGATACTGTGTCATATTTTCCTTCAAGTTTCAAAACAGCAGACCCTACATCCAAATTTTTATTCAGTTCAACCAGTGCGCCGTTTCCTTCTTGGCTATTATAGATCATTCCAACTGCGATTTCTATTGGTAACAAGTTTGTTCCAACAGCAATGTTTGCTGAATAGTTTTCTTTGTTTCCGTTTGCTTCCAATCTAACAGTATAATTTCCTTTGGTTGTTAAGGGAGAAAAATGTTGTTTGAAAGTTTTTGGAATTACCAGTTCTCCTGATGAAAAATCAAGATTTTCTGTACTAAAGAATCCTTTACTTGCATTCTTTATTCCTGTTTGTGATTTTACTTTCCAATCGTTTGTTTTTACATCGTAAAATCCAAATGTTACATTTCCAAAATCTTCATGTCCTGTTATTCCTGCAACAGACCATATTTTATCAAATCCATATCCTGCAGATAAATATTTGTTATTATCATGAACTCCAGCCCATGCTAAAACATCCACATTATTTCTGTCAAGTACTTCAGCGTTTTTAAGAATAAATGCTTCTCCTGAAATTTTATTTCCATAAAATCCACCCATAATCATGTAACATGGTTTAAATCCTTCTTTTACCATTAACTCTGCATCTCCAAGTAACTTGTATTTTTCAAATTGTTTTTCACTCCAGATTCCTGGATTCATAGTTAATTTTCCGTCTGAACCTTCAGCTAAAATATTGAATACCCCTACATTATCCAGGTATTTTCCACTTGGAAGATTTATTCCAATCTTTCCTTTTGAAAGAATAATTTCTCCATCTTTTGTATTTTCAAAGACTATTTTTCCCAAGTCATTACTCACACTTGTTCTTGAAGAATTTAGTTTCATATTTACTGGATCTCTTGATTCTTCGTGATTAAAATTACTCTGAGCTGCCAGTGGGCTAAGTGCAGTTGTTACTGCAAAAATTGTTGGTAGTGCATATTTAGTTAGTATTTTATTCATTTTGTCTCACCTTTCCAATAATAATTCTCAAGCTTTCTGCCAATTCCTCCAAGACCTAGTATTCCAAGTCCTGCAATCATTGCCCATGTAGAAATCTTTCTTGCTGGCTTGCTTACTTTGCCAACAATTGAATTATTGTATTCTTCCTGTATCTTTGGAATTTCTTCTTTGAAATCTTTGTATTCTTTGCTTGCTTTCAATGAATCTCTTTTGTTAACAAGAGCTGTTGCTTCTGCAAGGCGTTTCTGAATATTTTCATTTTGATTTGCAAAACATTCAAGTGTTCCATTAAAGCCCATCGTTTGATCTAGTTTTTGTTCTACCCTGTACAGTTCTGTTACTGCTTCAGGCTTTGCTTGATTGATTTGGTAATCAACAGTGCAAGTATTTATTCCTCCAAATACTAAGGTTCCAATTAAACCGTACTGGACTGCTTTTACTGCGAGTTTGTTTTTCATTTTCTTCCTCACCTTTTTTGTTGTTACTTATTAATAGTAATAATAATCGCAAGAAATAATGTCATAAATATATATTTAACCCTTATATATTATATATGTATATTAATATACTAATAATTCCGAAACATTTATATATTTGGCAATCTCTTCATATTCAATGAAAAGAAAAGTTGTCAAACTAGGCCCTGCAACGCTGGTAATCTCACTACCTGCAAAATGGGTTCAAAGACTAAACATTCAAGCAGGAGCAGAGGTGGAACTAGAAGAAAAAGATAGCTCTCTTACAATAAGCCTAGAAAAAGAGTACAAAAGAGAAAAAGAAACATTAAACCTATCAGAACATGAAAGCCTTCTAAAGAGAATATTTGTTTCAAAATACCTCAAAGGTGTCGACGAGATAGAAGTAGAATTTGATTCATTAGAAAAATCAAGGTTAATACAGAAAAGAGTTGACGAACTAATAGGAATGGAGGTGGTGGATCAAAGCAGAAACAGTCTAACCGTGAGCGACATGGGAACAAGTAAAGAAGACAACTTCGACAACATAATGAAAAGAGTATTCTACCTACTAAATTCCCTATCGGACGAAACACTAAAAGCAGTAAAAAACAAAGAAACAGACCTGGAATACCTAGAAGACCTAGAAAAGAACCTAAACAAATTCACAGACTACTGCTTTAGAATACTAAATAAGAAAGGATATCCAGATGTAAGAAAGACCGCCGTATTATACTGTATATTATATCTACTGGAAGAAGTTGGCGATAAATACAAGAAATTAGTATCATTCATACAAAAAAACAAATTAAAACTAAACCAAGACCTAATAGTACTCTTCACAAACATAAATGAATACAATAAAAACATGCAAAAACTATTTCTTAAATTCAGCTTTGAAGGAGCAAAAAACCTTGCAAAAGAAAGAGATCTGATAATAAAATCAATAAATAAGAAACTATCATTCTCAAAAGTAACCAGTGAAGTGGTGGTTCTAAAGCACTTTGAAAACATCACAGAAAACATAATTAAAATAATGGGTCAGTTGTTGAATATAAACTAATCTTGTACTCTTAACTGTTCTATTCTCCAGTTCAAAGTTTTGCTAAGTTCTTCAGCTTTCTTTTCATTTGCCATTGCTTCTTGATCTATCTTCTTAAAATCTTCAAAAGAAGCGACAAAGTCATCAGGAGCATAAGTTATCCACTTTGAAAAAACACCGCCATCATAAGCAGTAGACAAACCATTCATAACTGCATAAGTAATATTTCTAAGTTCAGCCCTAATACCTGTTATTTTATCTTCTGAATAATGGTTTCCATGTATCCATTCTAAATTGTCATCATCATTATCAAGTGTGTCTTTTTCAAAAGGATCAAAAAAATCATAGACTGCATATTGTACATTTCCATCATATTTTTTAATTAATTTAGACAATCTTTCAGCACCATATTCAAGGTTATTATTCATATCAAACCCGTATTCGTTGTAATAAGTGTAATGATCCATTGAAAAAGGATCAAGAAGATTAACATCTTGGATAGGAATTTTTGAAGAATTGGAAGTACGTTCAATACCTGCAATAACTCTGTTAACTTCCATTATCTTAGATAATAGTTGTGCGTCAAGATTTTCATACTTATCTGCAACTTCTTGTATTTTAGGTGAATCTCTTGGAAGCATTTCAGTAACTTTACCATCAACTATGTGTTGTGTAACTTCACTAAAAGTTTCTTCATAATCTTCATAAAAAGTTCTTGTAGTGAAATCTTGCCATCTTTCTGCCTGTGCAACTTTAACGTTAGCTGTTAGTTGAGAATTATCAATGAACCAACCTGCACCAAGTGCCAAAAAGCCAGTCAAAGCAACTGTAGGAGCATACTTGAATGTTAGGTCAAGAACTTTATTCATAAACAAACTCCCTTCTATTCTCTTAAAAGCCTTATCTGGACTTTCCAAGACCATGTCTGTCAAAGAAGTTGCAGTTGATTCTATGTTTTCCTGGGACATTAATATGTGAGGATTGAATTCTTTCTTCAAACTTTCATAATTATCAATTTCCACAAGTCCTTTAGGAGCGTTATTAAGAACTGCTTCTAAAAACTCTGAACTAACAACACCATTTTTAGCTGCAACTCTCGTTCTCCTTGTCACAGTATTATAGAGAACCAAAGCAATATTACTAAGTCTATCAGAGTCCTCTTTTGTTTGAGCATCTTCTGATCTCCCCACATATCTTTTTGCAGATAACAGTTCCTGAGCTATCTGGGATTTAGTATATCTATCAACGGATTCTTTTCTCTCTTTTTCAGTAGAATAGAGCTTTGAAGCAGCGTGTTCAACCAGTCTCATTTCAGTTTCATAGTCAACATCAGCCTTGGTAAGTAATTTACCAAGGTCAAACTCAAAGAAACCATTCGAAGCGGCGTTAGCCCAGTCAATATAGACTTGCTTGCCATTCATAATAATGTTTTTTACATGAAAATCTCCGTGAATCAAGTTTTTTCTGGCAGCGTTCAGATCATTTCCAATGTTCTCTGCAAATAGCCTATGATCGAAAGTTTCATATTTATCTCTGAAGAATTCATTAAAATCAGAAAGTCCTTTAGGAAAATTCAAAGCACTCTTGATATCATCTTGATTTAAATGAGTAAATACATTTACATAATCATCAATGACAGTTTTTAATGTGTCTAATTTCTCTTGAGAAGTTTCTTTATCCAATCTTTCTTTTAGAGTCCCGCCATCAACATAGGGAGTTACAAGCAATCTTTGTTTTTTATTTACAAAAGTAGGTTTTGGAACAATCCCATCATATTTGGTGTTTTCAAGCTCCGTATGAACTTTTTTCTGATTGTTAACTCCTCTTTCGAAGTTTTCAGCAGACGAGAATTTCTTAATAATGTTATTTATAGTTATATAATCTGTAAGTTTTAGTTTTGCGTCGATTAAATAACCATCATCTTGAGCAGTGTTCAAAGTTATAACATCTAAAATCTTAGCTTTTGGTAGAAGCACATCAATTCCTTTTTCTTTAATTAGATACTGTATTTTTCTCCACTCAGAATCGCTTAGTTTTTTATCCTTAACCAAAACTTTTAATTCGGGCAAAATAACTTGTTCTATGTAATCATATTTCGAACTTCCAAGTATATCTCCGAGTGATAAATTAAGTTGGCTCATTTTGACTCTTTATGAATTTTTTTACAGCATACTCAATCACGTGACTTTTACTCCTAAAGAAACCGTCGTCGAGAATTGCTTCAATTTGATTATTGGTTTTCTCCTCAACTGAGATGCTGATCTTTGTTTTCATAGAAAGTAGGAAGAAATACTACTATTTAAATGTTTCTATTTTTAATTACTATTGAGTGACAACATATCTTGATGTTGCTTAAAAGAAACAATACCTTCCCTGTGAAAATACTCAGAAATCTCAGGCCAAGTTTCAGCTTCAATAGAAATACACTTTATATGATAATCTATATATTTCTGTCTTAAAGAATTATCTTTTATCCAACACATATCACCCGATTCAATACCTAATTTACTAGCATGCACATGAATATCACTTTTATTGTCTTTTCTACTCAAAGAAATGTGGTAAACTAAAGAAGCAAGCTTAGTAGAAGATTCGTGCACAGCATCAAAAGCAAGTGCATATTCATAGCTAGGATCAACTGGAACTTTAAAATCATGAGATTCTAAAATCTCTTTCAAACCAGTATAAATTTTATTGAATCTTTTTCTTCCCATTAAAAAGAGAAATCAGAAGAAATATTTAAACCTTGACCAAGAATCACTCTAGCAAAGGCAAATCATAATGTAAAACAAGTTTATCTCGTCTTCGCATCATAAACTCTTCCTGCGCTGGTTGAGCCCCACCACCAATTTTAACCAACACATCAATGGAGTTAACAAAAGTTTGACTTTCATCACCCTTTTTAGGACCATACAGTATAGCCTCATCAACAGGAAATAACTCAAGCCCATTAACTTTCATATGTGCAATTCCTTTGCTTTTCCAGCCTCTGCGAACAGCTTCTCGGTAAGCAATTTTAGGAATACCTGCATTAATCCAACCAGAAACAACCTCTTTAGGAATTTCCTTGTACAACTCATCTAATTGATTGTATGAATCTCTAATCATCTTTAAAGCAGTCCTTACATTAAATTTGCTTGGAGGAACATAACCCACCACCCCAATTCTCAGAATTTTCAAGTCAGGTTTTTCATCCGCCATAAATAATCAAACAAAAGAAATGTGAGTAGATATAAAAAGTTATAGAAACAAAAAATAAAATAAAAAAAATTATATATCTATTCTAGGTAGAAACTCGCTCTCTTAGCGTCGAACTTCCAACTTGCAGGCAATCTACCTGTTCTCTTGTAGTACTTAGTTAAACGATGAATTTTAGAATCGGTTAATTGCATACCTCTCTTGGCAGGAAAATCATGTTTGTTCTCTTCCAAATGCTTTCTAACCAAAATAGACTTTCTAATTAAAGCCATTAAATCTTCAGGAATATCTTTAGTTAATTTTTTATCCTTAAGAATTTCTGTGACAGATTTTTTAGTTATTAATTTAACATCAGGAATTCCATAGGTATCCCTAAGTCTTAAACCAATACCTGAAGGAGTCAATCCTTCCTTTGCATACTTTACAACCAATAATTCAACTTCCTTGGATTTATATTTAACCCAAGAACTAGCTTCCAGATTAGCAGGTTTTGTGCTGCCTGAAACGCCTCTCTTTCTTGAATGCATTCTCGCCATTTTAATGTTCTCCGATAAGAATTAGCTCCTATCCAGCCTGAGTAAGCCATTAAGACCGACTCATCTTTGTTAATTTGCTTGAAAAAGCAAATTTCAAAAACAATAAAGTTTTTGTTGATGGAAAGAAATAGAATCTGTTTAAAAAGTTAACGAAAAAAAATTAAAAATTATTTGGTCCCGATTAGTATCATCCCATCACCATTATTGACATTTATCATGTTAAACATAGACCTAACATCATCTCTTGGTTCAGGAGTGTCATCCATTAAAGCACGACCGTAGACTCCTTTGCAAACCAAACTAAAATTCACATTGGGATCGTAGGCCCTTGCAATGTTCATTATGTCAGGTGGCACGAGTCCGCCTGAAGGAAACATTGTAAATCCATTTTCATCACAAAGACGTTTAAATCCTGATATCACTATTGGAGTTTGAGTTCTAGTCATTATAACGTCTGTTGGATGAGTGTTAAACCTTATATTATTTATTTCATGGTATAATCCATGATCTTGAAGGTCTCTTTTGATAAATGCACTACTAAAATAGTTCATTTTCCTGCCATTCAATTTCATCAAATCATTAGTTGTATATCCGACTATTTCATCTTGATTTTTTATCAAGTACACAATATCTACGCCAACTGTTCTTTCCCAAGTTTCTTCAATGGGTGTTGCTTTATTGAAAATAGCTGCAGTTAACACATTTAACTCTTTAACAAGTTTTTCTTGCATTGTTTTTTCCAATCCAGATGGATTTTCAATCATCTGAACCATAAATCCATTTATGTTGTCAATATCCGTTATTTGACAATTATTTGTTTTCATTTCTATACCTCTATTTAGTTATGAAACAGTGAAAACAAAGTCAACTAATATATTTTATTGAAGATTATCCGAATAAACACCAAAAAATTTATAAATATTCGAACATTATACGAAAACATGAAAGATATAACTTCAAAATTAGTAAAGTTGTTCAAGACTGGCTATTGCACCCCCCAAATTGCGCGAGTAGCTAAACAACTACAAGAGCCGTCTACAACTTTACATTATAATATCAAAAAACTAGAAAAAGAAGGCGCCATAAAGACCTACAAGGCAGTCTTTGATTACAAGAAAATAAACGAAGGATTCTGCGTATTCATGCTTGTAAAACTATCTCCTGACGAATACGGCGACCCAGAGCGAATAGGTCGAGAACTAATGAAACTACCACACATTGAAAGCATAGATATCATAACAGGCGACTGGGAAATGATAATCAAAATCAGAACAAAAGACCAAGATGAATACTATGACCTAATAAAAAATGTTATCTCAAGAAAAGGAATCACAAAAATAACAACCCTAACATCATTAAAACAATTGAAAACGGAGTTTGTAGAACTATGATTTGGAAAATAAGAACAGGAATCAGTTTAACATTGTTCTCAATAGGCACATTTCTAATACTAAGTACAGAATCAGGAGTGACAGGCGCAGTCATAGGAACTCCTATTCAATCAACACCCATTATGAGTTTAGTTTTCATGGTTGCAGGAGTTTTGGCCTTAGCAGGAGGAAATTACGATGCAGATGTCAAAGCCTATAGAAAACATATAGAAAAAGAAACAGGAACAAAAATATCCTATGTGAAAGCAGAACATTTATTCAACGATGCAGTTCAAAGATACGGGGCAGCAATTGAGAAGAAAATAATTCAACATAATGGAATAAAAGCCATTGATGAATTCCAACCAGAGGGGACAATTGATGATCAAGTAGGGGACGCTCCAGAAAGTGCCAAGAAAGAAGAAACATTGAATTATGCAGGAATTGCATTGAAAGAAAAAAGAGTTTACTCAACACCGAAAGAGCTGTTGAAAGCAGCCAGAGAATGTGGTTATCAAGTAGGTGGACGATCAAATGACGGAACAATCATTGAAAAAGACGGTAAGAAACTAACAAACATCCCAGGACATGATATTTCTAGAAACACAGCAGTAAATATTATGAAAGCTCTGGCATCCGGCGAGAGTAACTTTAGAAAACAGTATAAAAAGAATTAATCTATTTTAAAAAGATAAATTTTTAAATGGATTCTTTTTCCAACAACTAATGGCAATTACACAAGACAAGTCAAAAAGGAAACCATCTGGCGGCAGATACAAGGTTAAAAGCTATAAGAGAAGAGCTCAAACAGGCAGACAAGCAGCCTTAACCAGCGTTGGAGAAAAGAGAACTAGAGTTGACAGAGGACTGGGTGGAAACAAAAAAACCAAGCTATTAAGTGTTAACAAAGTTAATCTGATGGACCCTAAAACTAAGAAAGCATCAATTACAGACTTGAAAACAATTCTTGAAAACCCTGCCAATAGACACTTTGTAAGACGAAACATTCTATCAAAAGGAGCAATAATCGAAACTCCAAAAGGCAAAGCAAAGATAACAAACAGACCAAGTCAAGAAGGATTTGTCAACGCAGTCCTAGTTTAAGCACATTCTACTATATCTTTATAAATTTCAGTTAATTCCTAGTTTTTAAGATGGTTATCTCTGAAGAAAAGGAAGAGATGCGTGATTTTATAGTAGAAGCATTAATACAAACAAACGAATTCTCAAATATCCTCGCTAAACCAACATTCAAAGGACAAACAATTCTCGACAAAGCACTGAATAAATACGCCGATGATCACATCCTGGCAACGAAGAAACCAGAACTTGTCAAAAAAGGCGAAAGTGACCAATACTTAATAGTATTAGATACAAAACTCCAAAACGAGCCAATAAGAGAAGTTGGTGAAAGATTGGCTGCAGCTTCAGTTCTAAACATGTACACAACCCACATATTGTTGAAAAGCAGAGATCCAAACAGAGATTTCTTTAGACGAAAAACAAGAGTTAATAAAGATAAAACAGAAGCAAAATACAGAGAACCAAATGCATATAACAAAAACTCATTGAACTATTTAGACCACATAGTCAAAAACAGTGCTTTGGATCTTTCAGAAAGAGAAAGAGGCATAATAAAAGCAATGACCAACAACAGAGTACCCTATTATCAAACAGAGTCAGCAAAACTACATGAAAAGTTGCTATTGATTCAATATGTCAATACAAGAGGCCATTATCAATTCGGAGAAGCAACCCATAAGAAATGGAACATTCCAAAAAGATTATTGGAAACTGAAACATTCACATTAATGCCTAATAACTATAATTATCCAGACAGTATAGCATATGATTTAGAAACAGCCATGAGAAACAAGTACAAATTAAGAAAAGCATTAGGAGACCAACCTGCAAAAATCGCCAGAGTTCTAAACATTCCAAACATTGAAACAGACAATATTGAAGCCATAAAGCTCAGGTATAATTTAGCATTGATGGATGAAAAGATGTCTAAACATGAAACTTTCACACAAGTTGACTTGGATTTAAGAAACAGAATTCAAGAGCAATTAGTAAACATCAAAGGATTCACAGAGGTTTACGAAGCATTAGAAGACAACTATATTGAACTAGAAAACCAGATAAGCTTGGAAAGAACGTCTCCTACAGTATTCACTGCAAAGCATGAAAGCATAAGCGAGCCAGGAAAAATTCACACAACAAAACTAATCATGAACAGTTCAGACATGAGCACTTGGGAATATCAATGCACACCTTGTCCGGGCTTTCATTACTGGGACCACTGTTGGCACGTAGATAAAATCAAAGAAGATGTCTGGCACATTCTGAAAAAATAAAAAAAGAACAATCTGAAAACAACAGAAAGAAAAACTTAATAAACTTCTAACTAAACAATAATTCTTAAGGTGAGAAAGTGGCAGACGCATTAAGTATTCTTACAAGCATAGCAATTGTACTACTGGCAGGTCTGCTGATAACATTACTGGCAAACAAACTAAAAATATCTAATGTATTACTATTAATATTCGCAGGCATTTTGTTCAGAGCACTAGTTTTCGATGGAAAACCAATATTTGAATTCTCGCCAACTTTCCTAATCGCAATTTCAATCCTTGCTTTGGTAATGATAACCTTTGACGGTTCGTCAAGGTTCAAATTTAAAGAAGTAGACCAATTCTCAGGTGATGCTTTTAAATTATTCCTGTGGTTCATATTTTTAAACATAATTCTACTAACAATTTTCACAAGCGTATTATTCTTTCAGGATTTCTCAATGCACCACATAATAGTTTCATTAATATTCGCAGTTTTAATGGCTGCAACCGATCCTGGAGCAATTTTTTCAATGATGAAAGGAAAAATTAGTCGAGCCATTGAAGTGCTTGAAATAGAAGCAATCATCAACACACCATTCATTGTAATAATACCATTTATCATACTGGACTTTCTAAGCGCAACAACGGATACAAAAATATTTCAAAGTTTCATAGAACAAATCGTTCCATTCCTAACACAAATAATAGTCGGTGTAGGCGCAGGAGTAGTTATTGGTATAATAATCTTTAAAACCTTAAAAAAAGCCTACCATCATGATCTTTCACCATTGGCAATAATCGTTGCTGCATTACTATCATATATTCTGGCTGAGAATCTGGGAGGTAATGGAGTTTTGGCAGTTGCAACCATGGGATTGTTGTTCGGCAACGTTTATGTTAAAGAAAAATTCACACTTCAAGAATTCAGCTCGATGTTTTCATCATCATTAGAAATATTAGTTTTCATACTCATAGGATTCATAGTTAAATTGGAATTCACACCAGGTTTTTTATACAAATCACTAATATTATTTGCAATTTTAGTACTGGCCAGATGGTTCGCAGTAACCTTTGCACTTAGGAAAAAAAATTATACCATTGGAGAAAAAATTTTCATAACATTCAACATGCCAAAAGGAATAGCTGTGGCTGCAGTCGTATTCACACTCTCGGTTCAACCAATAAGTGGATTAGAAACAATAATCAACCTAGTATTAGTATTCATGATTTATTCATTGATTCTATCAACAGTAGTCGATACATTTGCTCAAAAACTAATACGAGTAAAAGTTGAAGAAAAACAAGTTAGTGTATAATTGTTCCTTTAAAATCTCTGCCTTCTAGGATTTTTTCAAAATTATTCAAGTCCCCACCATTAGCAATAACAACTTTCAAATGATTTTTCTCAGCTTCTTTGCTGGCAATAGGGTCAAAAGGCACGTTCAAACCAGCCACCCATTTATCGCCAACAATTTTTCGAAAATCCTTCCAAGAAATATTTTCAAACATTTTAGCATTTTTGAAATTCTTAGGATCCTTATCATACACATAATCAATATTAGTCAAGTTTATAACTTCCTTCAAACCAAGATTTTCAGCCAGTAAAACTGCATCATAATCAGAACTACAACCAGGTTTCCAACCAGCAGCCACTAAAACATTCTCTTTAAAATCAATCTTGGCAGTCGGGTTCTTAATAATAACGGGATGAGCTTCATCTCTGAATAAAACCCTTAACAAATGAGCATTGATTCTCGTCGCGTGAATTCCAATCCAATCAATATCTTCAGGATGCAAATCAACTATCTCCTTAGCAGCATCCATGTAACGCCTGGCAGTCTTGCCACCACCGGTAACAATTACAAATCTATAACCTTTGCGAACAAACTTGTCAATAATAATCTTAAACTTTCGAAGATAAGCAACATTAATCTGATCAGGCACAATAAGTGAGCCACCAAGGCTTATAACAAACGTTTTCATTTTCATAATAACACAATTAGAATTAATGTTAATAAAGTTATTCCTTTTCCAAATAAGCTCTTAATTTTTTCAAAGCCAAAGCTCTGTGAGATTCTTTGTTCTTTTCCTCCTTAGGGATTTCAGACCATCGCTTGAATTTACCTTTAGGTATGAATATTCTGTCAAAACCAAAACCTTCTCTACCACCATGAGAAGTTATTCGACCATGAACTTGACCTGAAAAAATCTTAACACCATTCTTTGTGGCATAACCAATAGTACAGACAGCCTTTGCATTCTTTCTCTTCCAACGCAATAAACGAGGAATATTCTCCACCCCCACATGTTTCAAGAAATCCTTAATATAAGGACCTGGAAGCCAATTCCAAGTCTTGAAACCAAAAGCAACATCCTCGACAAAACAAGGCTTCTTTAATCTCTTGTAAGCAAGCTTTGCCTTCTCCAAGACAATCTCTTCAGGAGTACCTTGAAGCTCAGGCAAATCAATAGCTACATTAACCAGATTAAAATCATGCAATATGGCTTTTGCTTCTGCAAGCTTGTTTTTATTGCCAGTAACCATGATAATTTCTCTCATAAAAACCAGTAAAGATTTAAAGTTTATAAAATTACCTTTCACTATGAATCATTGGTTTACAAGAATAAATGATGAAAGCTTGGAAAAAAACAGGGAATTCATTCAGACTTTGATAAATGAAAACTTCCTTGGTTCAACATTGGAATTTGATTATCTCAATTGCAACGAGTCATGGAGTAGACAGGACGACCCTGATATGACACTCGAAACATTTCTTGAAAACATGACTGATGACATATCAGGCACTATAATGATAAAAACAGACCCGCTTGGCTATAAAGAAATAAGCCTCGCGATAAGCAGGGTCTATCTTCCATCGGACACCAGATACGAGAATAACAAATTCCTATGGTATAAAACACCTTATGCAGAAGAGAAAGAAGAAAAGATGAAAATGCTTTTCATAAAAATATATAGTCACAGGATGGAGAATGCCTACGACCAACATAAAAAACAATCACATTTTTAAAATCACCAACAACCTTTTCTAACATGTTCAAAAGAAAAGTAATAATTGATACAAACTTTCTGTTGATTCCAGCACAGTTCAATGTGAATGTATTTGCAGAGATAGACAGAGTTGTTCTGGAGTCGCACAATCTGTACATTATTGACAAGACAATTGAGGAATTAAACAAGATATCAGTCCTTGGCAAAACCAAAGATGCACAAGCCGCAAAACTCGGGATGGCTTTGCTTGGGAGCTATTTAAAACAAAAAAGCTTAAAAATGCTCGCCTGTTTCCCACAGAAAAGCGTGGATGATGCAATCGTAGCCAAATCCAATAAAAAGATTTATATAGCAACCCAAGATAAGGCTTTAAAGAAAAGAGTTAAAGCAAAAGGTGCAACCGTAATCACGCTGAAGCAAAAAAAATATTTAGTATTGGAGAAATAAAATGTTTTATAAAGTAAAAGTAAAAGACCACATAAGAATACCGCCTGACAAGTTCGGTGCTGACTTAAAGCAAACCATAATTGAAGAGATAAAAATCAAGTTTAGCGGTTTTATTTCAAAAGATTTAGGATTAGTAATAGACATCTCAGACCTGGATGAAATT
>Ga0180007_10004591_pt1 | contig 14516 bp, 10 predicted proteins | sample MM_PC_MetaG_FD_121122 | JGI IMG/M metagenome (GOLD analysis project Ga0180007, IMG submission 121122) | Groundwater microbial communities from the Aspo Hard Rock Laboratory (HRL) deep subsurface site, Sweden - MM_PC_MetaG | ecosystem: Environmental > Aquatic > Deep subsurface > Groundwater... | reverse complement strand
CGCTGTGGCCAATGATGCCAGTGCTATTTATTGGAATCCGGCAGGAATGGCTAAACTGGAAAGAAACGAAGTGCTTTTAAACCATACAGAGTGGCTCGCGGACATAAATTACGATTTTGCCAGTATGGTAATTAAACTCGATGACGCTAGTGCATTCGGGGTATCCTATACCGGTTTAAATATGGGAGACATGGAAATTCGGACGATTCTGGAACCGGAAGGAACCGGTGAACTCTTCTCGGTAAACGATATGTCCTTCGGAATCAGTTATGCCCGGAACTTGACGGACCGCTTTTCAATCGGATTTAACGGAAAGTATATCCAGCAAGATATATATCACATGAGCTCCAGCGCATTTGCTGTTGATATCGGGACCCTTTTTAAAACCCGTTTAAACGGAATGACCATCGGAATGAGCATTTCAAACTTTGGAAATAAAATGACATTGTCCGGTAAAGACGCCCTGGTCAAACACGATATTGACGCCAATATTGAAGGAAACAACGATAGAATAAACGCCTATCTCAATACTGATTCTTGGTCTCTGCCGTTGACACTACGTCTCGGTGTAGCTATGGATCTTCTTAAAACCCGAATCAGTCGTCTGACCGTGGCCGCAGATGCAATGCACCCCAGTGACAATCTGGAAAGTATGAATGTCGGTTTTGAATATTCGTTAAAAGAATTTCTATTTATACGAGGCGGTTACACCAATCTTTTCCTTGAAGATGGTGAAGAGACCATAGCAGTTGGCGGCGGAATTCACTACAGTATCCGAGGTTTTGCATCGTTACACTTCGACTATGCATATTCTGATTTTGGAATATTAAATAATGTTCACCGCTTTTCGATTGGTCTGTCTTTTTAACGACTATTTTTTATCAGCCTTCTTCTTTTTACTCTCGTTCCGTGGCTTTGCTACGGAACGTTTTCTTCTTTAGGAACTGTATTGTTATACTATATTTCCGCTACTGGGTACAAACCTGTAGCGAGATGAAATAACTGACCGCATGTTCTGTTAGAGGCTCTTTTCAGTTAAATGGCTGAATTTCATCAGATTCTATCTGCGACATTTGGGAAAGTTTTTATTAATATGGTTGGAGCTGTCTGTTAGTTGTATTTCCAAATCAATAAAAAAGGGCGCTGTAAAAGCGCCCTTTTTCGTCTTTCTGATAAACTCAGTATTTCTATTTAACGAGCGTCATAACCTTGCTCTTAACCACATGACCGGCTTTCAGCTGATAGATGTAGTTTCCGGTAGAAACATTCATACCAGCGTTGTTCTTGCCATTCCAGGTAATGGTGTAAGCACCAGCCTGTTTGTGCTCATTCACCAGTGAGGCAACTTCATGACCCAGCATATCATAGATCTTCAGGGTTACGTCTTTGGCAAGAGGCAACTCAAAGTTGATCTGGGTTGTCGGGTTAAAAGGATTCGGGAAGTTCTGCGACAGTTTGTAGTCTGCCGGTGTGATAACTTTCCAATCCTTAACAATAAAAGTTCCTCCGGTATATTCTGCAACCTGTAAAAAGGTGGTGCGGTCGGCAATATCTAAAAATCCAACGACAATTTCCGGGTTGCCATCACCATCTAAATCGTCGGCCGCATCTATAGCAAAAGCACCGGAAGACTTACCAAAATTGTCACCATTATAGGACAAACAGGATTTAACTTCCCATGATTCAGGAACTGTCGGATCGGTACCAACACAGCTGAATTCCATTGTATTGGCAGAATAATTTGAACCATAAAATTCATATTTTCCATCGCCATTAAAATCAGCGGCCGCGCACTGCCCGATACCGGCGCCTAACCACGGACCCCGAACCATTCCTACGTTATTTTCTGCTGTTGCATCAGCAATTACGCCATCAATGTTCAAGATTGTCGTATAATAATCTTCACCACCACCGGTATACATTGGTGAAATTACTTCATCCCGGCCATCACCGTCGAAATCCGCAATGGACGTACCACCATAGGCTACAGCATCATGCGATAACGGATCAGCAAGAATGTATACGAGCTTCTCATATGTATCGGCGCCCGTCACATCAACAATGAATAAACCGCCATTATCCCAGGCCGCAAATATGATTTCCAGCGTTCCATCGCCGTCCAGGTCTCCGTAATCGGCAAAATAAGGAGAACCTATAAATGCCTCAGTCGCCTGGTTCCAAGACGCTTCTACAGTAGTTGAGAAAAATCCGCTCTCAAAAGTGCCGTCGATGGAAATAATATAAAAACGATCACCAATCTCATTATTTGAACCGTTATTGGCTATCATCATTTCCATTGTCCCGTCGCCATCAATATCAATTGGAGCCTGAATTGCTTCAAATCTCCAGCGATCACCATTAAGAGCGTCTTCAATCATGGTTTTTCCATAGACAGTAAATCCATTATCGGTACTGCCGTCCCACTCATAAAAATTCAATCCGGCAGATCCGCTCACTCCATCACCGGCATTACCATCACATGCAAAAATGACCTCTCCGATTCCATCATTATCCATATCACCGGTAACCACATTGCGGTTTGAAGCATAATAACCGGATTTCAATGTATCGGATGACCATATCCACTCAAGCGTGTTATCGGCAACGGCTTCAAACCCGTGTATAAATCCACCACTACGATAGTCAGTTATAAACACCTCTTTTTTACCGTCCTGGTCTAAATCAGATCCGGCACAAAGTCCCCTGGTTTGATATAGATAAGCAGAACTATCCATTTCAGTAACCATTGTATATGGACCCTGTTCAAGCGGTTCGTGTTCAAAAATCCGTATTTTTGCCGGCTGACCGTCATCTTTATGGACGACAACAAAATCTTTCAGCCCGTCACTATCAAAATCACCAATAGCAACATGTTGAAAACGAACATTCGTATCCACACATACCGAGTGCAATTCCCAACTGGCCATATCTTTATAATCACCGCCAATATATTCCAGATCCGTAATCTCGCCATCATCGCCAGTCAGATAAAGATCCGGCTCACCGATGCTTCCCAGAAACATATCCTGATCACCTAATGCAGCGCCATTGATATCATCAATTGCTGTTAAGGAATCCAGAGCGCCCGCAACCTGGTCCAGACCAACAAACGTACCGGTATTGGTTATTGTATAAATGATACCACCGGTACATGAAGGGAGAATTAATTCTTTAAATCCATTAGCGTCCAGATCATAGGCACATAATGAACGTAGAGCAGCTCCATCGACTCCTGGTGTCATATCATTCCACCAGAGTTCCCGTGAATAGGTGTCTGCGGCATCTACCTGGATAACAATTAATCCATTGAAATCCCACTCAGTGCTAACCAATTCGGTCAGACCGTCGGCGTCAAAATCTCCGGCAACAAAGCCCCAGGGTGTATAATCGCCGGCATCGTCAAGGCGATCTTCAAATTCGACGATCCAGCTTGGAAACTCAAAGTCACTTGTAGTATCAAGGGAAACAATAAAAAAGTCATCATTGATGGTTTCACCGATAAACATCTCCTGGACACCATCGGCATCAAAATCAGCAATTTCAAGAACGGTGATCGATCCGCCGCCACCGGCGGCTTCGTTCACATTGTACATCGTCTGAAGTGTATAGGTGTCGCTGCCTTCAATACCGTCCCATTCAAAAATATGGATCCCAAATTGGGTTACTACATTCGATGTGGCTACACCGGCAACAATTTCTGCCAGACCATCGCCATCCAGGTCACCTTTTGCCAACACATAGCTATCGTTACATAACACCTCAGAAATGACGTAGGACCATACCTGAGTATAATCATTATTTCCGGAGCACTCATACAGATAGAGTGTTGCGCCAGCTTCATCACTACACGTTAAAATTTCCTTTAAGCCGTCTCCGTCCATATCTCCCATATATTTGACATCCCATAGTCCGGCTGTGGGATCGTCGTTGGTAGAATCCCAGACTTTGACATAAGCGTTCTCTCCGTTTTCCGCCGCAAAGACGGAAAGACTCAAGAACAGCGTCAGTACGAAAACCAACATTAACAATCTTTTCATAACATCCTCCTTATTGTTTGGTTAACCTTTATCAGCGATTGTTTAAGTCAATCACGGTAAATTGTTTCTATGTATCAACTGCTCAACATAATTTAAGATTAGAGTATCGAATATATCGGGAAAAGTCAAGTGTTTTAATTAAAAAACGCCGTTTTTCAGGCTTTTTTTTGCAGTTAGTTAGAAGTCTTAACAAATTTCTGTTCAATTGTGCAAAAACGGATTAACCTATCGATTAAAATCTTTTGATACATCAGGCATTCTGTTAATTTTAGCAAGGTTTTGAATTAATTAGAAAAGAGTAACAGTGAAAATATTCTTCAAATCCATCAGTTGTGTGAATTTTCTGTTACTGATAGCATCGTGCATATCCGGAGTACACTGCTCAAAACCGGAAAACTCTGAAATCCTTGCTTCAGTTAATTCCGACGTTATTTCCCTGAAAGATTTTGAAGAAAATTATTTCAACACCATTCTATACGGAAATACTCATGATTCTCCACAAAAACGCAAACAGCATCTGGATTTTCTAATTGACGCCTATATTCTGGCCCAGAATGGTTTTACAACAGGAAAAATAACCCAAAAGGACGTTGAAAAAGTCAGCCGGCGTACAACCCGTCGAAAAATCAAGGTGGAATTGTTCAAGCAGGAAGTCGAAATAAAAACTCCCGTTCCGGACGAATCCGATCTTAAAAAACTGTTTTCCTATACCAGTCAGAAGCTACATGTTCGTCACCTATTTGCCAAAACCCAAGCAGAAATTGATTCACTCTATGAATTACTGCAACTTGGCACTGATTTCGAGGAGATTGCTTATTCAACATTTAAAGATTCCACGCTTAAACCAAATGGCGGCGACCTCGGCTGGTGTTCATATGGCGACCTGGATCCATTTCTTGAAGACACCCTTTTTAAAATGAAACACGGTCGCTATTCGAAACCTGTCCAGTCCCGCTTCGGCTGGCATATCCTGAAGCTGGAAAACCGGGTCTATAATCCACTACTTACCCAATCGGATTTTGATCAGTCTCGGGAAAAGTTATCACATCAATTTAAAAAACAGGAACAGGATAAACTGTATTACTCATTTGTCAATAATTTTATGGGCGATAAAACTGCAGTAATCCACAATCCCCAGTGGAGCATTGTGATGCAGGAAATCCGAAAACAATATCCCCCCGATCAGCAAGTATCTCCAATGCTTATGCAATTACCATACAGCCCGGAAATAAATTCAGGTTCACCATCAATCCAGGATATTCTAGATGATCCAATCATCACTTTTCCCGATCACGAAATGACCGTAAATGAGTTTCTTGACTGGGTTACGGATCAACCGGTCAAGTCATTTTATGGTAGTTTGAAGATTATGACCGAACAAACAATTAAGGACTATTTTCTTGTCCGGGAAGGAATCCGCCGCAACCTGCATACCAAAGCATCGCTGGAAAACGCTGTTATTTTTGAAAAAAATATTTTTGCCGGTTTAAAATATCGTACCATGATGCTGTCCAGACACCTCATCGATCCTGACAGTCTTGATTCTGTCCTGGTTATAGCTGCTTATGACTCATTAAAAGAAAATCAATTTATTAAGAAAACAACTGTCAATTACTCTCAGATCGTTGTAAGTGACAGCACCACTGCAATGCTATGTCAAAAATGCCTCCAGGACAATATTCCTTTTGAACAGTTGATTCACGATTACGGTATTCCAAAAGTTGGGGTTCTGGAATCTGGAAGATTTACCCGTGAATATCAGGAAATATCTGGTCCTATTCGACAAGCAATTATCTTGTTGAAGGATGGTGAACATTCTGATTGGATAAAACTAAATAATCGCTATGTGATACTCTTTCGGCATAATGTAATTAGCACCTATCATCCTCTTCAGGAGGTTGAAAGTGATCTACGGACGACTCTTGCCCGGAACAGATCGCGATCAATCGTAGCAGACTCTCTGACTGTCTGGAGAAAAAAATCCAATATAGTCATTAATTATACCCTTTTAGATTCCTTATATATGAATTAAAACGCGCACCAAATAATCCCTAGTTCACTTTGTAACGTACCATTCTTTCCTTCATCTAATCTGTCAGAAAAAAGGATCTGTGCAATGTTCTTGAAAGACGAAGGCCGGAAATTTATTAAGGAACAACTGTCGGTAATGACCGATAAGGTAAAAATTATTCACTTCACTCAATCCATTGAATGCGGCTACTGCCGGGAGACCAGGCAACTGATGCTCGAAGAGTCCCTATGGGAGAAGAACTCGTTTTACTATCCGATAAACTGTCCCTGGAAATATACAATTTTCAAATCGACAAGGAAGAGGTCACTAAATATAAAATTGACAAAATTCCGGCCACAATTCTCGTTGCTGAGAACGGCTCAAATCCCGGTGTTCGTTTTTTTGGAATCCCATCAGGGTATGAATTTATGAGTGTTATTGAAGACATTATCGATATTTCCAATAATAACCATGGTTTTTCAGAAGCGATGTTTGCCGAAATTAAAAAAATCAGCCAGATGGTTCGTATTGAAGTTTTTGTGACTCCGACCTGCCCCTATTGTCCGGCGGCTGTCCCGGCAGCTACCGGGCTTGCACTTGCCAATAAAAACATTACCGGAGATATGGTAGAGGCCACAGAATTTCCCCATCTGGCCTAAAAATATCATGTCCACGGCGTTCCCAAATCCATCATTAACGAAACTGTATCTCTCGATGGGGCGGTTTCCGAGCAGATAAAATCAAAGAACTTATGCAATAAACATCTAACGCTTTTTTACAATTGAGACAAATTCAATGATGGTTTTTCCTATTCCTTTTGCTAAATTACAGCGCTTTGGAAACGAAACCTCAAACGACCGAAGAAGAACTCGTAGCAAGAGCCCAAAAGGGTGATCGCCAGGCATTATCTCAACTGGTAATAGACTATCGCAGCCGGATTTACCACCTGGGTCTGCGCCTGACCGGTAACGAGCAGGATGCCGAGGATATACTTCAGGAAGCGTTTCTGATCATGGTGAAAAAAATTCACCAGTTCAAAGGAAATTCTTCCTTTTACACCTGGTTATACCGCATTGCCGTCAATATCGGTTTACGGAAACTGAAATCAAAGCCCAACAAATACCAGCATGTATCCATTGACGATCCCGATATAGAGTACATCAGCTCTACCGAAACCGCCGAGTGGCCGACATTCGATTTCAATCAGGTCAGTAAAAAGCACTTTCGGAAAAAACTCGACCAGCTCGTCGAAAAACTGCCGGATATTTATCGTACGGTTTTCATTCTTCGCGATCTCCATGAACTTTCGACTGAAGACACCAGTAAAATTCTCCAGATCACACCATCAAACACTAAAATTCGTCTCATGCGTGCCCGTAACTTTCTGAAGGAAGAACTCGAAAAATTAGTGGACAAAGAAGGTTTGATATGAAAAACAGCACCGAACTCTATCAACAGATTTGTGAATACCTGGGCTGCGATCTCAATTCTGAACCATGTAAACAGATTCAGGATCATCTGGCCGAATGCCCCAATTGCGAGGTATATGTTGATAAGGTCAAGCAAACCGTCAACCTGTATAAGACTATCGATAATTGCGATGATATCCCTGAAGATGTTTGCACTAAACTATTCATCTCTCTGAATATCGACGACGTGAGCAAATCTGATAAAGAATCCGCGAAGTAGCTGTTATATTTCCCCGACCATGATTTCCAAAGCATCGGATATTGAAGACATCCTTACCGATTATCCCGAATTAATTCGCCCGCTCAAAGAATACGGGGTTGATCGAAGATTCCCTTTGGGACCTGTATCGTCTGCGGTGAACCGGTTTGGGGCACACTTGAAGATTTAGCCAAAACAAAAAATATCAACGATATTGACAAAATCATTGATGAAATGAACATCATTATCAAGAAAGGCAGACCATAGTTATGCAGATAAATCTTTACCGCGCCAAAGGGTCCACGTTCATCGCCAAGGGCGACTCCAATCACTGGGTTGTGCTGGACTCTGTGAAACAATTTGGCGGCAGTGAAGCCGCCTCAAAACCGATGGAAATGGTGCTGATGGCCCTGGGCGGGTGCTCCGCGCTGGACATTGAATCACTGATCAATAAAATGCGGACTCCGGCCGAGGAATTCGAGGTGGAAATTACAGCCGAACGCCAGGATGAGCACCCGAAAGTGTTTACAAAAATACACCTGACATTCATATTCAAAGGTCCAAATTTAAACAAAGCAAATATTGAAAAAGCCGTCAAACTGTCCCAGGAAAAATACTGCTCGGTTTCGGCTATGCTGAGTAAATCTGTCGATATTAGTTGCGAAATTAAATATATCGGCGAAGAAAAGTAATCACGCTTATTCCTCTTCCATTTTAAGCTGCATAATATCGTTGCGTTCTTTTTCGATTCGTTCGGGGTTTTTAGATTTTTTTCCCAATACAGCCAGCAGCTGCAACGCTTCATCATACAACTTTTGCTTCTTAAACACTTCCACCAGGGTAAATGTCGGAATCGGTATTTTCAGTTCAATTTTACCGTTACTGAGATCTTTTGATTGTACGGATATATTATTGGAACTACGAGTTTGATCGAGACTCGATTTCTGCGGGGATTCTATGACTGCTTCATCGGGGTTGTTTTTTTTTTCATCCGGTTCCTGAGTACCGGACAGCGGTTTTAATCCAATCTCCTTATGGATTTGCTCCAATTTTTTCTTTGAATCTATTTCGTCCTTTAACGGAACAGTCAATTTAATGTTCGGGATCTTTACCAAATCGTTTGGATTCGGCGGCGGCGCGGGTGCTTCGACTACCGGCAGCGACCAGTTCTCTTTCTGTACTTCTTCCAGTGGTTTTGATCGGAGTTTTGCAAACATATCACTTAATGCGGAAGAAGAATTTCCGGAGATTGACGCCTGCGCCGGCGCCGGCGGCTGAACAACTTTCTGCACCGGTTCAGGTTCGGTTTCAAAAACAGGTTCCTGATCCTCGGATATTTCCTCATCCAGTTGCGGTTCATCGTCTGGCTCAAATGCCGATACCGGTTCGTCTTCATCGTCAGGAATCATCGGCCCCAGATGTGCTTCTTCTTCACTTAAACTGACTTGAGGCAGAGCTTCATCGATAGGTTCAGGTTTTGGCTCCGGTTTTTTAAGCACCTCTGGTTTGACTGCTTTTTCGGGCTCCACGGGTTTTACTTCTGTCACAACACGTGAAATAGTCCTATGAACTTTGATTTCCGGCAACTGGATATTTTTTAACGATTCCCGGTCAGCATCCTCGGAAATCCGGTCGGCCTCGGTTCGGGCATTATCATCAAAGGGATTCAACTCGATAATTTTTTCGTAACAGGCTTTAACCGCCCCCGGACTTAATTGATTTTTCCCAATCTCTACAAGCAGATAATAGGCGTCCAGAAAGCCGTAATCCAGGTCAATTGTCTGTTTCAGATGTTCAATTGCGTCTGCTATTTCTCCGGATTTGATTTCTGCCAGGGCAATTAAATAATAGCCATATGGCGAACCGGGATCTTCCGTAATAATTTTCTGGCAGAGTGCAACCGCGTCGTCAACCAGATTATTTTGAAGATTCAGATCGGCCAGAATAGGGCCGAGTTTGGTTCCCTTATGAGACTCTATATATACTTCCAAATCGGATTTACTCTGCAAATCCATATATGACTCCTTTGATAAATAACATCATCTGGAAATTTATAATCAATTGCTGATAAAACAATCATTTTTCCATTATTTTATAAATCAATTACAGCAATCCCTTATCCGCAAAACTACTGTGTCGATTACCGGCGATAATGATATGATCAAGCACCGGTATGTTCATCATTTTTCCGCTTTCTGTCATCTGTTTAGTCAACTGGATGTCTTCCCGACTGGGTTCCGGGTTTCCGCTGGGATGATTGTGGACCAGGATTACGGCGGCGGCCATGCCCACGACCGCTTCCCGAAAAACCTCCCGGGGTGTCACTACCGATGCGTTCAGAATTCCTTCGGAAATGATCACATCTTTGAGCAGCCGGTTATTACTGGCCAGAAGCAGGACCATAAATATTTCTTTGTTCAGATCTCGAAGTTTCGGGATATAAAGTCTGGCCACTTCATCAGAGGACCGCAGAATTTTATCCGGAGACGCCGATTCCTCCATCTGTAATCGCCGGGCCAGCTGGATCGCTGCCGCAATGGTAACAGCTTTGGTATTACCTATTCCTTTGATACTCATCTGCAGAATATCTTTATAATCCAAACGGGCCAGCTGATTTAATCCGCCGGCTTTACTCATGAGTTCACGGGCCACATCCAGTGCTGAGTTGCTGCCGGATCCCGAACGAATCAGGATGGCCAGTAGTTCTACCTCGCTTAACTTCATCGGCCCATATTTCATCAGTCTTTCCCGTGGACGTTCAGACTCCGGCCAATCTGTGATCGGCATTTTGTAATATGAGTTGTCCTTGATCTGCATCTTCTGCTCTAGTTTAACTGACTGTCCAAAACAAATGTTACCGGTCCGTCATTGGTGAGTTTCACATCCATTATGGCTCCAAACCGACCGGTAGCCACCGGTACGGATTCCGTTCGGACCCGTTCAATGAAATAGTCGTATAGCGCTTCACCTTTGGCCGGTTCCGCGGCCCGGATAAAACTCGGACGGCGGCCTTTGCGCCAGTCACCACACAGGGTAAATTGCGATACTACCAGCAAACTGCCGCCAGTATCCTTCAGCGATAGATTCATTTTACCATCAGCGTCACTAAAAATTCGCAGATGGATTATTTTCGATACCAGGAACTCCGCGTCCGCTTTTTCATCATCTTGAAATACCCCCAGCAAGACAAGCAATCCATGATCAATTTCCCCAACGATCTTTTCATCAATGATAACCGAGGCGTTCCTGCTGCGCTGAATAACCGCGATCATGCTTCCACCCACACATTATCCTCACCCAGCTGTTTCAACAACGCAGAGATAAATTTTTTCCGTGGACTGACTTTCAGTTCACTGCGGACGACTTTGATCGCATCATCGGAATAAGCCATATGGATAATCAGGTTACAGTCGCCGGGATATTTTTCAGCCAATTCCCGGATTTCAGTCAACTTTCCTTCGTCGATAGTCAGATCTTTAAACCGGATGTGAACTTTCTTGGAGTTTTTATCCATATAACCCTCAAGAGGGCAGATTTCTTCAGCAATAATTTTTCCGGAATCACCCCCACGACTGCTCACTTTTCCATGCACAAACACCAGTTTTTCCATCTGAATATACTCACGGTACTTTTCATAAATATCAGCAAATGCCAGAACCTCAACCGTCCCGTTCAGACTTTCAAGTGTAATAAAAGCCATCTGCCGGTTTTTGCGGTCCAGCAGTTTCCGGATACCGGAGACCAACCCGCCGAGATGTATCGCTGCTTTATCAAGTTTATCCAGAGCTTCCGTAAAATCATAATTCGAAAAGGATTCAATTTCGGTTTTATACTGAAGCAGGGGATGACCGGTAAGATACATTCCAACCGCCTCTTTTTCCCTGGTCCAGCGCTCATTATCATCCCAACGGGGAATATCGGGAAGTTTGGGCTCCTGCATGACCGATTTCAGATTGCCGGCGCTTAAATCGAAAAGGCTAACCTGGTCGGCATTTTTTTCTTTTTGAAAACCCCGGGCATACTGGATCGCTGAATCAATTGCCTCGAACTGCTGGGAACGGCTGCCCTCCAGATCATCCGTCGCCCCGGCTGCCACGAGGCTCTCAAGGGCTTTGCGATTGACGCATTTCAAATCCAGAGCACTGACAAACTGGAACAATGTTTTGAATGGTCCATCGGTTTTGCGGACCGCGACAACACACTCCGCGGCCCGGCCACCGACATTTTTAATTGCATTCAATCCATACCGGATTCCGCCGTCTTCCGGGGTAAAATTAACTTCACTGGAATTGATGCTTGGCGGCAGAATGTCAGAGCCCATGCTGCGGACTTCGTTGGATAAAATGACAACCCGGTCGGTGTTGTTCATTTCGCTGGTCAGGTTGGCGGCCATAAATTCTGCCGGGAAATGGGTTTTCAAATATCCCACCCGGTACGCCAGTACCGCATACGCAGCGGAATGACTTTTATTAAAACCGTAGCTGGCGAATTTTTCAATTAACGCATAGATCTCTTCGGCCAGTGTAACGGAAATATTTTTTAATTTGGCCCCCTCAATGAATTCTTTTTTCAATTCATTCATGGTGGCTTTCTGCTTTTTTCCGATGGCCCGGCGCATCAGATCGGCTTTCGCCAGAGAAAGTCCGCCGATAGCGCTGCAAATCTGCATGACCTGTTCCTGATACACAATAATGCCGTAGGTATCTTTCAGGATCGGTTCGAGGTTCGGATGGAGATAGGTACTTTTTGCCCGCCCCTGTTTACGGGCGATAAAATCGCCAATCATATCCATTGGGCCCGGACGATACAGGGCATTCATGGCAATCAGGTCTTCAATCCCTGAGGGCTCCAATTTTTTTAAATAGTCGCGCATACCGGCGGATTCAAACTGAAAAATCCCGATTGTCCGGCCTTCACCGAAAAGAGCCAACGTTTCGGAATCATCTTCGGAAATCTCTTCAAGGTTCAGATCAATACCCCGTGTCCGAAGTGCGGACAAAGTATTGTCAATAACTGTCAGATTCCGCAGCCCCAGAAAATCGACCTTCAGCAAACCGATTTTATCGATACTTTTCATATCGTACTGCGTCGTGATATCGCCATTGGATGACTGATACAGCGGTACGTAATCGGTCAAATCACCGGGAGCGATTACCACACCGGCAGCGTGAGTGGAAGAGTGCCGGTTCATGCCTTCCAGCACAAGGGAAATATCAAACAGCTTTTTATGCTCATCATCGAGTGTTGAGGCCTCTTTCAATTCCCGGCTCTGTTCCAGGGATTCCTTCAGGTGAATGTTGGGACCTTCGGGAACCAATTTTGCAATACGATCAACTTCCGGCAGCGGCATACTCATGACCCGCCCGACATCACGAATCACCAGCCGGGCTTTCATTTTGCCAAACGTAATGATCTGCGTGACACTGCCCGCGCCGTATTTATCTTTGATATAATCAATCACCCGGTTGCGTTTTTCATCACAAAAATCGATGTCAATATCCGGCATGGAAATCCGGTCGGGATTCAGGAACCGCTCAAAAATCAACGTATACTTCAAGGGATCAATGTCCGTAATTTCAAGTGCGTAGGCAACGATACTGCCGGCGGCAGAGCCACGGCCAGGCCCCACGGGAATATCATTGTCTTTTGCAAAGTGAACAAAGTCCTGAACAATCAGGAAATAGCCGGCAAATCCCATATTTTCAATGACGCCCAGTTCATAGTCCGCCCGCTGGTTTATTTCCGGAGTAATCTCAGCATAGCGTTTTTGCAGCCCCCCGTAAACCAATTCTTTTAAATACTCGTCGGCCGTTTCATTCCGCTTTTCCTCGGGCAGCGGAAAATTGGGTAAAAAATTCTTTCCGATATCCAGTTTAACATTACACTGTTCCGCAATTTTTACAGTGTTTTCAATGACCTCCGTATCGCCTGGGAACAGGGCACACATCTCATCATAGGATTTCAGCCAGTAGTCATGGGGTTCATAGCGCAGGCGGTCCGGATCGCTCAGCTCCTTGCCCAGCCCCAGGCAAAAATGAACATCGTGGGCCTCCCAGTGCTCGGCGCGGGCATAGTGCGAATCATTTGTAGCGACCCGTGGTAAACCGGTTTCCTCGGCCAGTTTTTTGGAGATGGAATACCAGCGCTCCTCCTCTTTTAATGAGTGATTCTGAACTTCGAGATAAAACCGGTCTTTGAATATTTCCCCATAGTCCAGAGCCGTCTCTTTCGCCCTGTCCAAGTCTCCTTTTAACGCCAGCCGTTGAATCTTGCCCTGAATACAGGCCGAAGTCGCAATCAGTCCTTCATTATATTTTATCAGCAGTTCCCGGTCCACCCGTGGCCGGTAGTAAAATCCTTCGAGGTAACCCTGACTGGCCAACTTTATTAAATTTTTATAACCCTGATTGTTCTGGGCCAGCAGAACAAGATGATGGTACCCGACACCACCCTGGCTTTTGGGTTTTTTATTAAAACGACTTTTCTCGGCGACATAGACTTCACAGCCAATGATCGGTTTAATACCATATTTTTTGGCTGCCGTGTAAAAAGGGACAACGCTGAACATATTGCCATGCTCGGTCAGAGCCACTGCCGACATTCCGAGTTCTTTAATCCTGGTCAGCAGTCCCTCAATCGTCTGGGCACCGTCCAGCAGACTGTAGTCAGAGTGATTGTGGAGATGAACAAACATTGCCATTTAATACTTTCCTAAAAATATCGCCAGTAATCCAAGAAAAATATCCGCCTTTAATAACGACGATAAGCGACCGCAATTTTCAGCTGTACTGTCCTGACTG
>Ga0180007_10004590_pt1 | contig 14525 bp, 11 predicted proteins | sample MM_PC_MetaG_FD_121122 | JGI IMG/M metagenome (GOLD analysis project Ga0180007, IMG submission 121122) | Groundwater microbial communities from the Aspo Hard Rock Laboratory (HRL) deep subsurface site, Sweden - MM_PC_MetaG | ecosystem: Environmental > Aquatic > Deep subsurface > Groundwater... | reverse complement strand
GGTCTGCGGGTCGATGCCCGTCCCAGCGATGGGGTCATATGGGTTGAGCAGCAGGATCAGGATGATGCCGTTATCACCCAGGTTGTTGGTCTCGATGATCCCGTAGAGGGTATCGCCCTCCTGGACTATGTAATCGAATGGCGCCGATGGGGTCGGTGTCGGCGTATCTGTCGGCGTGGGGGTGATCGTGGGCGTCTCGGAGGGGGGCGATGTACGGGTAGGGCTCGGAGTGATGGTCGGGGTGGGTGTGTCAGTGGCAAACAGGGCGATCCCACCGCCTCCAGAGAGACTCGTGACTACGATGATGATTCCGATTACCACCAGGATGATCGCAACCCCGGCAATGATGTAAGGGATCAACCTCTGGCGTTTTTTAAACGAATCGATAGTATTTGTGATTGTCATCGTCATATCCGTCCTCTAGGCAGGGCAAAGGTGGAAACCTTTGCTTTTTCTGAGTACTGCATATATATGAACCCACTTTACCGTTTGTTCCTTGTTATCTGATCGATTAAGTTCTGAATTTTACGCAAGGAGCAGTAATATTCTACCTGAACTTCATTGATTTTGGGAATATCCTTTTTAATGTTATGATTTCACGAAAACTGGGGGAGAATGGTGCTAAATCTATGCAATCGAGCCGTAACACCAGAGGGTATTGGGATGAGTAGCAGAAACGAATAAGAGCAGAGGGCTTTTCAGGCTCTGCTCTTTTTCCATCCAGAGATGGGAATTATTTCAAATGTCCCTTAAGGAATTGGCCGGTGTAGGACTTGGGCATTGCGGCGATCATCTCCGGGGTGCCCTCACCGAGAAGTTCTCCACCACGGTCGCCGCCCTCGGGTCCGAGGTCGATGACCCAGTCCGCAATCTTGATGATTTCCAGGTTGTGTTCGATGATCAGGACACTGTTGCCGGCATCCACCAGGCGCTGGAGCACCTCGATGAGCTTATGGACATCCGCAGCGTGCAGCCCGACCGAAGGTTCATCAAGCACATACAGTGTTCGGCCGGTGGCCCGGCGTGAGAGTTCTTTCGCCAGCTTGACCCGCTGCGCTTCACCCCCGGAGAGGGTGGTGGCGGGTTGTCCGATCCGGATGTACCCCAGTCCGACTTCCTTGAGCAATGTCAGCTTGTTCATCATCGATGGGAAGGCCGAAAACTGCTCCAGGGTCTGGTCGACCGTCATCTTTAGGATATCGGCAATATTGTGCCCTTTGAACCTGACCTGCAGAGTCTCGCGGTTGAAGCGCGACCCGTGGCATACATCGCAAGGGATGTAGATGTCGGGCAGGAACTGCATCTCGATGCGCAACTCGCCCTGGCCCTGGCAGGCTTCGCAACGCCCCCCGTGGACGTTGAAAGAGAAGCGCCCGGGTTTGTACCCGCGCACCTTGCTTTCGGGCAGTTCAGCGAACAACTTGCGGATCTCATCGAACAGGCTGGTGTAGGTACCGGGGTTGGAACGCGGCGTCCGCCCGATCGGTGACTGGTCGATGTTGATGATTTTATCCAGGTGCTCGACCCCGTCTATCTGATCGTGATCACCGGGTTGGGTGCGAGCGCCATGCAGGCGTGCAGCCAGGGCGTTGTAGAGGATATCGCTCATCAATGTAGACTTACCGGAGCCGCTCACCCCGGTGATGCAGACCAGCTTGCCGAGCGGGACTTTGATATCGATGTTCTTAAGATTGTTCGCCCGCGCGCCGATGATGGTAAGATGCTTCCCATTGCCCGTCCGGCGTTTCTTCGGCATTGGGATCTGCTTTCGGCCGGAGAGGTAGGCGCCAGTCAACGACTTGGGGTGGGTCAGGATGTCTTGGGGGGTGCCCTCGGCGACGATCTTGCCGCCGCGCTCTCCGGCGCCTGGGCCAAGGTCGATGATCCAGTCTGCGCTCATGATTGTCTCGTTGTCGTGTTCGACAACCAGGACGGTGTTGCCCAGGTCGCGCAGACCTTTCAGCGTGTTGAGCAGGCGGGTGTTATCGCGTGGGTGCAGACCGATGGAAGGTTCATCGAGTACATACAGAACCCCGACCAGCCGCGAGCCGACCTGGGTCGCAAGACGGATGCGCTGGGCCTCCCCGCCCGAGAGACTCCCTGCAGTGCGGTGCAAGGTGAGATATTCCAGGCCTACGTCCACCAGGAAACCGAGGCGGGAACAGATCTCTTTCAGGATCCGCTCGGCGATCGCCTGCTGGCGGGAGTTCAGGGGGGTCTGTGTGCTGGAGAGCTTTTCCACCCATGCGAGACTGGTGCTGATCGGCCAGGATGTGGCTTCGATGATATTCTTGTCGTCCACAGTCACGGCGATGGCTTCCGGCCGCAGGCGTTTCCCCTCGCAGGTCGGGCAGGGCTGGTTGCTCATGAATTCGGAGATCTTATCGCGGATGTAATCGGAGTTGGTCTCGCGATAACGCCGTTCGAGGTTGGTGATGACACCTTCGAACTCCCGGTCGAAGACATACTCACGGCCGTTGGAGTTGCGGTAGCGCATCTCGATTTTCTTGCCTCGCGTCCCGTATAGGATGATGTCCAGTTGTTCGGGAGTCAATTCGCGGACCGGTGCTTTGAGACTGATTTTGTAATGGTTGGCTGCGCCTTCGAGGCTCTGCCAATACCAGCCGCCTTCATCGCGTGGCCCGTTCCATTCCATTGCTGCAATGGCGCCGTTATTCAGAGGACGGTCCCTGTCCGGGAGGATCCGCTCCGGGTCGATCTCCAGTTTGGAGCCCAACCCTTGACAGTCGGGGCAGGCGCCGTGAGGTGTATTGAAAGAGAATGTGCGCGGTTCGATCTCCGGGATGCTGACTCCGTGTTCCGGGCAGGCGAGGTGTTCGGAGAAGTGCAGGTCTCGTTCCTGCTTGTCTTGCTCCCCGGCCAGGACCTGGATGGTCACATAGCCATCGCCGAATTTAAGCGCAGTTTCGACCGAGTCTGTCAAGCGGGTCATGTTGGCTTTGCGTTCTTCAACGGACCCGGGATTGGATATCACTAACCGGTCCACCACCGCTTCGATAGTATGGATCTTGTAGCGGTCCAGGGTGATCTCGTCATCCAGACTGTGGATTGTACCGTCGACGCGGGTGCGCACGAAACCCGCTTTACGAATCTCTTCAAAGACTGCTTGGTAGGTCCCCTTCCGGCCACGCACCACCGGCGCCAGTACCAATGTGCGCGTCCCTTCCGGAAGGGTCTGGATCGCATCGACAATCTCCTGAGCGGACTGCTTGACCACTTCGCGGCCACACACCGGGCAATGGGGGATGCCGATGCGGGCGAAAAGCAGGCGCAGGTAATCATAGATTTCAGTCACCGTACCGACCGTCGAGCGCGGGTTGTGGGACGTGCCTTTCTGGTCGATGGATACGGCTGGCGACAGGCCTTCTATATAATCGATATCCGGTTTGCTCATCTGGCCGAGGAACTGTCGGGCGTAGGCCGAGAGTGATTCGACATAGCGGCGCTGACCTTCGGCAAAGATCGTGTCAAACGCCAGCGACGATTTTCCGGATCCTGAGAGGCCGGTGATGACGACAAGTTTGTCACGCGGAATCTCAACGGTAATGTTTTTTAGGTTGTGCTCTCGAGCGCCAACCACGCGGATATTGTTGGGTGACATGCTGGGTCTCTTTCTCGAACGATAAGATTATAGCACAAATGTTTTATTTATCCAATATTTTAACGCAATCACGCATTATACCAGTCAGCCCCGGCGGGATTCCGGTCGGGGATGGGCAAGGCTGGCGAGAACTTTGGTCAGCCAGTTGATCGAGATCATTACGACCCAAATCGGCAAAGGACGGCTGTGTAAGCGGATACCGATCCTTTCTTATGCTTCGCCGACGAAATTTATCTCAAAAACTCATCCAGTAGTTGCTTGATGGAAACCCTGCTTTATGCTAGACTTTATTAACGCTCATTCGAGGGATGACCCATGCCCGGAAAAATCTTGATAGTTGATGACGATGTTGACACGCTGAAGCTGGTTGGTCTGATGCTTCAGAAACAGGGCTTCCAAATTCTTGCGGCGAATAACGGCGTCCAGGGACTGGAACAGGCCCTGGCTGAGATTCCGGACTTGATCCTGCTGGATATTATGATGCCGGAGATGGATGGTTATGAGGTCGCCCGCCGGTTGCGTGAAAACCCGGATACGGCCTCGATCCCGATCCTGATGTTCACCGCCAAGACCCAGCTCGATGATAAGGTAACCGGTTTCGAGGCCGGTGCCGATGATTACCTGACCAAACCTACCCATCCATCGGAGTTGATCGCCCATGTCAAGGCGCTCCTGGCCCGGTCGACGAAAGGCCGCGCTTCTGCGGCACCGGTCAAAAAAGAAGAACGCGCCTTTGTGACAGGTATCATCGCGCCGCGCGGCGGCCTTGGGGTCACGACTGTCGCTGCCAACCTGGGCAGCAGCCTGCTTAAAAACTCCCGCCAGGATGTCATTGTGACCGAATTGCGCCCGGGCATGGGTACGCTGGGACTTGACATGGGTGATCCCGATCCGACAACCCTGGCCACGCTCCTGAAGACCAATCAAGCCGATCTGTCCCGGCAGAAAGTCAAGGACAGTCTTGCAGTCCATTCATCCGGCGTGCACTTCCTGTATGGAACCATCCGGACGACAGATGCTGCCCTGCTGGATTCCAGCGAGCAGGTGGATGCGCTCATCAACCGGCTGACCTACCTGGCTGCTTACCTTGTGCTCGATCTGGGCAGCGGATTGACCTCCCTGAACCAGAAATTGGTCAAAGGGTGCCATGCTGTGGTGGTCGTCACGGAACCTGTCCCGAACTCTTTGACCCATGCGAAGGTGCTCATCCAGGATTTGTTCACCCTCGGTGTGGATAAGAAACACATCCTTTCCGTACTCGTCAACCGGATCCGCTCGGACACCCAGATGAACTGGAACCAAGCCCAGGAACACCTGGGCAGCCCCGTGACCGTGGCGGTCACACCTGCTCCCGAACTGCTCCACATGGCTACCCGGATGAAGTCCACCGCGGTCGATTACCAAGCGGATTCATTGACTGCCCAGCAATTCGATACTCTCGCAAAGAATATCCTGGAATTGAAGAAGAAAATGGGATGAGTTCCCCCTCCGCCATCCACCAGGATCCGATCCGATTTGCGGCGGAGTTAATTCGTAAGGCCAAACGGACTGTTGTCCTGACAGGTGCGGGGATATCGACACCATCCGGGATCCCGGACTTCCGTTCCGAGGACAGCGGTCTCTGGACCAAGGTCGATCCGGAAGTCGCATCTTTGAATGCCTTCCGTTATCACCCTGAAAAATTCTATCAGTGGATCCGGCCGCTTGCCGGGCATATCTTCGCAGCCCAGCCGAACCCTGCCCACCTGGCCCTGGCTCGCCTGGAAAATGCCGGCTACATCCAGACGGTTATCACCCAAAATATTGACCTTTTGCATCAGAAAGCCGGCTCGAGGAATGTGCTCGAGACCCACGGCTCGCTCAAGACTTTCACCTGCACAGCCTGTTTCAGGAAATTTAACGGAACTCCCTTCATCGAGCCTTTTATCCGCGATGGGGCGATCCCGCACTGTACTTCATGTGAGGTGATCCTTAAGCCGGATGTGATCCTGTTCGGTGAGCAGCTTCCCGTCCAGACCTGGAACGATGCCCTGTCCGCATCCCGGACCTGTGACCTGATGTTCGTCGCCGGTTCCTCGCTGGAGGTCCTGCCGGTCGCCGGATTGCCGTTGCAAGCCCTGGACCGCGGCGCCCACCTGATCATCGTCAACCATTATCCGACCTATCTCGGAGTCCGGGCGGATATTGTCATCCTGGATGATGTCGCTACGGTAATCCCTGCAATTTCGGAGGTAGTCCTCGATGCCTGAACTCGAAAAACAACTGGATGTCTACAAGCGGATGATCGACATCGCCCGTGACCTGGCATCCACCCTGGACTTGGACATCCTGCTCGATCGGATCGCCCAGGCCGCAGCTGATATCACCGAAGCCGAGGCAGCCTCGATCATCCTCTACGATGACGCAGCCCGGGAACTTTACTTCCAGGTTGCGACCAACATCGACGAGCCGACACTGCGCGGCCTGGCTGTGCCTCTGGAGGGGAGTATCGCCGGCTGGATAGTCGTCAACCGGAAACCGGTCAGGATCCGCGATGTCCATAACGACCCGCGCCATTTCGCAACCATCGAGGAGACGACCCGCTATAAGACCCAATCGTTGCTCGGCGTGCCGTTGATCACGAAAGATAAGGTGATTGGCGTGTTGGAGGTGTTGAACAAGAACACCGGCGAGTTCAATGACATTGATGAGAACCTGCTCTCGGTTCTGGGAGCGCAGGCAGCCGTGGCCATCGAGAACGCGCGACTGTTCCAACAATCCGACTTGATCGCCGAGTTCGTCCACGAATTGCGGACTCCGCTGGCATCGATCGGTACATCGACATATCTGTTGTTACGACCGGAGATTTCCCTAGAACAACGCGAGCAGATGATCCGCAACATTTATAGTGAGACCCTGCGCCTGAATACGCTTGCATCCTCATTCCTTGACCTGGCCCGGCTGGAATCGGGGCGGGTCCAGTTCCGGATCGAAAAAGTGGATCTCAAACCGCTGCTGATAGAATGCCAGCAGGTGATGCAGAGCAAGGCGGACGAGAGCCTTGTCTCCATCGCCCTGGATGTGGCAGACAGCTTTTCGCAAGTTCCGGTCGACCGCGAGAAAATGAGGCAGGTAGTGCTGAACCTGCTGAGTAACGCGATCAAATACAATGTCACCAATGGGAAAGTGATTATCTCCGCCCGGAAGAACAAAAAAGAGTGGACCCTGGCGGTCAAGGATACCGGCCTGGGGATCCCTGCGGATGCGATGCCCAACCTGTTCCAGAAGTTCTTCCGCGTCCGCGGTACGGAAAAAAGCATTCCTGGCACCGGTCTGGGGTTATCCATCTGCAAGCAGATCGTCTCAGGCCATGGCGGCAGTATCGAGGTTCAATCCAAAGTGGGGGAGGGGACGACCTTCACCCTGCACATGCCAATCACATAACAGAAGGAACGCGGGTCACGAGCAGCCCCGGGGGTCTTAGCGCGCCCCGCGGCGGCCGAATTGTCTTTCGAGCATGTCTACGGAGAGGTGGATCATCGTCGGCCGCCCGTGCGGGCAAGTGCGCGGGGAAGCGCAGTTTTCCAGGTCCGTCAAGAGGGCGCGTTGCTCGTCTGGTGAGAGAACCTGTCCCGCTTTGACAGCCATCCGTTTGCACACCCGCGCGGCGATACGGACTTCGACCTCGGCTTGCAACGGGCTTTCATCCTCTTCGAAGTCTTCGACCACGGCGCGCAGTGCCGCCGCTGGATCACCGCTTCCGAACAGGCTGGGCATCGCCCGGACCTGGAAGGCATTTGGCCCGAAGGGTTCGATCTCGAAGCCGAAATGGGCCAGTACGGGGAGATGTTCGCCGAGCAGCGTCACCTGCGGCGGCGGCAATTGTACGACCACTGGAGTCAGCAACGCCTGCGATGGCAGATTCTTCTGTGCTTGCTGGGCGATCAATTTCTCGAACAGGACCCGCTCATGGGCTGCATGTTGGTCGATGAGATACAATCCATCCGGCCCTTCTGCGATCAGATAGGTTGCTCCGATCTGCCCGACCAGCCTTAGTAGAGGAATGGTGGGGAAGGCAGGAAAATGCGCAGGGTTTTCTACGGGCGCCTCGCCGGGAAGCGGACGATCTGTGCCTGTCTGGGTGTCTGCCTGGGCTGCCATGCTCCAGTCGAGACCGCCCGGTCCGGACTGCTGCTGATACTGGCCCCACAGGGTCACCGGGGAAACAGTGGGCACCGGCGAGTAGGCGAGCATTGTCCTGCGAACGGCTCGCTGGACGAAGCTGAACACCCGGTCCGGGGTGCGGAAACGGATCTCTGCCTTGGCCGGGTGGACATTCACATCTACATCGCCGGGTTCGATTTCCAGGAAGATGGCTGCCAGAGGATAGCGACCGACCATTAATAAGGTGTGATACGCCTGGAGCAGCGCGGCAGTCAGGGCGGCGTTTTGAATCCAGCGCCCGTTGACGAAGAAAGTAATCTCCCTGCGGTTCGAGCGGGTGTACGTTGTCGGGCTGATAAACCCGGACAGGGCGCTCCCTTCCTCAGCGGCTTGGATCTCGAGCATCTGCTTGGTGAGCTCCACACCATACAGTGAGGCCAGGATCGCGCGCCGGTCGCCGTCTCCACTGGTCTGCAAGGTAGTGGAATTGCCATCGATCAGTTTGAACCGCACCTGTGGGTAGGCAAGCGCATAGCGGGTGAGCAGCGCGTCGATTGCCCGCCGTTCGGTGACATCCTGTTTGAGGAATTTGAGCCGGGCGGGGACGTTGTAGAAAAGATTCTCCACCCGCACCATTGTACCGACCGGCGCGCCGACAGGCTCTGCTTTCGAGATGGTGCCCCCTTCGACCCGCAACCGGGTTGCGGTGGCTGACTCCGCCCGGCGGGAGATGATCGTCAGCCGGGAGACCGATCCGATGGACGCAAGTGCTTCGCCGCGGAATCCGAGCGTGGCAATGCGGAACAGGTCAGCAGCGTTGACCAACTTCGAGGTCGCGTGCCGGGTGACTGCCAGGGGGAGTTCCTCGGTGGAGATGCCATGGCCGTCATCGATGACTTCGATGGCTGTGCGCCCGGCTTGCTCAATCGTAATGCTGACCGACTGCGTGCCGGCATCGAGGGCGTTCTCCACCAGTTCCTTGACTACGGATGCCGGTCGTTCCACGACTTCGCCGGCCGCGATCTGGGAGGCAATTTCTGGAGGCAGGATACGGATGGTCATGGGACAATTATAGCCTCGAAATTCGGTCCCTAATTCCACCTCAATCACCCTTATAATAAGCGCCATGCGTTTTTCAACCCTGTTCTTCGACCTGGATGACACCCTCTACCCGCCCGAAAGCGGTCTGTGGGCGCAGATCAGGCAGCGGATCAACCTATTCATGCACGACCGCATGGGTTTGCAATGGGACGAGATCGATGAGTTGCGCGAACGCCTTTTCAAAGAATACGGCACAACCCTGCGCGGTCTGCAGACCCTTTATTCCCTGGATATGGACGAGTACCTAGCCTACGTCCACGCTGTCCCCCTCGCTGGCGTGCTTCACCCGGACCCGGAATTGCGGGCGATGTTGGCCGGCCTCCCTGGGCGGAAGTTCATCTTTACCAACGCCGATGCAGCCCATGCAGGCCGCGTCCTGGCCGCGATGCGGTTGGAGGACATCTTCGAACAGACGATAGACATCAATGCGATCGCCCCGTATTGCAAGCCAATGCCTGAGGCTTTCTCCATTGCCACAGAGATCGCCGGTTCGCCGGAACCGGGATCCTGCCTGCTGATCGAGGACCAGGCCCGGATCACCCGGGTGGCGCGTCAACTCGGTTGGACGACCATCCTGGCTTGGCGGAACGGTGCGGACCCGGATGCCGATGCAACCCTGCCCCGGTTGATCGACCTGCCCGAACTGATCGAAACGCTCTGACTCTTACATTCTTTTTACATAAAATTGCTACAATTTCATGTTTGCTTAAGGCAGATATGCTAAGATACCTGAATACTCTGCAAGGAGAACTTTTATGAAGAAAAATCCGCTCCGCACGATCCTGATCCTGTTCGTCGTTGCCATCCTGGTCGTCTGTGGTTTTGGCGGTGGTTTCGTTACCGGACAGATGGTCCCATTGGAGATATTTGATCTCCTGACCGAAACGCCCACCCCGACTCCTCCGCCGTTGCCGACGAGCGTCCCCGGCACTCCTCCGCCTGACGCGGACGCTTTGCTGACGCCGTTTTGGGAAGCCTGGCAAATTGTCCATGATAACTATGTCGACCAGCCGATCGATGACGCATTACTCATCCAGGGCGCTATCCGCGGGATGGTGGATGCTCTGGGCGATGATTATTCGTTCTATATGGATCCCCAGCAGTATGAAGATGAACTGGCTTTCATGCAGGGTGAATACGAAGGCATCGGCGCCTGGGTGGACACTACCGGAGATTTCCTGACCGTTACCAGCCCCATCCCGGGTTCTCCAGCGGAACAGGCCGGGTTACGCCCCGGTGACCAGATCATCGCCGTAGATGGTGATGATGTCACCGGCGTGGATCCTGAAACCGTCCGCCAGCGGGTCCTCGGTCCGGAAGGGACGGCCGTCCACCTGACCATCGAGAGGGAGGGGGAAGAGGAACCCCTTGAGTTCGATATCGTCCGGGCGCGGATCGTCATCCCCAGTGTAGAGAGCGAGATGCTGGAGAATAATATCGGTTATATCCGGCTCTCCATCTTCGGGGAGAACACGGCGATAGATTTCCACACCCAGCTTCAAGAGTTGATTGCCCAGAACCCAAGCGGAATCATCCTTGACCTGCGCTACAATGGCGGTGGTTACCTGAGTGCGGCGGTCAGCGTGACCTCCGAGTTTCTCTCAGAGGGTGTTGCCTTATATGAAGAGTATGGCGATGGTTCGCGGGACCCCCACCCTGTTACCCCCGGTGGAGTGGCACTAGATATCCCGGTCGTCGTCCTGGTGAATGAAGGTACCGCCTCAGCAGCCGAGATCGTCGCCGGCGCGATCCAAGACTACGAACGCGGCACGCTCCTCGGCGTGACCACCTTTGGTAAGGGTTCGGTCCAGACCTGGGTGCCGCTCTCCGGGTTCCAGGGCGCGGTGCGAGTCACGATCGCACGCTGGCTGACCCCGAACGGGCATCTCATCCATGGCCAGGGGTTGACCCCGGATGTCATTGTCGAAATGACCCCGGAAGACTACGACAACGATGTCGACCCGCAATTGGACGCGGCGATCAACCTGTTGCTCAATCCCTGAGTGGAAGGGGCATACACCGATATTTTGGCTTGTGCGTATACATGTTTAGAGGTGAATGATGTTCCTTACTTTTGATTACCTGATCTATATGGTCCCGGCCATCATCCTGATGGCGATTACATCCTGGTACGTGAAGGCTGCCTATAACAAGTGGAGCCGCGTTCAGGCCAGTAGCCGGATGACCGGTTATCAGGCTGCCCAGCGGCTGGTCGCTGCTGCCGGATTGTACGATGTCCAGATCAAGGGCATCGCCGGTAACCTTTCTGACCGCTATGATCCGCGCGACAACACCCTGTACCTGTCACGCGGCGTTGCCGATAGCCCCTCGGTGGCCGCGCTGGCGGTTGCCGCCCATGAACTTGGTCATGCCCAGCAAGACCGGGAGGGCTATCTCCTCTTGCGCCTTCGTTCGGCATTGGTCCCGATGGTGAATATCGGCTCGACCATGGGATGGGTATTCATTGTCCTCGGTATGCTCTTGCGCTGGGCTGACCTGGCCTGGCTGGGTGTTTTTGCCTTCGCGGGAGGCACGGTGTTTGCCCTGGCGACCTTACCGGTCGAGTTTAACGCCTCGGCGCGCGCCCGCCAACTGCTCGGCGATGCGGGGATCATCCGCGGCGAGGAAGAACAACGCGGTGTCCGCAATGTGCTCAACGCTGCTGCGCTGACCTATGTCGCCGGCTTGGTTACGGCGGTGTTGCAGTTGCTTTACTATGTCACCCTGGCAGGCGGTATCGGCCGCCGGCGCAGTTGACCCGACCCTACGGCGGCAGGGAGTTCTCTGCCGCCATTTTATTTCCGCTAACTATTGATCGCGATACCTCTCCGGCAGTATTCTGAACCGGGAAGCGCTTTGGTATAATCTCAAAAATGCGCAAAATCTTTATTGCACTGGTCGTGCTGATTGCCATAGCTTTCCTCTATTTCAGCTTCTCGGAGTTGGAAAATGTAGCTGAGACGCTGAAACGCGGGGATATCCGTTTCCTCGGCCTGGCGTTCATCCTTGCATTGGTCTGGCTTTATAACATGGCAGTCACCCTGCGAGCCACGTACAGACTGGTGGGGTTGGAGGAAAGCATCCGCCACCTGGTGGTGGTGGTTGCCGCGGCAAACTTTGTCAATGTTGTTGCGCCCAGCGCTGGAATCGGTGGAATAGCGATCTTCCTGGACGCAGCCAAGCAGAGAGACCATTCGACGGGCCGGGTGACGGTTGCCGGTGCGTTGTTCATCCTGCTCGATTATGCTGCGTTCATCTGCATCCTTGCCCTCGGCTGGGTGGTATTGCTCCGCCGGAACAATCTCACGGTGGGGGAGATCACTGCCTCGATCATCCTTTTAGTGATTGCCTGCACGATGGCTTTTTTCATCTACCTTGGCTATCTCTCCGCTGACAGGATGGGCCGGGCCCTGGCCTGGTCGGCGCGGCTGATCAACGCAATCCTGCGTCCCTTCATTCACCGGGAACATATCCAGGTCCATCGCGCCCACCACTTTGCGGAGGAATTTTCAGAAGGGCTCAGCTCCATCAAGGGAAGGACCCACCAACTCGTCTGGCCTTTCTTGTTTTCCCTGAACAACAAGCTCTTGCTGATTTGCATCCTGGCTTTGTCTTTCCTGTCTTTTCATACACCGTTTACGATCGGCACGCTGGTCGGCGGGTTCAGCATGGGTTACCTGTTCGTGATCGTAGCTCCCACGCCATCCGGGCTTGGTTTTGTCGAGGGGGCATTACCGGTGGCACTCCGGTCGCTTCGGGTCCCGTGGGAGGCGGCCGTGCTGGTGACTTTGGCTTACCGGGCTGCCACCTTCTGGTTCCCGCTCGGCGTCGGAGCGCTGGCCTTCCGCTTTTTGCAGCGGGTACCGAAAGAGTAACTGCCGATCCGGAGCATGGCGGTGAAACCCTGATGGGAGCTGAAAAATACCGAATGCGGATGAAGACTATCATTTCGTTCGTCACTTTGTTCATCCTCGGGGCAGCTGTCTTCTTCCTGCCGATTCGGGAAAGCGACACCCTGCGGTTGCGATATATCCTCGGGCTTTGGTTTTTTGCTGAAGCCGCTTACCTGATGGTGCCGGGAGACAGGATCGCCACGCCGCTCTACCAATTGGTTGGAAGGTTCCATTCGTGGCGTGATCGGGTAGTCGCTGCTGCTGCCCTGGGAGCATACTTCGTCCTGTTATTTTTTGCTGTATATTTGATGATGAACCTTGTCTTCATCTTGGAGGTCAAGGTTGCCCTGGCAATCGGGATTGTCCTGATCACCTGGCTGGTGTATTACGGGATCTGCTTCTTATTTGGATCCGACGAACTTCGTGTAGCTGTGATCCCCAGGTTTGTGCGTCGCGGAATTGGCCAAGATCGAGAATAGATCCTGACCGGCAACACCCTCATTAAACATACTCCGGCAGATCATCGCCGGAGGTTGCGCGTCTTCCGAGGGGGCGGGTTCGATCTTATTCATTGTGCAGGGCAGCCACGACATCCACCTTTGCTGCCTGCCGGGACTCCTGTCCATTGGCAACGGGTTGGTGTACAATTTCCGGACATTGCATCAGGAGGTACGCGTTCATGGAACATCTTATTACGGCCGAGAATGGCATTGCCCTGCTCACACTGACACTGCTCGAAGTTGTCCTGGGCATCGATAACATCGTATTCATCTCGATCCTCGCCGACCGGTTACCTCCCGCCCAGCAGGGGCGGGCCCGACGCCTTGGCTTGATGGTAGCAATGGTGACCCGCATCTTGCTCCTGCTCTCAATCAGTTGGGTCATTGGCCTGACCGCACCGCTGATCACGGTCTTTGATTTCCCCATCTCAGGGCGTGACCTGATCCTGCTCGGCGGGGGCCTGTTCTTATTGGCCAAAAGTACCCACGAGATCCATGCCAAGCTCGAAGGCCAGCATGGGGGCAAGGCAGCGAAGGCGGCGGCGTCCTTTGCGGGTGTGATTATTCAGATTGGCCTGCTGGACATCGTTTTCTCCCTGGACTCGGTCATCACTGCGGTCGGCATGGCAAACGAACTTATTGTGATGATCCTGGCTGTGATGCTCGCCGTTTTAGTGATGTTGTTCGCCGCCGAACCGATCAGCAACTTCGTCAACAGGCATCCCACAGTCAAGATCCTGGCACTCAGTTTCCTGTTGTTGATCGGCATGTCCCTGCTCGTCGAAGCCCTGCACCAGCACATTCCGAAAGGATATATCTACTTTGCGATGGGCTTCTCCATCTTTGTTGAGATGATCAACCTGCGCCTGCGGACGAAACCGGGTGAGCCGGTTCAGCTCCACTCGGTGTATCTCCCGGCAGCGCGTCCTGCCCAGCAAGAACCGGGGCCAGCAGCGAAAAAGTCCGGGAAATAGGACCATCTTCATCGCCGTGCCGCTCGATGCCCTGCTCGAATCCTGGCGTTCGGATCCTGCGACCGCAGACAATATCACCACCTGGCGGATCTTGCCGGCGCGCCCGCCCGATCTCCGCCCCCTGCCTGCCGGACTACCGGACGCCCTGTCAGAAAGCCTGCGCAGGCAGGGGATCGAGTCGTTGTACAGCCATCAGGCTGATGCCTGGGACGTGATCCGCAGCGGATGGAACCTGGTCCTGGCAACCGGCACGGCCAGCGGTAAGACCCTGGCATTCAACCTGCCCGTCCTG
>Ga0180007_10004589_pt1 | contig 14528 bp, 15 predicted proteins | sample MM_PC_MetaG_FD_121122 | JGI IMG/M metagenome (GOLD analysis project Ga0180007, IMG submission 121122) | Groundwater microbial communities from the Aspo Hard Rock Laboratory (HRL) deep subsurface site, Sweden - MM_PC_MetaG | ecosystem: Environmental > Aquatic > Deep subsurface > Groundwater... | reverse complement strand
TTATGTCTGATTTTTCTGATCCCATCAAAAAACTGGAAGGTGAACTCGATGATTTGTTGGGCGAGATCAACAGAAAAGAACAAGAACTCAACCAGATCAATAGAGAAGCTGAAGATCTTAAAAAACGTCAAATTGTCATAGAAGGGGACTTGGACGATCTTTATGATGATCAAAAAAGATTAGAACATGCCAAAAGACAAGCTGAATATGAGCAGGAAGACTAACATTAGAACATGACCACCACAGAACTTAAAGAACAATATTTCAAATTTTTTGAGGACAGGGGACACAGTCGACTCCCCTCTTATCCACTAATTCCAGAAAACGACCCGACAGCGCTTTTTACGACCGCTGGCATGCACCCGCTTATCCCCTATCTCATGGGCGAAAATCATCCCGCCGGCACTCGCTTGGTTGATGTGCAAAAATGTATTCGTACTGGTGATATCGACGAGGTAGGTGATGATACGCATCTAACTTTATTGGAGATGCTGGGAAACTGGTCGCTGGGAGATTATTACAAAAAAGAAGCCATTGAGTGGAGCTTTGAATTCTTGACCCAAGAGCTCAAGATTTCAGTCGAGAAAATATATATCACTTGCTTTGAGGGTGATCAAGACGTCCCCAGAGATGAAGAATCCGCTCAGATTTGGCAAGAGAAAGGTATTCTGGCAGATCATATTTTCTTTCTAGGAAAGAAAGATAACTTTTGGGGCCCGGTAGGGCAAGAAGGCCCCTGCGGACCTGATACTGAAATTTTCTATTATGTCGGCCAAGGTGAATGGAACGGTAGTACTTGCCCGGGGGATGATTCCGGGGATTTTGTTGAGATTTGGAATAATGTCTTTATGGGTTATCAAAGAAAGGCTGGCAGAGAACCGGGCCAGTTTGAATACCTAGAAATGAAGCAGAAGAATGTTGATACCGGGATGGGAGTAGAAAGAGCTGTGGCTGTTCTTGACGGCTATAGTGACGTTTATCGCATTGATTCCATATGGGAGCTAGTTGAGACCGTGATGAACGTTCTCAAGGTTCCTGAGGGCGATTTCGAGGAATTCTATCAAGACCACAAAAAGTCACTTCGTATTCTAGTTGATCACCTTAGGGCTGCGACCTTCATCCTCGGTGATGAACGAGGGGTGACCCCTTCAAATCTTGATCAAGGTTATATCCTTAGACGTCTCATTAGACGAGCGGTTAGACATGCCAAAAAGCTCGAGATTCCGCAAGATGTGTGTATCTCCAGCTATCTTGGTAAAGCGACTATTGATCTAATGTCGGGTTCATATCCGGAACTAGAAAGAAATAGAAAGTTTATAATAGACGAACTTTTCAAAGAAGAAGAGAAGTTTGAGAAAACTCTAGAACGAGGACTTAAAGAATTTGAAAAACTAGAGAGAGTCACCGGCCAAGACGCTTTCATGCTTTTTTCAACTTATGGTTTTCCACTTGAGCTAACAGAAGAATTATCAGAAGACAAAGGCCTCAAGATTGATAAACTGGCCTTTGCCGAGGAATTCAAAAAGCATCAAGACCTGTCCAGAAAAGGTGGCGAGAAACGTTTTAAGGGAGGCCTTGGAGATGATTCTGAGATGTCAAAAAAATATCACACTGCCACCCATCTTCTACATCAAGCTCTAAAAGAAGTACTAGGAGATCATGTCGAGCAAAAAGGAAGTAATATCACGGCTGAAAGATTGCGTTTTGATTTCTCGCATCCCGAGAAACTCACCGACGAAGAAAAACAGAAAGTGGAAGAATTAGTTAATCAAAAAATATCAGAAGCCTTACCAATCACTATTGAGGAGCTTACAGTCGACGAGGCCAAGGCCAGTGGAGCCATTGGTCTTTTCTCTGATCGCTATGGCGACAAAGTCAAAGTTTATAGTATGGGAGAGTATTCCAAAGAAATTTGTGGTGGTCCTCATGTCAAAAACACCAAAGATCTGGGAAAGTTCAAAATCAAAAAAGAAAAAGCTTCAAGTTCAGGAGTTAGAAGAATTAAGGCCATTCTTGAGTAATGCTACAGGCTTAGTATCGATAAACTTGAACTTTTGCTATAATAAGTTCAATGAGCACAAAAAAGAAAAAGAACATTCGAAGATCAAAAAAATCTTTGAAAACACGAACACACAAGCAATCATTGTTGACAAAGATGGTGGCGCCTTTTTTAGAAAGTGCACACAAAGCCTTTTATGAGTCTCATACAAGGTCTTTTGTGGTAACCAATAATGTTTTGGCCTTTTTGACAATAGTTTCCATTGCTAGTCTTATTTTGGAAACTGTACCTGCGTTTGCGTCGTACGACATTATTTTTAGGACTATTGAGTTTGTGTCTGTTTTCTTTTTCTCTCTAGAGTATATTGGCCGTCTTGTGGCCGCACCCAACAAACTGAAATATATTTTTAGCTTTTTTGGCATCATTGACCTGTTGACAATTTTGCCGACCTTCTTGGGCCTGACAAACCTAACCTTTCTCAAGTCAGTTCGTATTCTCAGAATTTTACGTTTCCTAAGGATGCTTCGCCTGGCCAAGATTCTAAGGCAAAGTCGACGAAGTTTTAAGAAAGAAGAACAGAAATCTCTCTATCGCCTCAATGTTGAAATCTATTTCATTGCCCTTTTTGCAGCCATAGTTATTTTTGGCAGTATTGCCTATATTGTTGAGGGGTATCGCCCTGAATTTAGCAGTATTCCTATAAGTATGATTTGGTCAGCTAAGGTTCTGCTGGGAGGAGTTTCTCTCTATATGCCGGAAACTGTTCCAGGCGAGTTTGTGACTATTGGAACTCGTTTCACCGGGATGGTTCTTTTCGGTCTCTTGATTACAGTTGTTGGTTCGGGAATCAAACGGTTACTTTTTGGCACCACCGAGATTGAAAAGGAAACAAAAGAATAGTGAAACGTTTCTTTTACTATTCTTTGATTATCTGCTATATTATAAGAGTTCAGATTAGTTAAAAAATCCAAATCTATTTGAGGTTTGGAGTATAATCAAATAAAAATGAAGAAAAAAACACTCGGCTCAATTGCCGTCGTGGTCCTCTTTGCCGTCATGCTTGTCGGTGGAGTGGCTATGGCTGCATCAGAGCGAAACATTACTTCCCTTTTGGGGGGAGTTGATGGCGATTTTTTCAATGTTGACGGAACCATGATGATGGACTCGGTCAAGATTGGTCGTCAAGGTGAAGGTGGAGTCACCTTCTTTAACGGAACTATTGTCAACAACACCACCAATGACAGTGTTGACAACCCGGTTACCTTTGGTGACAACGTCAGAATCGATGGACGTATTTGGCGCGGAGCCACATCAGGGCCAGAAGCCGCTGATGTAGAAACTCAAATGCCAGTTATTATCAATGACGATTTCACCGTTCTTGGTGATGCTACATTCACAAGCGGTAGAACAGTTGACTTTACCGGGGCCACAACCACCGGTCTTACTGCTGCTGCCTACAAACAAGTTGGTGGAACTGCTTTTCAACCCGAAGATCCTAATGTCACCGCCTACACCTTTGCTAACGGTTATTTGACTCCAGTTAATGCCGCTGGCTTTGCGACTTCCTATGTCACGTCAGTAGACTTCACCGATGACAGAATAATCGACGGTTTCCAAGTACGTGGTTACGATGATTCTGCTACAACTGAAATGACTGTCGAGCTCTACAAAGTCAAAAGCGATTATAGTGCCGAAAGAGTAGCTCAAGTTACCTCAGGCGATGCAGCGTCAGGTGGTAATGTTACTTTCTCAACCACTATGGATACCACTCTTGATACAGAAAACAATAGCTACTATCTCAAAGTCACTTTTGAGAATGGCAATGACAGGTTGTACGACGTTAGGTTCCATTACACTTCTAGCTAAGGACTGATAATGAAGAAATAGTTATTCAAAAGACCTCCATTATGTGGGGGTCTTTTTTATTTGATCTCGATTGTTTTTTCTTGATTCTTGTGCTATTATTTTTTTGTAGGCAAACATTTGTTTATAATTTTAAGTTCATGACAATCGCACATAAAAAACTGGACCATTTTGGAGATACTGATTTTAGTCAGTATTTCACTGTTAGTTTAGAGGATGGAAATATTATCGTAATTAAACATAAAAAAGCTGCGAATGATGAGAGAATGATTGAAGCCATTTCGTTTGCTGCTGGCAATCAGGCGCTGAGCATCTTAGAAAAAGAACCGAGGCAGAAGTTTCAAGTTCTTCTTGATCTTAGAAAACTTGGTCGCAAAATTACCAAGCCACCAACTACAAAAACAGAAGGAGGTTTTGTTGAGATTCTTTCAAATGAGCAAATTGATAAGTTGGCCTTTTTGACTGTAAGTTCGTTTCTAAATGTTATGACTTTTATGATGGGAGGTGCTCTAGGAAAAAAAGGCAAAATTAAAGGGTTTAAGGACGAGGTCAAAGCCAAGAAGTGGCTTAAGGAAGCATAATACCAACATTGCATGCGAGCTGAACAAGGACATATGCTATAGTTAATCAATAAAACTTTCGTACGAGTATCATGAAAATGTGCTGATTCAGAAATACTTTTTCTCGCAAGATTATGGCAAGCTGTGGCTTGCCATTTTTCATTACTCATAATTTCATTTTGTGCTATAATCTATCCACACAAGCGTGATCCAAGCACGCAGTTTTGAAAATAAAATAACCAAAACAAATTGGGCCTTTTTGACTACTTTAAAAACAGTCGAAGATCAGACACCGCCTTGGCGCTTGATATTGGGACTCATCTTATCAAAGCCCTGATTTTTAGAACCGATGAAAGCACAGGTCGGGGAGTTGTTATTGGTGTTGGCAAAGTGAAACAATCTCTAGGAGATATGCAGTCTGGAGCAGTTTCTGATATTGAAGGAGTGGTGCGCTCGTGCGAAAAGGCGATTAATAAAGCAGCCGAGATGTGTGGCGAAAGTCCCAATCAAGTTATTCTTGGGATTGCTGGGGAGCTGGTTAAAGGCAAAACTACCACAGTCCATTACGAAAGACTCAAGCCCAAATCAAAAATTGATCTACCAGAACTCAAAAATATTATTCAGAAGGTTCAGTGGAAGGCTTTTGACAAGGTCAGAAAACAGCTTTCTTGGGAGACGGGTTTACCAGAAATTGATGTTCGTTTGATTAATGCCGCTATTGTTGATGTTAGAATCGATGGTTATAGGGTCACAAATCCAGTCGGTTTTCAGGGGAAAGATATTACTATTTCAGTCTTCAATGCCTACGCGCCCCTTATTCATCTGGGAGCCTTGCAGACAATTGCTTCCGAGCTGGGTCTTGACCTTCTGTCTATTGCAGCCGAACCTTATGCTGTGGCTAGATGCTTGGGAATAGAAGATAAGGTTGAGTTTAGCGCTATTTTCATTGATATTGGAGGTGGCACGACTGATGTGGCTGTGGTCAGAAACGGTGGACTTGAGGGAACGAGAATGTTTGCCTTAGGAGGCAAAGCTTTCACCAAAAGAATTGCCGATCAACTATCTATGAATTTTGAACAAGCAGAAAAAGTAAAAATTCAATATTCCAAAAATCAACTCTCGCCAGATTACACCAAAAAGGTCAAGGATGCTCTAGAAACAGATTGTCGAGTATGGCTTTCTGGAGTTGAGCTAGCCTTGGAAGAATATTCTGAAGATGATTTATTGCCCTCAAAGATTCTACTCTGTGGTGGTGGGAGCGCTTTACCGGGAATAAGAACTGCTCTTCTGTCCAATGCTTGGGGAGAAAATCTAGCTTTTGCTAGAAATCCCAAAATAAAATTTATTAGACCACCAGATGTCAAAAATATTACCGATGAAACCGGGAAGCTAACTTCGACTCAGGACGTGACCCCGATGGCCCTAGCCAATCTAGCTCTGGACTTCACCGGAAATGAAGATATTCTAGGTGGAGTGTTACGGCGAGCTGTCAAGCTAATGCAAAGCTGATGAAGACTATCTATCTGGACATTGACGAAGAAATTACCTCGGCTATAGACAAGATTAAGCAAACCAAGGTCTATGACCTGGTTTTGGTTATCCCCAAAAGAGCTGTTCTGATTCAAAGCATTGTCAATTTACAACTTCTCAAAAGACAGTCAGATATTATTGGCAAAAATGTTCTCGTAGTTACTTCAGACAAAGTTGGCTACAATCTGGCCAAAAGAGCTGGTCTAGAAGTTAGAACCGAAATTCCAAGTTCAGACGAAATTATTTCTCCACCCAAGTCAGAGCGTATGGAGAAAAAAAGAATACACCGACCAGTTGAAAGTGTAGCCAAAGAAGAAGATGACAAGGTTTTGTTGCCGCCTACTGAATCTTTTGAGATGTTTCCCAAGAGAGAAGAAAATCTCAAACTTGAAGAGAAAGAATCAAACCAAGGAATAGAAGCTGAAGAAGAGTCAGAAGAGTTTGATAATAAAGCGGTTCAGGTCAACACTTATCACAAGAAAGAAAGCAAGGAAGATACTTTTAGGCCGCAACTAGAAGACACTGAAATAGAAGGAGAAAAAGACAAGAAGAAAAGACGAATTGTTTTCTTGCCTAAGGTTAGTATCAAATTTTTTATCCTATTTTGTGGGATTAGCTTGGCGATTGCTGGACTTATTTTCTTTGTGTTACTCCCAAAAGCAGAGATTACGGTTTATCCCAAAACCGAACAATATGTTTCTAGCCTTGATGTCGTGATAGAAAAAGATATTCCCGGTGTCGATTATGAAAATAACTTGCTTCCAGGAGAGATCGTTTTTGCCGAAGGGGCAAGTAATAAGCAAGAATTCAAAACAGCTGGTGTACAGGAGATAGGGGATAAGTCCAAAGGTGAGGTTATAATTTACAATAAGTTCTCGTCATCAACTCAACCGCTGGTGGCAAATACTAGGTTTCAGGCAGATAATGGCAAGACCTATCGAATCCCCAATAACATCGAGGTGCCAGGAGCAACTATCGAAGGGGGGAGCGCTATACCAGGCCGGATTAAGGTTGTTCTTGAGGCCGATGAGGCTGGTAAAGAATATGATATCGAGGGTAGTCGCTTTATTATTCCCGGTCTGACCGCAGGAAAACAAGAAGCTATTTGGGCTGAAAGTGTTGGTCCTATGACTGGTGGCGATAAAAGAACTGTCAGAATTCTAAGCGAAGAAGATCTCGAGAAGGCCAAAAATGAGCTGGCCGAACCTATTTATGCTCAAGCGCTAGAAAACCTCAAAAGCAAAGTTCCGGCTGACAAGAGTTTTTTTGATAGTGCGGTCAAAAAAGAAATCATAGAAACAAAATCGAGTAAGGAAGTTGGTGCTGAGACTGAAGATTTTACTTTAGAGGTCAAGGTTAGGGTCTCGACCCTAATTTTCAATGAATCAGATATGGAGATGGTGATCAAGGGTGTTGTCGAGGCTGCTGAAAATGAGGAAAAAGAAGTTTTGACCGATGGCATTCAGGAAGGGGTAGAGGCCGAGCTTCTCAACTTTGATTTTGAAAGTGGCAAAATGGGTCTTAAAGTTAAGATAGAAAAAACCCTGGCTTATAGAATTGATCTTGAGAAAATCAAGAAAGAGGTTATTGGCAAAGATGAAGTTTGGATCAAAAGTCATTTGGCAGAAAACCCTAACATTAAGGAAGTCCAAGTAGATTTCTGGCCGTTTTGGGTCAAAAAAGTCCCCAGAATTGAGAAGAAAGTCAAAATTAAGCTTGACATAATTTAGGGAATTGATATCATAATCATACACAAATTGTTCTTGAACATCTGTTATACCAATAGTTTGAACTGCAGACCTGCCTTAAATATCGACGATCTTGTTGGTGGCCTTATGTACTGTGGGGCTATTTATTTTTTTAATCATAAATAGTAGTGGCAAGAAGAAGATATTATCCATCAAGAAAAGGCAAGAAGAAGAAAGCCAGAAAAGACAAAAGCACCCAAAAGGAACAAGACAAGAAAGATGTTATCTTGTTTACGGGGGTAGTCTTGGAGGCTCTTCCCAACACCACTTTTAAGGTCAAACTAGAGAATGATCACGAGATAACAGCTAGAATTTCTGGGAAAATGCAGATGAATTTTATCAGAGTCCTTCCTGGTGATGAGGTTGAGATAGAAATGACTCCATATGATCTCACCAAAGGTAGAATAACAAGACGTAACTAATAGCATGAAAGTTAGAGCTTCAGTCAAGAAAATGTGTGATAAGTGCAAAATCGTCCGTCGCAAGAGACGGGTTTATGTTATTTGCGATAATCCTCGCCACAAACAGCGGCAAGGATAGTTTATTTACTTAATATTGATTTAGGATATGCCAAGAATTTCCGGGGTAAACATTCCAGACGACAAGAGAATCGTTATTGGCTTAACTAGTATTTATGGTGTTGGCAAGAATTCTTCAGAAAAAATTCTCAAGTCAGCCAACATTGAGGTTGATACTAGAGCCAAAGATCTGAGCGAACAAGAAATCAATACCCTGAGAGGCATTCTTGAAAAGAGTTACAAGATTGAGGGTGACCTTCGGCAAGAGACTTTGCTCAATATTAAACGGCTCAAGGAAATTGCTTCATATCGAGGCTCAAGACACGTCAAGAATTTACCTTGTCACGGTCAACGAACCAAGACCAATTCCAGAACAGTTAGAGGCAATGTCAGAAGAACCGCTGGAAGCGGAAGAAAGCCATCATCTCAAAAGACTTAATCAAATTATTACTGCCATGGGTAAAGACAAAGAAGAGACAAAGGATCTTGAATCAAAGGATTCAAAACCAGATCAAGAAGAAAAGAAAGAATCTTCTGAGAAAAAAGAGAAGAAGTCTTCAGTTGCGCCTAAAAGAAAGAAGAAGGACAAGAAGAAAAGAAAGATTTCTCGTGGCAATATCTATATCAAATCAACTTACAACAACACGGTAATCACTATTACAGACCTTAATGGCAATACTATCGCTTGGGCTTCCGCTGGCCATCTTGGCTTCAAGGGTCCCAAGAAAGCGACTCCTTATGCTGCTACTTCCATCATGAGAAATGCGATAGAAAAGGTTAAAGATACAGGTCTTTCTGAGGTTGATGTGTATGTCAGAGGCATTGGTGGTGGTCGTGAGGCTTCCATTAGAGCTATCGGTAACGCCGGTCTTGAGGTTAGCTTGATCAAAGATGTTACGCCGCTGCCTCACAATGGATGTCGTCCCAAAAAAGTAAGAAGAGTATAATTTTACCATAATGTCAAACAGCCTCGCAAAATGTAAACTGTGTCGAAGAGAAGGTGATAAGCTTTTTCTCAAAGGCGATAGATGCACAACTCAGAAATGCGCAATTGTTAGACGCAATTTTCCACCAGGTTCAGACGGTAGTGGTAGCAACAAGCATCAAAGAGTTTCAGAGTTTGGCAAACAGCTCAGAGAAAAGCAGAAAGCCAAGAGAACCTATCGGCTCAGAGAGAGACAGTTTCGTCTTTATTTTGATAAAGCTGACAAGGTTCATGGAGTTACCGGCGACAATTTGATTGGTCTTTTGGAAACTAGACTAGACAATTTTGTTTATAGAATGGGTCTAGCTAAATCTAGGAGTCAAGCAAGGCAGATTGTTAGCCATGGACATATTATGGTTAATGGTAGAAAAGTCAATATTCCTTCTTATGCTCTGAAAATCGGAGACGAGGTCTCAATTAGAGAGAATGATTTGGAGAAAGAATATTTCAAGGATTTAGTTAAGTCAGTCAACCGTGATGCCATGCCAACATGGCTAAATGTCGAGGTTCACGGCAAGAACATGAAAGGCAAAGTTCTGGCTGTTCCCGGTCTTAAGGATATCGATCAAAGCATTGATACTCATACTATTGTTGAGTACTACTCACGTCAATAGTCTATTTTTTAAGGAGAAAAACCATGGAAGGAATTATCGTCCCACAAACAATAAAATTAGAGAAAGAAGAGGCCAATGTTGGCCATTTTGTGATTGAGCCTTGCTATCCTGGTTATGGCAACACTTTAGGCAATGCTCTAAGAAGAGTTATGCTCTCATCTTTGCCTGGAGCTGCTGTGAGTGGAGTAAAGATTAAAGGTGTTAGTCACGAGTTTTCAACTCTAGAGCATATTAAAGAAGATGCGGTTGAGATTATTCTAAATCTCAAAAAGGTTCGTTTCAATATGCATTCAGAAGAGCCAGTCAAGCTCAAGCTTGTAAGCAAGGGCAAAAAAGAAATTAAAGCTGGTGATTTTGAGAAAATTTCTGAAGTAGAAGTTGTTAATAAAGATCAGCTTATTGCCACCGCTGTTCACAAAGACACTGATTTTGATATGGAAGTTGTGATTGAAAAAGGTCGTGGTTACGTTTCTGTTGAGCAAAAAGAAAACAACAACCTTGAGATTGGTATGATTCTTATAGACTCAATCTTTAGTCCTATTACCAACGTTAGTTACGAAGTTGAGAATATGCGTGTTGGGCAGAGAACTGATTATGACAGACTAAGAATTATTGTCGAAACTGATGGAACCATTACTCCAAAAGAGGTTTTGTCCGAATCGTCTAGAATTCTTGCTGATCACTTTAGCTTTATTACAGGGGCCAAAGAGGCCAAGAAAGAAGAAGAAGAGCTAGAAGTGGAACAGGTAGAAGAAGAGGAAGAAGACGAGGTTATGGGTAAATTGGTTCAAGAATTAAACCTTTCCACCAGGACTGCTAATGCGCTTGATAAAGCAAAAATTAGAAAAGTTGGTGATTTGGTTCAACGCTCAGAAGATCAGCTTCTTAGCCTAGAAGGTTTTGGAGAAACAGCGTTAAAGGAAATCCAAAAATCTCTCAAGAAGTTCAAAGTAACTCTAAAAGAAGAAGAATAATAAGCCATGCGTCACAGGAAGAAAAAGAACAAAATTCGCTGCTCAGCGTCTCATAGAAAAGCCTTAACTGCCAATATGATTATTTCGCTGATTTTGCATAGCAAATTGGTGACTACTGAAGGAAAAGCCAGAATTGTCGCAAGCGAAGCCGAGAGCTTTTTGTCTCGGGCATGTAGTGAATCTGATTCTCGCAAAAGAAAGCTTTATCTTCACCAATTTCTCAATAATGATGCTGCCGAGAAGAAGGTTGTTACGGACCTGGTCAAGAAATATGCCAATAAAAAGAGTGGCTTTGTTAGAGTCCTTAAGATTGGCGCGAGAAAAGGTGATGGTGCTAGAACATGTCAAATTGAGCTAATATAACCATGAAAAGAAGAACAACTTCCATCCTAGATAATAAGTCTATTGAAAGAAAGTGGCATCTTATTGATGCTAGATCCGATACCTTTGGCCGTGTAGCTAGTAGAGTAGCTGGCCTTTTGATTGGTAAACAAAAAGTGTCTTATACTCAGCATCAAGATCTAGGAGACTTTGTAGTCATTACCAATGTTGACAAAATTAAAGTCACCGGAGCCAAGGCTCTAGAGAAAAAGTATTATCGTCATTCATGGTATCCTGGTTCTATCAAGGAAGAAACTCTAGGTGAAAGAAAAAAGAGACAGCCGGAAAGACTTTTCTTTGATGCTGTGAGACTCATGCTTCCCAAGAACAGTCTGTCAAAGAAAAGACTCAAGAGACTCAAACTTTATAAAGGCGAAGTGCATCCTCATCAAGAGCATTTTCCTAAATCAGATTCACAAAAGAAAGATAGCAAATAATTATGGCAAACTCCAAGAGAGAAGACATTTCAATAAGTGAAGAAAAATATATTGCGACTGTTGGTCGTAGAAAAACTGCTGTGGCTAGAGTCAGACTCTATCTAGGTGATGGTTTTGAGATCAACAAGAAGACGCTCAAAGATTATTTTGGTGACGACGAGTTGACCCAGATCTCCAAAGCTCCTCTAAGTCTTCTTGGAGAAGAAGCTTTGAGCAAGTTCAGAGTAACTGTCAGAGTAAGTGGCGGTGGCAGAAAAGGTCAAGCGGAAGCCATTCGTCTTGGTCTCGCAAGAGCTCTCCAGACTTATGAGATAGACAATCGTCCGCTTCTCAAGAAAGCTGGGTATCTTAGAAGAGATCCTCGTATGAAAGAAAGAAAGAAATATGGACTCAGAGGCGCCAGAAGAGCACCACAGTTCTCCAAACGTTAAGAGTACCTTTAAATTTGCATATAAAACCCCGCCTATAGGCGGGGTTTTTTGGATGTAAAGATGAGCTTATTTTGATATGCTTTCCAGTTCTTCCAACGGAGGGAAGAATGGCAATCCTTATTTCTCAAACAAAGTCATTTTCATAATTCTGTTTGCATCCTCTTCTTGATAGAACATTTGCTCTCCCTTTTTGCCAAAGAAAACTTCAGGATCTATGCTTCTGTCACTTAGAAAATCAAAGTGATTGCGGCCGCCTCTTTCGTCTAGTTCAATAATTTTGAATTGGTTATCAAATGAAACCCAGACCCATTCTTCATCAGGAAACCAACCAAAGGCCGTAATCTCACGGCCATAGCGGGTAATGAGATTGCTTTGATTAACTCTGTAGTCTTGTTTAAAACTTTGTTCAGAAAGTGGGGAAACCTCATAGAAGCTGAGTTCAGAATGATTCCTGAAGAGAATTTTTTCTCCCCTGGCGCCCCATTTCATATGGGTGACGTTGTCGGCAATTTTTTCAAGACGATCATTTTCGGACCGGAACAAGTACAAGTTCTTTTTGTCATCAATGATAGACAAATTATTGCCTGAGCCAACTTCCATATCTTTGAGTCCCTCAAAAGGAAGATTGCTTTCCATTAGGTGGGAGCTTTTGTCAAAGTTAAGAGTGCCGTTTTTTGACTTCTCGTAGAGACTTAGAGCTCCACTTTCTTTTTTGATGAAATAACTGTTTTGGGATGAGGTCTTAAATGCGAGCACATCTTCTGCAATACGATTCTCTTGTTTCTCTTTAATATCAAACTCGTACAGAGAATTATCTGAAAGATAAAGAATTCTCTGGTCTTCGTTGGGGCAAAAGTCAATTTGATTTATGTTTCTCTGAATAAAGTCAGATAATAGAATTGATTCTTCGTTTTTAATACTTTGATAATAGTACTTGGGGGAGGCGTCATCTTCTTTGAGGGTGAAAAGCAGAGCAGCTGAATTATCTGAAGCGACTAAGTCTTTGAGTTCGATATTGTAACTAGCTTCCTTCTCTTCTTTGGCCTCTTCGGTAGGCTTCTCTGGCAGAGCGGTGGTAAAAAGCTTTTTGTTGTCTTGACTGTCTAAATCAAAGAGCCATAGTTCCGGGAGATGATTTTCATTCTTAATGGTGTAGGCGACTTTCTCATTTTGGGATAGGGGAATAAAGTCCTGAACAGGCTTTTCTAGCACTTCTTTCTGAGGTGGGTTAGTCAAGAAAAGGCGGGCGTTTTTGACCCAGGTAACTTGTTTTGATTCTACCGGCAAATTCTTTTCCCAGTTATGATAACCTTCTTTTTGTAGTTTGAGAGTATAGGAACGTGGGAAAAGATTTCTAATTTGGTAGGGAGTTTTTTCAATTAATTCGTCATCCAAAAAAATATCGGCATCTTTGGGAGTCGAGGCGACATCAATCATGCCAACAAATCTGATTTCGCTGTTTTTTAAATCAAAACGATATCCTGTAGCATAGAAAACAAGCAGGGGAGCGATAGTCACGAAGATAAAAATACAGCAAGTTAGAAGCACGCGGCGTTGCCAAAGTTTCATTGATTTTTATAAGTGGGGACACCCGCCACTGGCGTGTCCTTAGTAGTGATTACAGACATGATAATCTATTTCCAGCAAAAAATCAACGGAAATCGCAAAGCCTTTCTCATGGGGGTCTTGACGGGATAAATACGAGTAAATTGGAACAATTAAATCACCCTTGCCAAACACCTTCAGAAAGGATAAAATCAAGTCAAAATAGATTATAAATCATGGAAAAATTTTGTGTTCAGGGAGGGGCTTCGCTTAAAGGCGAAGTTCGGATGAGTGGGTCCAAAAACTCAGCCGCCTCTATTATTCCAGCTGCTATCCTGACCAATGAAGATTGCGTCGTTAAGAATGTTCCTCAAATTGAGGATGTTTTGGGTTTGCTAGAAATAATGGAAAAAATGGGAGCCAAAATTAAATGGCGATCTTCAAGTGAGGTGTTGATCAACGCATCTGGTATTGACCCTGACAAAATTGATTTTGAGCTTGTGGCTAGGAGTCGCATGTCACTTCTAGTGACCGGGGCTTTGCTTTCTCGCTTTGGTAAAGTTGTTTTTGTGAAACCAGGGGGATGTTCTATTGGTTCCCGGCCCATAGCCACACATCTAAAAGCTCTAGAAAGATTTGGGGCCAAAAAGAAAATTACTGCCGACAGAATAAGTTTTGAAAGTATAGGATCTCTAAAGGCGAGTAAAATTATTCTCGGAGAAATGAGTGTTACAGCAACCGAAAATACTTTATTGGCAGCTGCACTGATTCCTGGCACTACCGAAATCCATCAAGCTGCCTTGGAGCCTCATGTCCAAGAATTAGCCAAGGTGCTGACCGGGATGGGAGCAGTAACTGAGTTTGGTGTTTCGCATCAAATCAAGATTACAGGCCAGGAGAAACTATCTGGCTTTGAACATACATTAATCGCTGATCCTATTGA